>LFRM01213369.1_pt1 | contig 12135 bp, 15 predicted proteins | sample 618341 | NCBI WGS metagenome assembly LFRM01 (sample SAMN03654438, study PRJNA283298) | anaerobic digester metagenome | isolation source: pool of bioreactors CSTR01a, CSTR02a, and CSTR03a thermophilic anaerobic... | place: Denmark: Kgs. Lyngby | collected 2014-05-21
TCTGGAAGCGGCGCTGCTATCTCTTTTGATACGCTCCTGTACAGCATTGGTCAAAGCAAAAATCATCGAAAGCCTCGATTCTTTATAAAACCATAGTCAGTTCATGGCCAGCTAGCTTAGCTGTCTGCTACCTGTAAGCGGCAGCCGGTAACTAAATAATTTTAGTCGTCGCCAGGCGTCCAGTTTACCATTAGCTTGATGTGATCTTGCAGTTCACCGCTGAAGCCTTCGAGATCATCGACACTAATGGCTCCTTCCCTGATCAACGAGTATAGGTTGGAAATAAGCAGAGAACGTCTCATTTCTGCCTCAACTCCTGTCTTCCTTCGATCCACATTAATTCTCTTTTCCAGCTGCCAGAACTTGTCTGAAGCCTCGGCATCTGCAGTTAGTATCTCGATATATTCCTGATTGAGTCGGTCCATATAGGCTGACTGCCAGCCAGGGAGTCTAGTTCTAAAAAGCTTCCAGTCTTGCTCTGTATATTTCTCTTTACTCATATCCAAAACCTTTCACAGAATGATGGCGTGCCATTTCTTAAAGTATACCCTCATACAGCAATGCTTCGTATAGTTTGGGGTATTTAGCTTGGGTCTTTGCTATCAACTGGCGTAATATCTAGGAACTCTCTTGGCTAGTTCGCAAAATCCCTGTTTCACGCCCTACATACAAAAACCCCCGGAGAGGTTAATCTCCGAGGGGTCTGGTGTTAACTTAATAACTGTTATGAAGAGGTGCCTGGCACCGATTGGTTCCTTCCAACAGATCTCCTGAACTTTGGAGCACACTTACAGATGATCCGGCAACTACTACAGCTATTCTAGACCGCCTCTTGCACCGGTCGGAAGTTGTAAAAATGGATGGTGATAGCTTTAGAATGAAGCATCAAATGAATATTTTTGTTAAAGAAAGTGTAAAAATCTAGTTAGCAGTTTATGTAAGATACTACTTGACTCCTACATAACTGTGTTTGGCAAGTATTAAATCTACCACTGTGGCAATTAAGAATTCCCCCGCCCCCTCGAACTTCGGTTCTACTGCATCAAAGAATTCTGCAACCTGTAACTTGGTCCATTGTGCATAATTAATTTGCCGTGATGGACAATTCGGTCAAGCATCGCAGCTGTCAGTTTCTGGTCGTAAAATATTGTGTTCCACTCATCAAAAGGTAAGTTGCTGGTCAGTATCACACTCCTCTTTTCGTAGCATTCAGATACAGCTTCAAAAAGCAACTGAGTTCCCAGTCGCTCAAACGGGATGTAGCCCCATTCGTCCAAAATCAGTAAATCTGCTTTGTTCAATTTATTCCAGAATTTAAGAATAGTACCATTTTCTTTAGCTTCACAAAGAAGGTTAACCAGGCGACTGACCTTAAAGAAAAGTACTTTGTAGTCATTCTGGCAGGCAAGCACACCTAAGGCGGTAGCCAGATGTGTTTTGCCGGTGCCGGGAGGTCCGTAAAGTATGAGGTTTTGCTTCCGCTCAATAAACTCCAGGCCGGAAAGTTGCTCCCGGTTTAAATCGACAGGAAGTGTGACGGTGGAAAAATCAAAATCGCCAATAAACTTCATCACCTCAAATCCGGCCTGCCTCAAGTTTCTCTGACGGCGTTCAGACCGTCGGTTATCGTGAAAGCCTGTCAGCAAAGAAATAAGAAACTCTTCATGTGTCTCAGCATCTATCTCTCTGTAATTTTCAGAAATATATGAGCCCAGTCTGAGCTCTAAGCAAAGGCTCTTAACCACTTCACTGTTTATCATGCGCGAGCCCTCATCAGTTTTCTGTAGGCTGTGAAGTCCAATTCATAACTCTTTGTCTGGGGCAGATCGTCAGGCAGCTTCATGGGAGCAAGAGTGTGCTGTCCGTTAAGCAGGAACTGGTAAGTAGCAACAAGGTTGTCCAGATCTCGGACACCTCTGCTGACAGCCTTTTCTGTAACTGTAATGGCCGTATTCATGCCATCTCTTTTGCTGGCTTTGGCAAGGAAAGACAGGAACGCTTGCTTATCCTCAAATTGGCTCTCTGCAAGCAATTCGCGGGTGTTGTCAGGAAGAGATTCAAAGAAACTTGTGTACTTCAATGCTGTCGGACGTTTAGCCACGACTTCCAGGTAAGGAGCCCAGAGCATCGATTCTTTCTGTTTGCCATACAGTCTGGGATGCTCAATGACCTTTCTGCCTTCCTCTGTATAGATCTCAACTGTGTGAGCTTTAACTTTGAGCATGACGTCTTTCCGGTAAAGGTTACCGGCAGTAGAGTAACTGTTAGTCTGGTATCGAACCATACCATAATTGTTAGTTCTGGCAAATACATAATCACAAACGTCAAAAGTTTCCTTGGGAAACGCTGTCATAGCAGCTTTATCTTCTTCAAAGAGATCCTTAATCTGCCGTTGCAGTTTGTAATGCTCTCCATACATTTCTGCCTCGCAAAGGTCAAATAAGCCTTGGTTGTAGTCTTTCAAATTGTTGAATCTGGGTATGGGGACGAAGAAGTTTCTGCGAGTATAGCCTACGCAATTCTCTACGGAACCTTTCTCGTGACCACTGGCTGGATTGCAGAAGTTGCTCTTAAAGCCAAAGTGACATTGAAAGCGGTAAAAACCCTCTGTTACATCACGCTCCCCATGAGCTTTAATGGCCTTGACGGCAGTCGACATGTTGTCAAAGCGAATAACGGTAGGCACAGCTCCAATCCACTCAAATATATCCAGAAGACCTTGCAGAAGGCATAGCAGGTTCTCTCCCTTGAAGAGCTGGACGAAGCGTGCATTTGAATGGGGAAAGGAAAGAGCCAGATGTTTGCCGCTGTATTCAACTCCATTCTCGTAGAATACTGTTGTACCAAAGTCGACTTGTGCTTCGCCCGCAGGATGTAAGAGCGGTAAAAATACTTCACCATCTGAATCTATTTCCTGACGCACTTTAGCGACTAGAGTTCTGACCGTTCTCTCAGATATGTCCAACATATCTCCATTTAGCTCGCTAGCTTCTTTCAGGCGATCATATACACGCCTGGCAGTATGCTTTTGCTTGAGAGGAGCTTTCTCATCTTCCAGCAGCCATTCTTTAACTTGAGCATGGTACTTACTGCTCTTGCATTTGCGCTTACTCTTTATTTTTTCAGCTGGCGAAAAATCTGTCATGTTCAAGTATTTCCTGATCGTTTTCCTGTCGTGACCTGTCTCACGGGCTATTTGACGAATGCTTTTTCCTTCGTCTGCTTTACATTTGATATAATGAGCATGCTTCATTGTTAACACTTCCTTGCTTCTCCCTTCAGCTTCTAACTACTGAAAGGATATATGAAGTTCAGGGAGCAGTGGCAATGAAGCTTTTTTAGCTCTTACCCGGGGGAATTCTTAATTGCCGCAGTGGGTGATTTCTAGTCTGCCAGAAACACCATTGAAGGTAACTCCGGTGATGTTTGCAGGCAAAGCTCATATTCTGTCGGTAACAGCATAATCTATGGCTATGCTATACCTGCATACTAAGCCGATGGCTGTGTTAGTGCAGCCATCCTCTACATAGTATCGGAGAATATTAGAAAATTACATTTTATAAAAGAATTAAGTCCATCAACCATCCATGTTAAGATAAATAAACACAAATCATGACTATAGAAAAGACTTCAAGGGACAGCGTCGAATCATCAACGACTTGGCCTATTCAATAACTTCAAGCGAATGAGGAATCCCTGTACCAATAATCGAAAAGAGATTTTTTTATGGGTTCAGTAAAGAAAATTTTATGAAGTCTAGCGATTTTTTTTAGAAAAGTAAAAAACGACATAAAATATTTATACAAGCAGAAAATAGTATAGCGGCTTCTATTCTTGAGAACATTTAAAAGAAACTATGAAAGGATAAAACGATGAGAGCATTAAACAAGATCAGTATTTTAGATTGTGATGAAGCAGAACACGGGAGCCATATGGCTGAAACTGAGAGAATATTTGAGAAGATCTATTCCATCAAAAACTATAATTGTCTTTATACAGTTGAATATGTAGATGAATATCATAGAGAGAATCGAGACAAGTATGTTGCTAATTATGATTTACAAAGCCTAAGCGACGTTCTAGATGGTACAGACTTCAAGAATGGCATGGATGTTTATATTAATGAGGGTGACTTAGTATTTCTAGTACATGGTCAAGGTTATGAAAGATTGGGAGAATATCTTTTAGTCGAAACGAAAGTAACTGTTCAAGCCTTTGATAACTATGGAGCTAAAGTGGATATGGGAAGATTTTTTCTAGATAAGAAAAGAGACAGAATTGAACCAGATCTATAGAATAACAGATGGACGAAAACCATTTTGATTATCTTTTTTAGGATTGGTATCCATCTTGATTAGTTTTTGGCTATCTTTGCTGACTTCCTCCAAAATTAGTATTTGGTCATATGGAACAATAGATTCATCTATGAATAATCCATCATTTGATGTGACATATAAAATATCTGAGTCAACTACACCAATATCAAACGCATTGAATCTTACGTTTCTCATTCATGATTTGAGAACAATACCGCTTATTCTTTATTTCCTGTGCTACCACATTTTGATTTTACTTTCCAACCTATGGTTAACAAGAGTCAGATCTATGATTTAGCTACTTTAGAGTTTACCGATAGAGCAGAAAATATTGTCTTCCTGGGCTCTCCGGGTGTAGGCAAGACTCATCTTGCGACTGCTTTAGGCATAGAGGCAGCAAAGAAAGGTGCCTTAACTTATTTTATTAAGGCACATGAACTCTTAGCAAAGCTGAGGCAAGCCAGAGATGAAAACCGCCTGGAGGCAAGCTTGAGGTACCATAGCCGTACAAGCTACTGATTATTGACGAGCTGGGTTTTCTGCCCATCCAAAAAGGTGATGAGAAAATCCTTTTCCAGATTATTGACAAGCGCTACGAGAAAAAGAGTGTCATTGTCACTTCAAACGTTCAGTTCTCGGACTGGGGAGATCTTTTTGAGGATCCCACTATTGCCAGCGCCATACTTGACAGGTTGCTCCACCATTCGCACGTGATAACAATTTCTGGTTATGAACTTGAAAAACATCCTGAGAGATCTCTTTGACCTGTTTCCCCAGCGTCTGTTTTGGATATTTCCTCGGGTAATACTTAACTTCATGCCAAGCTTTTAGTAGCAGGTCGATGGTTCAGCATACCCTAATTAAATATTAATATTGAATCTACAATGGTTTCTCCATCAACATCTGTTGTAGTTGTCACCTTGCCTTTTACAGGCGATTGAATCTCCTCTAAGTCTTGATCCGCTTTCAACAAAACTTCAAAATCATAAGAGTTCTCGTTTAAGGGTACAAGTGTAATCTTATCCACTTCAACCTTTGCAGCGTATTCAGCGAAGAGAGCGTCATATTTTATAGGAAGACGGCTAGCTTTCATGCCGGCAATACAGCTATAAGAAGCATAATCGTCAAATGGCAGATAATAGTCCTCATAGGCCTCTTGAATATTCACGGGCAATTCAGAAACACCGCCGGATGTAGTAGAGCCGCTATTGCTTGTAGTTGTTAATTCCATAAGCTTGTCATAACGACCTAGACTATTGATACTAAAAAATTCATGTAGAAAATTTTTCACCACATCTTCTTCTAAAACGGATTCGTTATTTAGACAAGCTGTAAATAAAAAGCTGGTTATTATTAAAGTCGTTGCTATTATGAAAAACAATTTATTTTTTTTCATATATTGCCTCCACTATCTTAGGGCAAATAAAATTTGTATCCGGGAAGGTAGTTTTCGGACGTATAGCCGTAATGTTCAGCACCATAAATATAACAACCATTATTATTTATGTCATCCGGCCAGTAATTTATTGTTGCATACCTGCCTATTGGGGTCATCCCCCACCAATACAAATCTCCTTCAGTAACCATAACAAGCTTACATCGTGTGCATTGCCATGCGGCTCCAGCCCAAATATATATGGATCCATCTTGTTTTTGCACGAATCCAAGTCCGCTGGCCATCATCCTATGGCTAGGATAGGTTCCACAAACTGGTTCGTATTTAGGCCCATATTGCTCTTCTCCAAATTCTTCCGGACCATGAATAGTGGTTAAGCCTTCAATCATTGTAAAATCATCCGTCTTTTTTTCGCTATCATATGTATTAGCATAGGATGGAACTGCAATCACTGATAAGGCACACACAATTATGAGTAAAAGTGTAAATATTTTTTTTGATATTTTCATGTGATTTCCTCCACACAAATCTTTAATCTACAAGTGCAAAAAACGTTGCTTATTTATATTCTTGCACTTATTATCTCCCTATCTCAGCACTATCATAACTGCAAAAGCATCTTGAAAAGGACAGTTGTTATATAATTAATATAACATATTAATTAATAAGATGCATCATTTGTGCACATTGCTTGTATTGGAAGCTAGTAATTCATTTTTGCCAACGTAAATAGTTTTTTCAACTAACCAATCGCAAATGAAAAACTTGAACCTTTCGCCACCGTTAAGAACTGTAACATAGCCATCCAGAGTGAGCCATAGCTTCACGCTAAAATCTACATAGTCTTTTTGAATGCGAGTAAGGTGTACCCTGTCAAATTGACACCTGAAATATTCAATGATTCTATAAAGCTTCATCAGACGGTAAATACGTTTGCGGTAAGGTACGACGACTTATAGCAGCTCGAGTTGCTTTAGTTTTTAGCAGCAAATTTTAGTGCTCAAGTCAAAATTCTTCTCTTTTACTTAGCTTAGATTCTCACGTTGCATCACCTTTATATTCCTTACAAATACTCCAATTTAAGTAAAATTGAATAAATAATTAAATTATCCAGAACAAACGTTTTGCATCTTGACAGTCAGTTAATTTGATGTAAGAATTGTTAAACCGAACAGATGTTCTGCCAAGCCGAACAAATTCTAGTGAAAGGAGTACGGCATGAAGAAGATCACAAATGGTGCAAAGAAAATGATCTGCAAAGTCGATCAGGAAAAGAAGCTGGTTGAGATCAAATCTCGTGGTCATAAGACTGTCATTAGATTTGAAGAAGGCGGCGCCATTAAGGTTGTCAACTCAAAAGAAAAAGAAGGCCGCGTGTTAACAGTGGAATAGTTTCTGTTAAAGAAAGGTCATGGAGAGTGTCCACGAGAGTTATAAGAACATCATTCGGCTTCTGCCGAACGATACCGATTTAATAGCAGACCAACAACCACAAGCAAACTAAAAACCATTATTAACAAATCCGCAGAACCGCAAGACGGGCAAGGATTGTACCAAAAAGGTGCATCTTGCCCGTTTTTTTGTTCTACGGACATGGACAGGCTTCTGCGGATTAGAAATTCGGAGGAGTATAACATGTCCTATAACAAAGCACGTGAAGAACGGAAATGGCTTATATGGAAAGAAGCCGAAGAAAAACAAATGCGAGAGTTGGGAGTCAATGAAGATACCATCGAAGAACTCCGAATCTACGATTGGACAGTGTTTAATTCAAACAGGAGATTCTACCGCAGATTGCACGATGCAAGCGCATTTCTCGATGCGTTTAAATCTAATGAGATTCTGCCCGATATCAGAACTATTGAGGACTTCCTCGGTGAAATTGAGGACGAAAGACTCTATCACATCTTGATTACGGTGGACAGGATCACACTACAAATAGCCTTGATGAAAATGCAAGGCTATTCTACTGCCGAGATTGCAGCCCATCTCAGATTAACGACGAAAGCTGTATATAGGCGAATGGATAGATTGAAAGAAAAACTGAAAACTCTTTTTGAGTAGAGGGGAAAATCGCACTTCCCCAAGGGCTATAGGGTGAGAGGATAAATACCTCCACCCTGTTTTCCATTGTGTGGCGAAACAGGGATTGTTCTTTGACAACCTAATAATCATTCGCCAAACACTTCCTCTTTGTGATTGCGATATGCATAAGCGTGTGCAGCGGTACGCCAAGACCTGCCTTCTGGCAGAAAGCGATAACTGCCGACTCTAAATATCGGGAAGCTCCCGATTTCGCCATAATCCGCAAAGAGAATAATGGTACTCCCGTCCAGTCACAGCCCGAGCGTGATAAAACCGTCGCAGGCAATGAGGGCGGCTCTGGCAGACCGTCAGTTGGGGTGAAACTCCCGTGGAGTCAGTTAGCTACTGACCGTTTGGTGACTTCCCGTTGCGTTTTGGGGTGTCAAGGACAAATTTAAATGCATGCATCATAAAGTCAGGCACAAGGCGGTCATTGGAACAGAGCTTTGTTAATGCTCTCTCGACCTTAAAAACTTCCTTGTGTCTGGCAACTACATAGGCAAACTCAACTGCCTCAATGTATTTTAGGAGGTCATAAATCATGGAGAGAATAATCAAGCGTGGTGAAATATATTACGCAGAGCTTAATCCCGTTATTGGGTCTGAACAAGGTGGTACACGACCTGTACTTGTAATTTCCAACAACATTGGCAACACGCATAGTCCAACCGTCATTATCGCTGCAATAACAAGTAAACAAACAAAACACAAAATACCTACGCATTACAACATTTCAAGCATGAATGGCTTGCCAGCTGGTTCCATCGTTTTATTTGAGCAGATTCGCACGATAGATAAACAAAGACTGGGAGAACGAGTGGCATGCCTTGATGAAATGTTCATGAAAGAAATAGAAAAGCCACTTCTCATAAGCCTTGGAGCCCCTATTGAAAGGAAGTTGATTAATGCTTGGAGATAAGATACAAAGCATTCATCGCGAATCCCAGCCACAATACGTGAAGAGAACATACACTGTTCGTGAAATCCAAGACATATTAGATATCAGTAAGACCTCCGCTTATGCTCTGATTAAAGAGGGCAACTTTAAGTGTATCAATGTGGGCAGACATATACGCATATCAAAGGCAAGTTTTGACGAGTGGCTTGACGGTAAAACATAAATGTCAAGTGTACGAAAACAATCTAATTATCTAATTTGCACCTTTGCAAATCTCCTTTCAGGTTTCTAAAATATAAACAAGCTATGCGCATGGCTAATTTTTATGGATACGGATTGTGGTTAGACAGTAACCTAACCATGCGAAACATTTTGAATTAATGCACTAAATACACAAGGTGAAGGAGGTCTCTAATATGGCTTCAATTAGACAAAGAGGCAAAAATTCCTGGACAGTAATCTTTCAAACAGGAGAAGGTACACCCAGGCAACAAATATGGGAATCTGGCTATACAAAAAACGAGGCAAAGGCACGCAAGGCACAAATAGAATTTGAAGAAGCTCGAGGCATCAAAATACACGCAATCAACGAAGAACACTACGGTAATCTTAATAAGACTAAAACCATTGCACAGGAAAAGAAAAAATCAAGAGAACTTGTATCTGTAGATAAGCAGTCTATTGAGAAAATTAAAAACAGTGATAACTCACTCTTGCTCAAGCCTTTTATGGAGGAATTTATCCGTATCTATGGAGCTAAGAAATGGGGTGAATCGCATTATTACAGCACGATAAGTCTTTTGGAGAACTATGTTTATGGGTATTGGAAAAACATTCCTATATCAGAATTCACAGTTAGAGCTATAGATGAGTATTACACTTGGTTGGTAACAGAATGTACCGCTGCGTCCTCTAATGGTCTTGTTACTCCAAACACTGCAAATGACATACACAAAACTATGCGTTGTGCCTTTAATAAAGCTTTACAATGGCAATACATTGAGAGTAATCCTTTTCTCAACGCAACTGTTCCTGAACATAAAAGTAAAATACGCCCAGCGCTTACACCAAGCGAAATTGAGAAAGTTCTGGATTATACAGATAATCCTAACGACTACGATCTATTCTTAATTCATTGCGCAATAAATTTAGCATTTGCAGGGTCTATGCGTGGAGGTGAAATAGGTGCTTTGCAATGGAGTGACATTGTTGACCCACAGCGACGAATATTATACATCTGCAAATCAATTAACCGAGTTAACAAAGAAGCACTTGCCAAGGTAAGCAAAACAGAAATCTACTATACATTCCCAAGTTATAGTCCACGTACTAAGACTATTATTGTGCTTAAAAACACAAAAGAAGATAGTGGAAGTGACCGTAATGTATACCTTCCTGCTGCTGTTTATGACAAACTTATGCACTTGCGGCAGATGCAGGAAAAGTTGAAAGAAGAGTATGGAAATGACTGTTTTTTCGACCATGGGATGATCATATGCCAGGAGAATGGCAAACCTATTATGACTGAACACTTAAACAAACGATTTCAGAAAGTGCTCAATGAAATAGGTGTCAAACCCAAAAGGGGCAATGAACAATATGTTTTTCATAGCATACGTTCTACTGCAACGACATATAAATTGAGAATTTCTGGTGGTGATATTAAGGCGGTACAGGGTGAGAATGGACAAAAAGATGCGACAATGGTGACCCACCAATATTCTCGAATTCTTGACGAGGATAGATCGAGAATCTCCGATATTATGGAGGAGCAGTTTTACGGGAAAAAAGACAAAGTTGCAGATAAAGAACTTATGCAAACCGTAATGGATAATCCCGAGCTACTCACACAGTTTAAAAAGTTTGTAGAAATGATGAACTTTGCTAGCAAAATCTAGTAATAACAAAAGTCTCGATGATTTTCTTAGCTGAACCAGATAAAACTGTGAGGTACCAGAATAAATAGTTTTCTTAGCAAGAATAATATGAAAATCTAGTTCATAAAAAAAAACACTTCCCTCATTTCATAAAACTGAAGGAAGTGTTTTTTCGTCGAAATTATTGACAATACCCCACCGTCAGCATTATCAATCTTCAATTATCCCTATTACTGATACATCCTTATTTTTGTTGCGGATAAAGCGAAGATATTCAAGAACTCGTAATATTAGTACGAATAAGCCGGAGTTAAAAAGTGCATTAGATGCACCTTTGAAAAACGGCCTCAACTCAGAATCTGCAGGATTTAAGATTACAAACCAGAGCAACTGCGTAAATAGGATGATCAGCACGTATAGTGATGCTGGCACTCTTGTTCCGGGGTTATATGCATGTTTATGTTGAAAATACACTTTCTCGACGATCAGACCGGCTATAAGAATCAGGAGAAAAGGAAGCCCCAGCAAGATCGAATACTCTCTGGATTTTATTGAATATTCAAGATAATCGATATTCTCTGCGATTGCTTTATTCTTTCGTTCTTCGCTTATCCCAACAACCGTTAAAGCAACTAGTACCAAGCAGCATACTAGCGAGACAATAACACTCACGCGCAGATATATTTTATACTGACTCTTAATTTTTTCCAGTTGAACCATTCTCTTCTCCCCTTAAATCCGTTGTCCTTTTCCATAACTACTACATACTTTGTTAGTTTGATTTGTTAGCTATCTCTGCTAGCACCGCATTAAGTTAGTAAGACAGAGCTTAACTATTAGTTGAACCATGGATGTCCGACCTCACTATCATAAAATGTGTAGCTTACAGTCGAAACATACTGACCGTTTTTATAGGATTCGCATATGTGATTATGTTCAATATGCAAGGGAGTAATTTGTCTGTAATAACATGTCACAACAACAGTTACATCTATATCGTTGCTATCTAAACCTGCATTAATTATTTGTGTTGCAATCGCACCTGCATAGTCGATTGGAATTAAGATACCTACAAGCCAAGTCAGAACCAGAACTCGTGTAAGATTCGCGAAATATTTGTTATAAGCAAATTTCCCACCGTATTGCCAATACGGTCCCTGCTCATAAGGTACAGCACCGTTGTCTTCTATTCCACGAATTAAATTTGAGGTAGTTTTCCAGCAGTTCGTAGAACAAAACTCTCCATCAATAAAAATCTGTTTTAAATCTGCAATACGTTTATTAGATACATTTTCCATATATTCATCTTGGCTTGTATCGACTTCCTTTTCTATATTCGTTGAAAATGCATATACATTTATAGGGCAAATTGATATGAAAAGTATAATTATCAGCATCATTATTACTGATAGTGTTTTCCTAATTTTCATATTATTCTCTCCTTCAAATAATATACTGTTGTGTCATATATATTTCTGTTCACCAACAGCATGTTGAATTTACATATACACTTACTATCCCTTTTTTTCTGCGCCTACCTTATCCTGCATATGCACTTTGCAT
>LFRM01264076.1_pt1 | contig 12135 bp, 10 predicted proteins | sample 618341 | NCBI WGS metagenome assembly LFRM01 (sample SAMN03654438, study PRJNA283298) | anaerobic digester metagenome | isolation source: pool of bioreactors CSTR01a, CSTR02a, and CSTR03a thermophilic anaerobic... | place: Denmark: Kgs. Lyngby | collected 2014-05-21
CTTGGGTTTCTTCATGCTATCCAACGTAGTCACTTAAGACTTAGGCTAGTCAACCAGGGCTTCAAGGAATTGCTTCTCCAAGCCCCTACTTCTGCAAGTGGGGGTTAGTTGACTATCATCGCTATAAAACGATACAATCATACCACATTTATACTAATTTGTACTCAATTTCAAGGCTTCCAAGAATGCCTCCATTTCCTCAAGGCTTGAAAATGCACCAGGCTTCAGGTACTTTACTGTTCCCTCCTTATCAATCATATAATTTGCAGGAATACCTCTTTGCTGGTACACTTCCCAAACAGAATCATCTCTATCAAGTAGGATTGGAAAGGTAAAGCCATTGTCATCGATAAACTCTCTAACCTTTTCTTCTGCTCTTTCAGCATTGTCGGTTCCCTGATTCTCTACCTGATTTGGATTAATCCCCAGAATCACAACATCCTCATCCTTATATTTTTCATAAAAGGTTTGCATATGAGGCATTTCATCTCGACAAGGCGGACACCAGGTTGCCCAGAAATTTAGAAAGACTATCTTTCCTTCCAAATCAGACAGGCGAACTTTATTTCCTTCCAGATCCTCCAACTCAAAATCCTCTATTGGAGCATCTATAGCAGCGTAGCTTCTTTCATAATCCTTTAAAATAACCTCAGCATTCGTATCTCCCGTTTCTGGTTCAGAACCCCCGGGCTTTTCAGTGGCATCAGGAGGAGAGGTTGTTGATGTAGCTGGAGGATTAGTTCCTGGCTGGGGAGATTGCTCTCCGGGAGAAGCTGTGGTACAAGCAGTGAATATAAGTAATAATACCAGAGAAAGAGCTAATATTTTTAGTTTGTTTATCATCAAATGATTAATCATTTGATTCACATCCTTTTAATTTATTATATATAGCTAAACACTCGCGACTTTACCTATGAAAGAATCAAAGATAAGCCAATCTGGCAAAAAGATTAAAGTAAATCATAATACCTATGATTATTAGAATAACCCCACTTATTTTTTTAATTACACCCATATGTTTATTTAAGAGGTTTAAGTATTTCGATAAGTATCGAATACCCAATGCCAGCAAGAAAAATGGCAGGCCTAAACCTAAGGCATAAACTGCCAGGAGGAGCATTCCTGAAGCTAAAGTTTGAGTATTTGCTGCCAATAGTAAAACAGAGGTTAAGATAGGACCGATGCACGGTGTCCAGCCAATGCTAAACCCCATGCCTATCAGTAGAGATGTAAGCAAGCCCTGTTTCTTCCTTCGAACTTGAAGTCGCCTTTCATAATTCAAAAAGCGAATGGGTATCCAACCTGCATGAAAGAACCCAAAGAAAATTATTAATACAGCACTTATGCGACGAATAAGGTGCTGATGACGTAGCAGATAAGAGCCAATTTTTGTGGCTGCTGCTCCCATCAATACGAAAACAATGGTGAACCCCAGAATAAATGCCAAGGAATTTATTATAAGGGTTCTATGGGATTCTCTATCCTCAGTCAAAGCATCCATGGATTGACCTGTTAGATATGTCATATATGCCGGTATTAAAGGCAACACACAAGGGGACAAAAATGAGGCCAAACCCTCAAGTAAGACTGGGATGAATAAAAAACGATCCTGCAATTCTACACCTCGCTTAGTAATTCTTAATGATAATTAACCTGATTCTATAGTAAAGAAACAAAGCTGTCTAGGTATATTCATGAGTAGCACCAAAAATGATTAAAGCCCTTCGATTTGGAAGGGCTTTAATCATATCATTCTAGAACTTGAGATAATCACTATGGACATAGCCTGTTATACTACCACTTTTAATCTTATACCAACTTCCGCTGGTACCTAGAACTTCTACCTTGGTGTTTCGCAATAGTCCTCCTACTACCCGATAACCTGTGCCTGCTCCTGAACGTATATTCAAGCTACTGGCCACTACGATTGCCGTTTTGGATGAATCACCTCGGCTTGGTTGATCGGAACCTTGAGTAGTTATATACTTACCACTAACATAGCCAACAAGGCTACCGCTTTGAATCCTATACCAACCATTGCTGGAAGATAGTAGAGTGACCTTAGCACCTTTTTTCAATGAGCCTATTCGGGAGTAACCTGTACCTGCTCCTGAGCGGATGTTTAAGGTGCTGGCCGTTACAGTTCCTGTTCCTATATTAGTTGCTGGTGGATTGGGAGCAGGCGCTACATCTTGAACCTTTATATATTTACCGCTTACATAACCCTGTAACCCATTATAACTAACCTTATACCAATCATCTGATTTTTCAAGTATAGTTACCTTAGTTCCTTTAACAAACATACCTACTTTATGATTCTTGGTTCCCGGACCGCTCCTAACATTCAATACAGAGGCCGTTACTACTCCAGTCTGCTCCTTATTGGGGGGCAGTGCTGGATCTATAGGCGAAGTACCGGGGTTTTGTGGTTCAGTAGGAGGTGTTGGGGTAACTGAGTTTTCTATTACTATATACTTATTACTGACAAAGCCTATTAAGCTACCCGATTTTATCTTATACCATAGTCCAGATTCCTCTAGGATTTCAACCTTGGCATTATTCCTTAAAGAACCAACAACTCTGTACTGAGTACCTGCTCCTTGGCGAATGTTCAATGAAGTATTCACCTTTACCTTACCAACTTTAACTGTTGGGGGCGTTGGTGTCGGGGCAGGAGTAGGTGCAGGTGTAGGAGCTACAGTTGGTACCGGTGTTGGAGCCACTGTAGGCGTAGGTGTCTGGCTAGGTGCCGGCGTTGGCGTGGATGGCGGAATGTAATCCGGAGGCTGTGGAGCAGGATTGTTTAATTGAGTGCTCATTGTTCCTGGATAATAAAATTGAAGAATCTCGTTGTAATTTTTACCTTCGCTAGCCATCTGACGAGCACCATGTTGGCTCATTCCTACGCCGTGGCCATAGCCTTTGCCATTTAATACATAGGTGTTTCCTGTATCCTCCACTGTAAATAATAAGCTATTCAGGGATAGAATAGACCTAGTGTTATTTTTAGTAAGGCTTACAGTTTCTTCTATGTTTTCCACTGTGCCATCTAATTTTTTGGCATCAAGTACCACTACAAAGCTGCCATCCTTTAAACGACCGCTGTCATTGTACGAAACTATAAGATCTTTAATACTCTGTATGATTATATCTGCTGGATTACTGCTATAACCACGCCTTGCTAGAGATTCAATGATTTCCGGTATGATTTTGCTGGAGAGCCCTGAGTTAACTGGGGTTTTATCATATGTTACCTGCCAGCTTCTGTTACTGTTGCTTGGGTCGGTAATGTCATATGGGTCAGCTTGTACTATCAGATAAGGAAATTCATATTTAAAGATATTAGCTGAACGCTCAGTCATCCCACCATTACTAGCCGAATAAAAGGCCTGTGCAAAGCTACCCGAATATGTCAATACTTGACCCGCTGTTTCGTTAACTGCTTGAATACAATTATTGTGATTTTTATTATAACCCCTGTATACTTGGCTGTCTTGCGTATCAACTAGATGATAATAAGAGCTTGAACGGGCGTATATTTTATCTACTGCAAAGGTGCGAGCAGCTACTGCCTGAGTCTTTAATGCTTCTATGGGCCAACTGTTGGCCATTTCATAAGGGAGTACACCATATAAATATAGCTCCAAATGAACATGATTAATTAGCCTAATGCTGCTACCTTCTATACGAAACTCCATATCTCCCAGGTAGTCGCAGCTACCATAGCTGGGATTCTTTACTTGCAAGCTTCCATACCTTCTCTGGAAATATGCCTTATTACCTAGTGACCAGTTGCTTTTGCCATCACTAAGAATCATGTTGCCATTTTCCAATCTAAGGGTATAGTTGCCATCTTGTTTGAGAGAAATAGAGGAATCTTCCTTTATGGAATAATCACCTTTTACAGCGAACTCAATACTGGTATGATTTCCCATAGAGGTCAATTTCACCCGGATTGTACTGTAGTCGATCGCTGCAAAAGCCGGTTTCACCCACACAAAATTAAGAGCCACCACTAAACTAATCAAAGCTGCTAAGAACCGGCGCATAATACCACCGCCTTTTTTAAATAAGTAGTTATGCATCTATAACTATGATTCTACCGCAAGAACTCATTTTTGAATGTGCTGACACTCTTTATGTCATTCTGAACGCAGTGAAGAATCTGAGGTTTATCATCTTCCACTTTCAAGATTCTTCGTCGCAAGCTCCTCAGAATGACAATCCAACGACTATTTGCAGTAGAATCATAACTATATAAATGCATACAAAATACACTTTCGGCAAAGAATGACGAATTCCTGCCTATTTCATTGAGAATTCTCGATTAATTCTTGGACAATTTTTGAAAAAACAAAAAAGACCTGATCATAAGATCAAGCCTTTTTTTGACATGTATCATTCTGGCTGAGGAGCACCAGTTGGGCATACATCAGCGCAAGCACCGCAATCTATGCAAAGCTCTGGATCAATAACGTAGATGTCACCTTCTGAAATAGCATCTACTGGGCATTCTGGCTGGCAGACACCACATGCGATGCAATCCTCATTTATAACATAGGCCATGAAAGTCACCCCCTAACATGGAAACTCCTTACTAAATTCGTTAATATATTATCACCATTCACAACAAAAGAAAAGTGTATTCTTAGATATATATAAAATCTTTTTTAGGGTTCTAGCCTAATGTCCCTTTTACGATTTCTACTAGAGGGAGCACCAGCATTTTTATTTCCGATAATTTGTAGCTCACTTATAGGAAATTCCTTTATATCCACTGTATCGTCGTCTAAAATCATTTTAACTTTGACTATTTCCTTTAATAAGTTATAATCCGTAATCTCAGCCGGCCCTTCCGGAGTGATTACCTCACTGCCTATACGCGGCATGTTCTTACGCGCATACTCATAGTGGTCCTGCTCATATTTCAGACAGCACATCAGTCGTCCGCATATTCCCGATATTTTAGTGGGGTTTAGGGATAAATTCTGCTCTTTTGCCATTTTTATGGAAACAGGATGGAAATCTCCCATGAAGGTGCTACAGCATAGGGTAAGCCCGCAAGGGCCTAGACCTCCCAGCATCTTGGCTTCATCTCGTACACCGATTTGTCTTAGCTCAATGCGAGTTTTGAACACTGAAGCCAAATCCTTAACCAGTTCCCTAAAATCTATCCGACCATCAGCTGTAAAGTAGAAAATTAACTTGCTATTATCGAAGGTAAGCTCTACATCTACCAGATGCATGGGCAAATTATGCTCGAATATCTTCTTCTCTCCTACTTGGAAAGCCTCTAGCTGCTTTTTTCTGTTTTCAGCTACTTGTATTTCGTCTTCCTCAGTGGCCTTTCTGATGACAGATTTTAATGGCGGTACAATTTCTTCATCAGGAACCTCTTTGGGGGCAACAACCACATCACCAAATTCGACTCCTCTAGCTGTCTCTACAATGACATGGTCTTCTTCTGTTAAATCCAACCCATTTGGGCCAAAATAATATATTTTACCGGCTTTTTTAAACCGAATTCCGACTACGAGATGCATTCTTTGCTCCTCCTTGAAAATGGTTAAGCATAGCCTCTATAGTTAATTGATAATTTGTATTACTCTTCAATCTTTTTCTAGCTTGCTCAATACTCACTATCATAACTTGTAAAGCTTCACTTGTAAAGTAAGAAGCTTGTTTGAGAAGTAAGCGAGATTGGTCCTTGTTAATTATAAGGCTAGAGTCTTCTGTTTCTATAAGAATAATAATATCGCGAATCCACAGCTGCAATATGGTAAATAGATCTTCTACACGTTCCTTGTATTCAGTAAAGGGTCCAATCAAATCCATTATTTTTGGGGTACCTGCATCATTCATGCCGTTAATCAGCTGTTCTCTTAGTGCTCTGAACTCTTCATCCCCTGCTAAATCCAATGCTTGTCCAGGGTTACCCTGAGATAAGGCTGCGTATGTTGATGCCTCCTCATGTCCAATTGATAGACGCTCATTTAATATTATAGCTATATCTTCTCTTGAAAGGCTACCTACTTGAAACAATTGGCAACGTGAAATGATGGTTGGCAGAAGCGAACTCGTGTTATCAGCCAAAAGGAAGAACAAAGTAAGGGAAGGAGGCTCCTCCAGAGTTTTAAGCAGTGCATTTTGTGCTTGATGGTTCATCAGATGTGCCTCATCAATAAAGCATATTCGCCTACCATCTTGAAAGGGCTTTACTTTGATCTCAAATTGCAGTTCACGAATTTGATCCACATTTATGGCTGTCTTGTCTTCTATACGACGAATCCATAAAACATCTGGATGATTTCCACCTTCATACTGTTTGCATGGTATACATTTATGGCAAGGCTTGTCCTCAGGTTCCTTACAGAGCAATGCCTGAGCGAACAATCCACTCATTGTCTTTTTACCTGCCCCTGCAGGACCTTCAAATAAATAAGCATGGACAATCCGGCCTCCAGCTAAAATCTGTTCCAATTTAGCAATCAGAGGTGATTGTCCAGTTATATTGTTAGTGTTCATTTAAGGGAATCCCTTTCCGTATCTATCCAGATTATCCTACCCACTTTAGTTAGATTTTTCGAAAATCTTCTACGTCTACTACAAAAACAGTAGCACCACCTACTGTAACCTCTACGGGATATGGAACATAAACCCCGGCTACACCAGCTACTGGAGAAGGTGAGGTAGCAATCTGTTTTCTGTTTTTACATACCTTTTCAATAAGCTCCATGGCGTGGTCAAGTCGTTCTTGATCAACACCGATTAAGAAGGTGGTATTACCTGCTCTTAAAAAGCCACCGGTAGTGGCCAGCTTGGTAACACTGTATCCATCATTCATTAAGGTAGTTGTAAGTTTCTGGGCATCCTCATCTTGTACAATGGCAATAATTAATTTCATGCTACTGAACCTCCTTCAATTGATTGACTAAGGCGACTCCGTCACCATATCTGTATACTATAACTGTATACCATAACTAAAATTGAACTATGTGTTGCTAAGTATATCGTTTACTAATTATATACTTAGGAGAAACCTTTTCTATTCAGTTTTAAGCTAATATATTCCGATAAGGCCTTCTGCCTATGTAAAACCTTCATTTGGAAATAAGCCATGCCAGCTAGGCCTTGCCTTCTTGTACCTTAAGTATAACTTAATTAGCGTTTATTTGCAAATAATATCTGAAGGTTGGCAGCGGTAAAAGCAACCCGTAAAAATATGTATCAAATGTATCCAATTGGCGCTGGATCCATGAGAATGCTACGCTCATGTTGTACATGCATTGGACTTATGAGAATGTTACACTCATATCACATGCTCCAATGGTACCGAACCCATGAGAACGCACACTCATATTGCTTACTTCAACCCCCTTATGTGCAAAATTTCAAGTAGTGCATCGAACAAACATGGAATTTGATTGGTTTTGAACAAGTTATGAGCAAACTACCTAGTAGTGCAGAGATATATGGTACTTTTTTACTTACTATTAATGCATTAATCACTGTTTTGCTCATTTCAGGCCAAAATACCTACCTTTATAAAAATGTTTCACACAATATTAGATATTTTGCTCACTTTGCCACTCGGCCTACTTAAAACGATAAGAAAATGAGAAAGTATGGACCAATTAGATATCTACTCGTCTTTAGCCAAAATATAAGGATGGCATATGAATTGAAACTTTGGTCTTCTCAATTTACATCATGCCATCCCATATGTATTACAAGACATCTAGGTGACCATTACTTTTACTTATGCTTATGCTTTAACTTCTGCTTTGACTTTTACTTTTACCTTTACCTTTGTCTTTCTGTTACAAAAAAGGTCTATGACTACAGTAGAGTACTTGTTATTAGTTAGCAAGCATTCAAATAACAGCAAAAGCAATTATTTATTGTCAGATACTTAATCTTGTTACAAGGATTTATAATTAGCCAGCAAACTTGCTACAAGTAGTGGCTTTTATTACTCGTCAGCCAGTCTTTTTTCTCCAGTTATTGCTTGTATAGGCTTGATATTCTGAGTAAATTCCAGGGTGCCTAGATACTCACCCGCCTCATCTCTAACCGCAAAGTAACGAATATAGACAAAGGTATCTCCCATTTGAATCCAAAAATCCTCATGATCCTTTTTCCCGGAACGAAAATCTTCTACTATCTTAGCTACTATATGTACACTAGCAGGAGGATGACAATTTTCTACACTGCGTCCAATTACCGATTTGGTTCTAGCAAAAATACGTTCTTTACCTTGACTAAAATATTTTACAATATCATTATTATCGACAAATGTGATATCACACGGCAGGCTATTGAGCATAGCTTCCAGCTCTGCTGTTGTCAGCACACCGGTCTCCAGTCTTACTGTGCACTTATCCATTACTGGTTTTTCTGTCGTTTCTTTGACGTCTTCTCTATCAGGCTTCCAAACACCCGCAGGCCTTAACAAGGTATACCCTATCTCTTCACTATCATTTACCATTACCATCCACTCGTCTTCAGTTAAGGTCTCTAATGCCATAGGTATCAGAATATTTTCTTCCTTATAAATCATTTCCTTAACTCGATGGACAGACTGCCTGACAGCTTCTGCATTTTCCTGCCGACTGCCCTTTTTGTTCTGAATACTTTGGATACAATCCTTTATTTCCGCCCTAATCTCATCATCGACTCCCCACATTACTTGAGGTGGTCCGGTAATATCATATTTTTCAAGGAAGGGAAATAGGATATTCTCTTTTCTGCTGTAGTGCTTGTCGATTTCTAAAAGTTTATTCAAGTGTCGTAGCAATTCTTCTGAATTTTCATTAGTATCTTCCTTCTCATACTTTTCCGTTGCAGGAAGGATGTTATTATTCATTAAACGCTCTAGAGCTCTGTTCTCTAAAATAAAGGTATGCACGGGGTGTCCTGGAATTTCATGAGGTCCCTCAGGTTTATGGATATCTTCAATTGAGCCCTTGAAAACAGCTGCATGAACGTCGCATAATCGCTGAACCTCTTCTATGGGCAATCCTTCCATAATCAGGCTTTGTTCCATTTGTGATATTTCCGAAGCGGAAACACCATCAATGAGCTTGTCAAACCGCCCCTTGACCTCATCAACGGTTTTTCCTTCATGGAGCTCCATGATGATATCCTTTAACACCTTTTGTCGATGCTCTCTATTGTTTATTATTTCGCTCATATGTATCCTCCTCGTAGATTTTCTAAATACATTTTACCCCCTAAAGCTCTAAGTTAAGCAGAATAATCCAATTTATAAACAATAGTAGGCTTGAGTAGATTCAATTCTTGCATCCCATAAGATAGGTGTGAATACAAGGCTTGTTTATTCAAGAATGAACTCGTGTACCTGTTTTACCCTCAATCCCATCAGAGGCTTTTTCCAGTGAGGTGATTAGCGCGACTCTACCAGCCCTTGAGGAAGCAAATGATAATGCAGCATCTACCTTGGGAAGCATGGAGCCTTCTGCAAATTCTTTATCTGCCATGTATTTTTCTGCTGCCTCAACCGTTAGCTCTGAAAGCTCTTGCTGATCTGATTTGCCAAAATGAGTGCAAACCTTTTCTACAGCAGTTAAAATGATAAAAATATCAGCATCAATTTGCTCAGCCATTAGGGAACTGGCAAAATCCTTGTCGATAACAGCGTCTACTCCCCTTAGATGGTCACCTTCTTCAACCACAGGAATCCCACCGCCACCACATGCTATGACCACCTGACCGGCATCGAGTAGGCTTTTAACCGTTTCAATTTCTATAATCCGTTTAGGTTTTGGTGATGCTACTACTTTTCTATAGCCACGTCCGGAATCTTCGATAACGATGTATCCCATTCCTCTTAATTTTTCTGCCTCACATTGTGTAAGAAAAGGGCCAATGGGCTTGGTAGGTCTCTTAAATGCTGGATCTGTTGAATCAACAACTACCTGGGTGACAACAGAAGTTACTGTTTTTTGAATTCCTCTATCTAAGAGCTCCTCTCGCAAAGCATTTTGCAGGTTAAAGCCTATATATGCCTGACTCATCGCAACACACATGCTTAACGGCATAAAAGGGAACTTTGGATCTATCTTGGCATACTCAGCAAAAGCATTATTAATCATACCTACTTGAGGTCCGTTTCCGTGGGATAAAACAATGTCATAACCTTCTTCTATCAAATTAGCAATGGATACAGAGGTATGCTTCACAGCAGACATCTGTTCTTCCAGTGTACTGCCCAGTGCGTTCCCCCCTAATGCTATTACCATTCTTTTCTTTTTAGTCTGCTCCATCTTTTGCATCCTCTCCCTTTTACCGTGTTAAAAGCATCTCATAGGTTATCTAAACTGGAACTTAATGAATATTTTGGTATTTTTCCTACCTTCCTTATCTATCCTATAGTATAATAAATATAGAGTCATAAGTATATAGATATGGAGGGATCTTTAATGAGTCAAATGCCTGATTCGGTTCAACCGCATTACAAAACTCGAAATAATGGATGGACAATTGTATCCTTGGTATTTCTGTCTATGGTGCTGCTATTTCACATTATACAGTTTGGAAGAGAACTTATTATAAGCTTTCAAGCACTAAGCATTGTCCAAGGTATGTCTGATTCACCATGGGTAGGATTACAGAACTATAGTACTTTACTTTCTAATTTCACGTTCGGTAAAGTATTAAGAAACACCTTTAGCTTTAACCTATTGTTTTCCGGAATGTCTTTTATTTTAGTAGTATTGGTTGGTTACTTACTAAATTCACTACCCAAAGTGATTACCAGGGTAATTACAGCCGTTATGGGTCTGCTGTTGTTTCTTCCTGCTGAAGCTTTTGCAGGATGGATCATTCACCTGATAGGTACTGATATTCTGATTAACCCAGTGTCTATGCAGTATTTCTACCCTTTCCTCTGTACAATAAAGCACTTAGGAATCCCGCTAATTTTAATTGCTATTAGAAATGAAATTTACACAGAAGGGCACAATCTTGTCCCTATAAAGGTCGCTGGCTTGTATTCACTAGTTTCTCTCGTTTTTGTATCCAAAAGTTTCCTCACCTTAGCTAATGCTTTTACTAACCCACTTAACTATGAAACAATGGATATGCTGGATACCTATTCATATCGAACAGGTCTACTTCAGGCTGATATGAGTATGAGTGCAGCGGTAGGAGTTATCCAGACGCTAATCACCATTGTATCTGTAGCTGTTTTGTTTGTCCCTATATTAGCTTTGTTCCGAAGTATCTTTAATGGAAAAAGAAAGGATACGTTCGAAGAAAGCTACGCAGTTAAATGGATTCCTTCAGTAATTGCCCTTGTAGTATTTGCGACGACTTATTTTCTGCCCTACGTGAACAGAGGTTATTCATTTGATTTGACACAGCTTGGAGAACAAATAAATCTAACAAATGCTATATTTGTTTTTGTAATAGTGTCTGCAATTTCCGCCTTAATCGCATCGGCACTTGCTACAGCTATGAGTGGAGCCTTTTTAAATACAAACCGTTTTATTAAAATTGTGGCAGGTATTCTACTAGCCTTAATTACTGTGCTTTATATTAGTCCTGTTAGATACTCCAGCTACTCTTTGATTAAAAACATGGGTTTATTCAATTCAGTCTTTGCTATTATTGCATCCACTCTATTTTCCAGTGCAGCTGTTTGGGCAATGATATGCATGCTTCGTGATGAGCCTACACCAAAAGGGAATTCACTTTTCTTGTCTATGCTGGGATTGTTTTTGATTCAGACGGCTCTTGTATATGGGAATTCGACAGTTCATTTGGTTTACTTGACACAGATGCAGATGTCACCCTTGGTAATTTTGCGTCAGCTTTTTCAAATAGTCGGAGAACCATTAGATCGAGGAGCAGTTGGTTTTTATGGATTTGTAGTTTCGCTACCGCCTTTAATCCTATTTCTTGTAGCTAACATCTTTCTACCTAAAGATAAGATGCTAGCTATCATTAGTGCTGGTGTAAAAAGTTAAGGAGATATAGCGCTGTAACAAGCCTTTGCGGCAACTGCAAATTTTCTTACAGATAACTGCTAACAACATCATATATATCGTTATGTATATCATCGATAGATCGTATCTTACCATTAGCGACGCAGGGAATCTTGTGCCATCCATA
>LFRM01350492.1_pt1 | contig 12135 bp, 13 predicted proteins | sample 618341 | NCBI WGS metagenome assembly LFRM01 (sample SAMN03654438, study PRJNA283298) | anaerobic digester metagenome | isolation source: pool of bioreactors CSTR01a, CSTR02a, and CSTR03a thermophilic anaerobic... | place: Denmark: Kgs. Lyngby | collected 2014-05-21
GCCAAGCTTAATGTCACCTTGCTGCAGTACGGTGTACAAACCGGTGTGCAGAAAGACACCTTTACCGGCGAAGATTTAGGCCGCGGTGCTACATTTGAGGTTAAAGAGAGCCGTAAATCGGATGAAAGTAAACCGATTGTTTCGATGGTGAAGTATGACCTGCTGGGAAAAGTTGCCGAAAACACCGAGTTGACCCGTGCAACAGTGGCGCAGATTTTATCGCAAGTCAGCGTTAAAACGTTCTACCAGTTTCAACAAAATCCAGAACACTTTATTAGCGAAGTCAGCCGCCTTATTAAAGAGCAGAAAGCGACGACGGTGATTGAGCATCTGGCGTACAACGTGACCGATGAAAGCTACAGCGACAGTGAAATATTTACTGCCACGCAAGCAGGGCAAGACTTCAGCAATGCCACAGAGAAACTGAGTAAGCACGTATATGACTATGTGGTAGCAGACTCGAAAATTGAGCATAAGTTTGCCCAGGCTTTAGATATCAGTGCTGAAGTAGCCGTCTACGCCAAGCTACCGCGCGGCTTCTTAATTCCAACCCCCGTCGGCGACTACAACCCCGACTGGGCCATCGCTTTTACTGAAGGTAGCGTAAAGCACATTTACTTTGTCGCAGAAACCAAGGGCAGCATGTCCAGCATGGATCTGCGCTCCTTAGAACAAAGCAAAATTGAATGTGCACGTAAGTTCTTTATTGAGCTGGCAGAAAAGCAGAACGACCCGAGCATTAAGTATGAGGTCGTGGACAACTATGAAAGCTTGCTGAATTTGGTGAAGTAAGTTTACTAAACACCAATCTAATACCGTGATACATAGGGTGGGCAGCCCCAGGTTGAGACTGCCCTTTATAGGGTTATTAAGCTTCGTCTAGCTCTAGGTTAGAGCGAACGAAGTATGGCAGTTCAGCAATTTCACTTTCTAACTCAAAGTTTAAGCAACTGTTTAGACGCTGAAATAGAGACTCTTCTATTTCAGCGTCGTGCTGAGCTTTAACTGTCAACAACAACCCAATACTGATCCACCACGGCACCGAACATCTCGCGGATCAGTTTTGAACTTACCTTGTGCTTCTTGCCCTTGTATTCCTTCTCGATGACCTGGCAGAACGCCACCGCTCTGCTCATTGGATCGGCTTTACGCGCCGCTTCGACCAGCCCTTGCTTCGATAGCGCTTTCCAGCAGCCCACAATTTTGGCTGCATCATCCACCTTGAGCGAGTTGTCGGCATCCTTCAGCATGCCTTGCAGACGGCGGTTAACATGCGACTCTTCGACCGTCAGGACGATCACCTTGTAGTCGACCAGCAGCTTACGGGCGACTGCTTCAGAGAAGGTGATCGTGTACAGCTCCTCACCATAGAGCGCGGTGTCGTCCATGGAGCAAAGCGTGACGTTCTCGGTGCTCTTGGCATCATCGCCATAGATGCGTGGGGTGGCCGTCATGTAAAGGCGCTTGATACCTTGGATGTAGCTGTTGTCATGCACACGAACAAATGCCGACTCTTCCTCACCTTCAAAGGTGGCACCTGTGGTCCGGTGTGCCTCATCACAGATGATCAGGTCAAAGGCCGGGATCGGGTTCTCACCGGTCGCCTGAGCCTCATGCAACACGCCAATGGAATGGTAAGTCGAGAACACCACAGTCATCGCATCATCATTGTGGTGATCGGCCATGTGCTTCTGCAATGAGGCAGCATTGGTCGTCGCCGGATATTGCAGGTCACTGATACCGGCAATCACACGGTCATCATCCTTAGCCTGACGCTTACCAACATCACTATCAGAGCAGACAGCAAAGCTTTTGAGAGGTAGCGCCGATTCCTGGGTTCACTCTGTCAATGTCTGGCCCAGCAGGGAGAGACTCGGGACCAGAAACAGCACCCGCTTACCCTTACCCGCCATCGTCTCGGCAATCTTCAAGGAAGTGAAGGTTTTACCGGTGCCGCACGCCATGATCAGCTTGCCACGATCAGCCGTTGCCAGCCCTTTGACCGTACTGCTCAGTGCTGATGTCTGGTGTTCACGGAGCTGTTTCTGCGCCTTCAGAACCGGCTTCGCATCCTCACGGTACTGCGTCCAGTCGATAACGCTGTTTTCCAGATTGTGCAGGTCGATCCGTGAAACCGGCGGGGTCTGGTTCTCCAGTGAGTCCTGGGCATTGCCCGTCCACTTATCGGTAGTCGCCACGATGATGCGGTGGCTAAAGTACGATTTGCCAGACGCCGTGAAGAAGCTGTCGATGTCCTTTTTGCTGATCGCGTGATCAGGCGAGTAGTTCTTACACTGGATCGCATGGAACTCGCCATCGGTCGTCACTGCTACCAGGTCGATACCAGTGTCTTTTTTGGTTGTGATAGCAAGATCAGCCCCGTACTGATCGACCCAATCTGAGTAGGACAGCACATCCGCGTACTGCTCTTTGTAGAAAGGCTCCGTTTTGAAATACTGAACCATCAGGTTCTCGAAGCTGGTTCCCTTATCACGCTCAGTCAGGGTCATATCCCGAAACTGAGCCAGAAGTCCTTGAAGAGCAGTCATGTCGTGTCCTGTAGTGTGCTTGTAAGTAATCTGGGCTGCAAAGCGTGAATATTACAACGAATACCCATCACGCTTCAGTGATGAGTTCAGAGTTGTTCTGCTGATCTTGAAGTGCTGAGCAACCTCGGCCTTGGTCATCATGGGGTCTGAAAGCATGGCTGCCGCTTTGCGGACATCACCTTCAGACATCGCCGGTTTGCGACCTCCTTTACGCCCCCTCGCTCTAGCAGCTGCTAGACCCGCCTTGGTACGTTCAAGAATCAACGTATGTTCAAACTCTGCTAATGCACCAAAGATATGAAAAATGAGCTTCCCACTGGCACTGGTGGTGTCGATGTTCTCATTGAGTGACTTAAAGCCAATCTCACGCTGATGCAAGTCTTCAATAATCTCAACCAAGTCTTTGAGTGATCGAGCTAAGCGATCCATGCGCCAAACGACTAGAGTATCGCCCTTCCGAAGTGTACGGAGGCACTGCGTCAATTCAGGTCGCTCACGAAGCTTGCCCGTGACTTTTTCCTGAAAGATTTGCTCACACCCTGCCTGAGTCAGTGCATCGGTCTGCAAATCAGCATGTTGATCCTGGGTGCTTACTCTGACATAGCCAATAATCATAAGAAAACGTACCTTATCTATTTATAGATTGTTGTACGCCAAATTGGACGGTAAAGCAATAGGTTTTTGCGGGTTTTGGTAAGTCAGTTGAGAGCGTCCAACAAACGGTCGTTTATTTATGTTGTCTAGGTAATTAGTAATGTTTATTGGTTTCCTTTAACCCTGTAATAAGCGGCTTGTCCGCTTGATTGCGTTGTTATACGGCAACTAACTACGGAGGATTTATTATGGAACGGCGACCGCTGGTAATGAGCGGCTTCTATTTCACTCAACCTCAATTGCAGAACCGCCCATTTTAGCAAGACCTTCAGCTAAATCTCTAAGAGCTGATTTAAGAGCATCACTTTCCTTGTTCCTTTCTAGCGATTCTTTTCTTACGCTAACAGCTTCAACCCTGACTAATCGCTGACTTTCTTTGTCTTGCCACGCTTTTTTTCCATTTTTATATGCGTTAACAGCTTCGCTACCAAATTCGTTCACGCTACCAACTGGGGTAAATTTAGGATTGTTGCCATTGAATCCAGCAATAAAAAAAGCGGCCTCTATTTCGCTCAACTTTAATTCTTCAGCTAACTGGATTGCAACATTGTCTCTTGCTGCTAAGTCGTATGATTTTTTCGATAGAGCGGCTTCTTCTTGCTCACGTCTATCAATCATTTCAGACCACTGCTGTTCAATCGGCTTGTTTTCATAGTTGCCCCAGGTTACGCGCCAAATTCCTTTAGCTGGCATTGCAACAATCGCTGCTTCCTCATAGTCACTTGAAATAGCCTCAAAAAAAGCATCTGCGGCCTCTGAACTAAAAAAATCTTTTGTATGTTTTATATTGTACATCATCACGACCTCATTATATTTCCTCAACTTTTATCGTTACTTCTACAGTATTACGCACATCGACAATGACGCTACCCACATCATTTAATGGCGCATTTAGTTTGTCATTTAGTGGCACACAAACCATACTACCCGTAATCCAACAATGAAGAAGAGGTAGACAATGACAGTAAGAGTTGCAATATCCAATCAAAAAGGTGGCGTGGGTAAATCGACTATCACGCTGCAAACGGCTTACTACGCATCAGAAAAAGGGCTAAAAGTCTTAGTAGTTGACATGGATGGTCAAGGAAATACAAGCACGAAGATTGCAGGACGCGAAGCAATTGAAAACATACCAACGAACACCACCCTTTCTGTCGATATGTTTAAACCTGAGAATCAAATAGAAGAAATCACGGTGCTAAAAGGCAGCTACGGCATTGACTTGATACCTGCCAGAATCAATGATGACCTACTTTACGCACAAGAAGCAGCGCCTATTGAAACCATTGTAAATCCTTCTGCTAACTTGGAGCGTATCGCTGACAACTACGATCTGATCATTATTGATTGCCCACCATCACTAGGTCGGCTTTTATCTGCTGGCTTGATTATGGCAGACAAGATCATCATGCCTATACAGGTATCAGGCTTTGCAGTGGATGGAGTGGGTGGGCTATTTAAGGTCGTTGAGCAGCTACAAGATATAGGCAAAGAAGACTTAGAGGTGGCAGGCATATTGATCAACTCGTTTAATGCAAGATCAAAGCAACACCACCAAGCGGTAAAGGCTCTACGTGAAAAAGTGGGCGACCTCGTGATGGACACCATTATTGCGAACAGATCACCAATAGACCAAGCAACCAATCAAGCTAAGCCGATTTGGGAAATTAGAACTGGTGCAGCAAGGTTAGCTAGGGCTGAGCTTACCGATGCAATAAAAGAAATCTTTAAGCGTATAGGAATTAAATATGAGCAATAAAGAAGAAGTAGCTGGCTACCTAGACGGGTTAAAAAGCTTAAATTTGAAACCACGAAAAAAAGCAGTATCTTCAAGCCAAAAAGACACAAGCCAACCAGGTATAGGCGACACCTTCCATCTTGAGATCGACAAGATAGAAACCCAAGCACAAGTAAGGGTTGAGTTTGATGATGACAAATTGCTAGAGCTAGCAACGCAAATACAAAACGAAGGCCAAAGAAACCCGATTGAAGTTGCAAAGACAGGTGCAAACAAGTTCTTGCTAATAACAGGTGAAAGGCGCTATCGAGCTTTACGCCTAAACGATGCTAAAACTGCAAAAGTTACATTGATTGAGCTACCTAGCAGCATTCAAGATCGCATAGTATTACAACTAACTGAAAACTTGCAGCGTGACGACCTAACAGCTTTAGAGTTAGCAAGCGCCTTTGACAGCTTAACATCAGTAGGTATGACCCAAGCCAAGATTGCAGAAAAAGTAGGTAAGTCGGCTGGCTGGGTATCCAGATACATGGCCCTGATTGATTTGCCAGATTTTCTTAAGTCGCTACTTGAAGTTGGATATACGACTGACACCCTGTTAATCGGCATACTAAGAAAGATAAATGAGATTGCGCCCATTACCGCACAAAACCTATCCAACGAAGTAAAGAAAGGTACAGCAACGAGAGCGTCTGTTTCAAAAATCTATGAAGAACTAAAAGCCCCAAAATCAGACAACTCTTCAAAAACCAAAACCTATGACCTAGACAAGCTCCATTTTAATCGCAGTCATATACCGATAAAGCCCGATCAGTTTGGGGCTAAGGTTGAGGCCAAGTTAGCCAATGGTGACAAGGTGGCCGGTCTTTTATCGTTAGACAAACTGGCTGAGTCCGACAGTGGAAAAGGGGATTGGTGTTGGATCACACTAGATGATGGTAGTAGTGCCTGTGTAGAAACATCGACACTAAGAATTAAATCCATCTTTCAAGCAGAGTAACGTACAGTTACAAACCTTTATCATGATAAAGATTACCTACATAAAAGCAAAGGCAACCAAAAAGCAGTGTGGCAGCAAAACCATTAACGCACCCATTCTGCCAACACAATGTTACAAACCTTTATCATGATAAAGATTTAAAAAACGTAAGGAGAAATATATGAGCAAATTGGCTGCACTTATCTTCGGGGCGCTAGTTTCAAGTACGATCTTGGCAGAAAGTCCAAGTACCCACCCTGTACAAATAAACCAAAAAGAAAAATGCACGACCTATTGAAACCTTATGGAAAAGACGGTGATGCAATCTACAAGGGGATTATTTATTTAACAGAACGATGTAACTTACAAGGACAAGAGCTAACCACCCTATTTTACTTAGGCACATAATCTGAGTTTGACTTAACAAAAGCGGCGTTCATAAACGCCGAAACCGATCAAGAAATAAAAGCAGCTGCTAAAAATATCATCTGCCCACAATAAAAAGTTGATACATCAAGGGTGATTGTTTAATTTACCCAAAGGGTAGGTCTAGTTGCCTACTCTATCCCAGCAGCACAACCCCCCATCCAAGTTTTCAAACTCTATTCGTCAGTATAAGAAAGCTTCCCAAAACTTCCTTATGCTTATGCAAACCAGTTTTCTTTTGATTATTCTAGTTAGTAATCATTTTAAAAAAATAGCTTACTCCAAGGATTAAGCACAACTCATGCAATTCTGCGTGAGTTCCAAACCCCCACTAGGGCATAAAGCCCTTATGGGCTTGATGCCCTTTTTGATTAATAAGAGAGAGCATCATGTTCAAGACACTATCTGCAGTAACTCTAGCCACATTAGCAGTTTTAGCTTTTGCTACAGCAAATGCTGGCCTAGAAAAAATAACAGAGAAAAAAGAACCGTTAGTTGCAGAAGATTGCAATATACAGGCGATCCACCCTGCTTTTGCTGAAGCTGTAAGCGTTAATCGCACGGTTTTTAAAGAATCAAAAGATGCACATATTGTTGAATACATCAACAACTCAATATCTTTAGATAAAACAGTGACTATTGAAGACGTTAAAGTTTTTCGTAGTAGTTGCAAACCATCAATACTAATGGAGTCTCTTGCTTCTCGTTATGAGAACACAATAGACCCGTTTGTTTTTGATCAAAAAACCAGCTTCATAATTCGCACAAGCGAGTTACAAAAACGTGAAGCTACAGTTGCACAAATGTAGAGGAGCATTGAAATGGAAGTAATCATTGAAAGCTCTAGCGAAACCCTACTAGAGCAATTTGAAAAGAGAAAAATACCTGTAGCAACGGAGTGTCGTAATGGCTACTGCGGATTTTGCAGGACTGAAATTGTAAGTGGTGAAGTTGAATATATTCAACAACCCCTTGCGTACTTAAAACCTAATGAGGTTTTAATCTGCTGTTCAACAGCAAAAACAAATGTGACGCTAAACTTAGCGCACACATAGTATTTTAAACCCCACAGGGGCAATAAGCCCCTAGTGCTTGTTGCCTCTTTTTTTTTGAAGGAAGATCGCAATGAAGCACTACTTTGTTAAAGTAAAGGTACAAGCAGGTGAGTACCAAAAAATAGTCAGCAAGCTAGTAGAGTCTGACAGTGAGAGTGAAGCTTGTAACATGGCTTTATTGAATGAATGCCACGGTGATAATCCAGAGTGGCATGACGGTGGCATTATTGATATGAGGTGGGAGTTCTACTACACCATCCTATCAATAAAAGTGCATGAGTCAGGTAGAAGGTTCCTAAACCTCTATTCAATCTTACCAAGGTTTTTTACATAAAAAAATTAATAGAACAAACTTCTCACTTTACCTTACAAACGACCTAAGCAAAAAATACCCTCACTTTGAGTTAAAACCTTTATAACCTTTAACACCCTTTAAAACCTTTATAACCTTTAACACCCTTTAAAACCTTTAGTTACTTTAAAACCTTTAGCTTGCTTGTGAACAAGTCTGCAAGTCATTGTTTTAAAAAACAAACCAACCCTTTATTCCTTTGAAAAAAAACACAAAAAAACGGCATAGAATTTAAACTTTCGTCAGCCATGTTTTTTGCTCGTCTATAAAAAAATTTACACTGCTTAAAAACTAATCCCACATGATCCCAATTAAAAACCCTAGTAATAATTTAAAATCTCAAGCCTGTGCATAAATACGAGAGCCAACACTAGATCAGCACACGCTATCTACTTCCAAACCGTAAGATAGGTGATTAATCAGACCAAAAAGATAGAGAACACCTATAGTCAGGGATTGAAAATAGGCAGAAACTACAAAAATCTAAATTTCAGATACGAGAACACCCAGGTCATTGCCTGGTTAATAAATTAGAGGAGGTATTAAACTGGATTTAATTCTGAAGGTCGTAGCAGGTTGCTAATTGTAGTTCGTGTATCAACCAAAACAAATTTAAGCGGCACTTTAGCCTTTAGCTGCCGCTGCAAGCCTTTGGCAAAATTCCAATATTGAACCAATTTATTCAAGTAGTTGTGAGTGTTGGTAATGGTTTTACGAGCAGCGGTTTTTTGCCGCGATAGAAAAATTTCTATTGAGGTGGGGTAACGAGTTACATGCACTTGCCCATCATTTGCATCAGAGACAAAGATTTCTCTAAATATACCCATTACACTAAGCTTTTTAATGCCCTTGGATATTCTTGCAGAGCATGTTTTTAAAGTGCTTTTCTGTAACTCTTCACGCTTACCCTCTACATCGTACTTATCCAAACCTTTTTTCTCTGCATACTTTTGTAGCAATTGCTCATGCTTCAAGAGTTGCTGCTGGTAAAGGTTGGATTTTTCTGCAAGCGTAGTTAGCTTGTGATCAAAGATTAAGCTACCGTTATGACCATGACTACTAAAAAACATGCAAAGCCACTGCGCTACGGGTGATCGACCAGACTCTTTGTAAGCAGTAGCAGAAAAGGAGGTAAACAGGCTAGCGTTACTAAGTAGTTTGCAAAGTAATTTTCCTAAACTGATACGCCAAAACTCATGCCTTTTGCTGGCTTTGGATACTTTGCCATTATCTATAGCAATACAGCCAGTATCAATAGAGCTAAGCAGGAAGTCCGTACCGATAATGTGAGAAGGTTTGCTTTCGACACGAAAACTAGCTAGATCAGCAAGTGATTTCTCTACCTTATTGTATGAGCTACCTGACAAAGCCATTCCAAGCCCATTAATGATTTCTGAGGGCCTAACAATTAACAGGTCATTAGATCGCTTGTTTCTGATCAAAAAAAGATGAAACAACTCCGACAAAACACGCATATCAAAAACACTGAATAGTTTTTGCGCTACATCAGAATCGGGGAGGGTTGTTCTAGCGGCAAAATAAGAAAACTCACTGCTTCTTTTATTTTCGACTTCCTTAAATATGCCTTTAGGTGCAAAAAGCTGGCTATCAAGGCTTGATTTCTTTTCGCCCCAACAGGGATCAGCCCATAACAGCAAGTCTCTCGATATTATTCGCCAGCCTTCAGGCGGTAATTGCCGCGCAATTTTATACTGCTTACTATTTAACAAAATGCAAAAACTCCCTAGCTCTTGCACTATCAATCCGCTATAATGGCTGGAAGAAGTGCATTTTGATGTGCAGAAGATTTACATGGTTTCGGTCGCCAAACTTAATGTCATGTCTATCTTCAGAAATTAAACCCAACCCTAGGTTGGGTTTTTTCGTTTAAGCTCTAAAAAAACCTGAAAAAACGCTATAACAAAAAAAATCACATACGAAGTTTCTTGGTTCTATCTTCACGACTCTAATTCTGCAAACAAATTCTTCTATTCGTTATGAAAAATACACTTAAAAAAGTTCTAAAGCTTATGTTTTAAGGCTTTAAGTGTTTTTTACGCAAACCAAACACATATAAAGTATGAGACAATTTCTCGTACCGTGAAAGTGGAGTTAATATAGTTCAATGAAAGGTGCTTGTTAATACTAAATGGAACTTGTTAGGAATAAATCTGCACTTAATGGAACTCGTTAGGAAGGCTGGGGCATGGCAATGGAACTTGTTAGGAAGGTCTGGTATAGCAATGGAACTTGTTAGGAAGGTTTGGTATAGCAATGGAACTTGTTAGGAAGGTTTGGTATAGCAATGGAACTTGTTAGGAAGGTTTGGTATAGCAATGGAACTTGTTAGGAAGGTTTGGTATAGCAATGGAACTTGTTGCGAGCAATCTTAGAAAAATTGGAGAATTGGAATGAAACCTGTTGCGGCCAGAGGGCCATTTTTTATTATCCCAAGCACCAAGGTTTTAAACGACTGGCTAGAGAATGGCGTTAGGAAAAGCCTTTATTCAGCTAGAAAAATAACAACGTCTGAAAAACAAGTCCTGCTGGCGCTTTCTGAACATGCACCTTCATCAGAAGAAAACCCCATTACCATTGTTGAGTTGGCAGAAACGCTAAATCGCTACAAACCAGAAACTAAAATAACAACGCTTGAAAATCAGGTACGGAAGATAGCGGCTAATTTTGCTGATATTGCTATATTTAAACGTGAACAAAAATCACTTTTAGGCGCACGTAAACAATCATGCTTCACTATGCGTAGCCCTGAAGAAGCACTGACTGAGCTTGAGGATTACACCAAGCTAAACAATAAAACGGAAGCAAAAAAAATTGTGCTACCCCAAGAACGCTTGAAAGCAATGGCAGCGGTAAGGGCAAACCTACTAAATCGAAAAGATATAATTTATCCCGTTATTGACTACAACCCATCAGAACCTTGGTCTATTCAAATGATCACGCAGCTTATGGAGCGGTGTAGCAGAGAGCATACCCGTGACAAAAGAAAGATGATTGAGGCCAAGATCAGTATTGGTAACAAGACTGCTAATGTCGTTGCACATACCACTACCAACGACAACTTAGTCAGTGGTGGCGTGGGGCTATTAACGTCATCTGATGCACAAACCATTATGGCTATCATTACACTGGCTACGCAATACATAGAACGAGCGCAAGAAGAAGGTCGTCCAGTTATCAACAAAATACCACTGGATGTAAACGATCTTTGCGAACTACTAGGTAAACGGAAAAAAGGTGGGTCAAGAGATAGCCTTATTCGTAGCTTGATGCGTGTTATTTACACAACTTTTACGATCACTGTTAAAAAAGACCAGGACGAACTAAATACATTCCTGCCTGGTGAATTAATTGGAACCGAAACTGAATTTAGACTGATAAAAAAACACGTAGTAGGCATCGAGGGGTCAGGTAACAAAATAAAGGACGAAACAGCTTATGCTAGACGTTGGTTTACACTAGAGCTTGATGATACGGTTTGGAACTCGCTAGTGACGGGTAGTAACACTCGCTTAGTCCACCCTAAGCTTTTGTTTGAAACCAATGGCTATATACATAAGCTTTACGCACACATTAAGCTTCACACACCAATTAACGGCACGATCACACGAACGATGACTGAGCTATATAGCTACTTTGGTTATGCAGGGGGCGTAAGGCAGTTTAAGCAAATGTTACGCGACAAGCTGTTGGAAAACACTCGGATAAAACCTAAAGACTCTCTGCCTACTGAGGGTAAGGTGATAGACTTTTTTGGGTATCGGGTAAAGGTGTTGGAAGACGTGGATGGAAGCGGCTTGACACTGATAATTAGCCTAAGTGAAAAAGAAAAAGGACGCATAATGCTTGAAAGGAAAAAGCTCCAAAAGCGCCAAGCTGCAAACATTCAAAGCCTAGCATAATTGAAGCAAGTAGAAATAGTTTAGGGTTTATGTAATCCGAACATTAGAAGTCTTGCTAGGTATCCACGCTGTAGCAAGACTTCTAATGTGTAACTAGGTTAATCGTCCATGCAGCCTTGCGGTATCACGCAAAACCTGAATTTCGTCTGTATTGTAATGGCTAAATTCATCTATAAAGCTTTCATCAAATATGTCTTCTCGTTCATCGTACAGCACGAATAGCGTTGAAAGACTCTCTTTACTCAAGCCATTATGAAAACCCTCTGCAAAAGAAATTGCAGCAAGCTTGCCTCTAGGATTTAAACAAAAAGCTTTGGTCGTCAACTCCAAAGGCACACCCATTTCTACATCGGCAATCTCTTCTTTGAAAAAATCGAACGGCACAAGCTTTGATAAGGGGCTCTTCGCATTTAAGGGTGTAGCTGATTTCTAAACCCTCCTGACTTCAGCAAGCACCTG
>LFRM01091768.1_pt2 | contig 12130 bp, 12 predicted proteins | sample 618341 | NCBI WGS metagenome assembly LFRM01 (sample SAMN03654438, study PRJNA283298) | anaerobic digester metagenome | isolation source: pool of bioreactors CSTR01a, CSTR02a, and CSTR03a thermophilic anaerobic... | place: Denmark: Kgs. Lyngby | collected 2014-05-21
AACCGCTTGGCCTTGGCAAGTTCTATCGCAATAGATAAGGTTGCTGACCAATACGAGGTAACTTTTCAAATAATTAATACCCAAAAAGAGGTATCAGGTCCAACTAGTAGTGGAGTCTTACCAAAGATAGTCGTTTTTTCAGCTAAAGGAAAGACTATTCAGGAAGCTATGCGTAATATCAGCCTGGAGATTCCTAAAAAAATATACGTTGGTCATATTGATTTATTAGTCTTTGGTGATACTATCGCAAAAGAAGGAATTAAGGATGTCTTAGATTTTCTTTTTCGTGATCCCGAATTTCGCAAACAATTTATAGTGGTTGTTTGTAAGAACAATTCTGGAAAAGACGCTATTGAAATTTTAACCCTATTACAACCGATAAGTTCAAAAAAAATATTAGATATGATTAAAACAAATGATAAATATTTAGGGACTGTTGAAATGACAACTTTTGAGCAATTAGTAAATATGTACCTTAATAAGAAAACAGAAATAGTAATTCCTGCTATTGAAATTTTAAATGAAAGTGAGAATAAAAATAACATAGAGAACATTGAAGATTCGACACCAAAAAGTAGGTTGTTAGTATCCGGGATGGCTGTATTTAAGGAAGATAAATTATTAGGCTATGCAACAAAACAAGAGAGTAATGTAATCAATATAGTTAAGAATAAATCTAATATTATAGTTGTTAACTATGAATGTAAAAAAGACAAATATATGGAAGTTGAAGTCATTGGTATGAATTCGGCAGTAAAAGTTAGTTCTAACAAACCTAAAGTAGCAATTGATATTACAGGTGAAGGGTTGATTGCTGAAACTAATTGTGACATTGACTTAGGAAAAGAAAAATCTAAAAAAGAGATATCAAAAAAAGTAAGTGAGAAATTACAAAAAAAAGTAAGCCAGGCAATTTCTGATATAAATAACAAGTATAATTCTGATATTTATGGTTTTCTAGACTTGTTTTATCGGGCTAATCCTAAATACTACAAAAAAATAGAAAAAGAATGGTACAAAAAAATATTTAAAAACCTTGATATTGACGTCAAAGTAAATATAGAAATAGTAGAAAAAGGAAATATTTTAAAGGAGATTAGGCGATGAGAAAAAAAACAATTAATAGTCTTCAATTAGCAGCAATGGTTGTTATGATGATTGTATCACCTATACTCGGAATGGGGATGCCTTCGGTAATAAAAGATGCTGGCGTTGATTGTTATATAAGTGTTATTCTAACCGCAATTGGTGGAATAGTTCTGGTATTAACATTTTGCAAAATATCAAACTATCGCCCTGATTTGCCATTAATAAAAAAAAACCAAGTATTGTTTGGTAAATACATTGGTTTTGTTATTAATACAATTATTCTAGGTTTTGTCATAATAATCTCAGTTTGTTCTTTATTTAATTTAGTTTCATTTATTGTTACGCAGTTTTTACCTTATACTCCTCGTTTAGTTATAGCTATTATCTTTTGTTTTTTGGCTATTTATATGACGATTGAGGGAATTGAAACAATATCACGGGTGGTTTCCTTATTTACGTTCACAAATATCCTAGTATATTTGTTTATCGTGCTAGCCTTGTATAACAAAATTGAAATCAGTAATTTTAAACCCATTTTAGAGTTTGGTTTTACTCGTCCGATAAATGGTGCAATTAGATTATTATTAATTAATATAGCCCCCTTTTTAATGTTATTAATGATTCCAAAAGATAATGTGGTTGATAAAGAAAAATTAACCAGGTATGTAACAATTGGTTATATTATATCAATAATAATACTATTATCGATGGTTATTTTAACTATGGGAAATTTAGGAATTCATCTAGCCAGTATGTATCAATATCCCGAATATATGATTATGAAACGGGTAAACTTATTTGATTTTTTAGATCGTGTTGAAAACTTTTTTGCGACAATATGGATTTTTGGTATTTTTATGGTTTTTGTTTTTAGTGTCTATTTTATTTCCAGCGGTATTAAATATAATAATAAAAGTAAAGTCCTTCCTACATTAATAACTATAGCGATCCTTTTCATAACAATAAAGGTTTTTAGGAACAATACAACATTTAATAACTTTATATATAATGTATATCCTATTTTAGCTATTATCTCACTTATCGTTATCGTTTTGATTACTGTAATGATATTAATAAAAGAAGTCAAAAAAAGCTAATTATTTACCATTTAATTATTCACTCCACTGGTTAATATTATTTCAACATCTAATCCCTCATCTTCAAAGTATCCTAGTGAATGAGCAGAATACCAAGGGGCGTAAAAAATACTGTGAGCAACCTCAGCCACCTTAATTTTAGTTAAATCACTATTTTGTTTATTTTTTTCAAAAATAAAAAATAAAGTTGCTGCAGCAATCACAAAACAAATAATGATAATTAATATTTTTTTCAATTTTTTTCTCCTTTCATATTCATATTATTATATTCTAACGGTGAATGAAAGTGATAAGATACTAATCAAAAAAACTGTGATATAATATAAAAAAGGAGAAAAGACTATGGAAGAAAAGCATATTAATCAAGCAATAAATGAAGCCGAAGCAACCTTGAGTATTGAAGGAATTGATATTACACCAAGCGAAAGAGAAATTATTAAAATTGCATTGGAAAAAAACAGTGGTGAAAAGAGTCTGATAAAATCGATTTATGATATTCAACAAATGACTAAAACTGATATCGCGGAAGAAAAAAAATATGAGAAATGATTGGATTTATGAAAACAATGGTGATTATCAATCCAAGTATTTCTACCCTGGGACCGAAGTTTTAATTAATAAATACGATATTAGAAATCGTGAAGAGTTGGAAAAAACAGAACGTGTAATTTGCACATGGAATTTGTCAAAAATGATTTTGGAAGAAGTAAGTGGTTTGTTTGGGGTTGACCATTACTTAGATATTCATAAAAAAATCTTTGGTAACATTTATAGTTTTGCTGGAGAAATTCGTGACGAGTGTATTGCCAAAGGGGGAATAACCTTCTGTTTGCCGAATTTTATTTTTAATGAATTAAAAAGCCAATTGGAAATTATGAGAAAAACAGTTCGTGATATTAAAAACGAAGATGATTTGATAAATTATTTGGCGGATTCTTATGCAAATATTAATATCATTCATCCTTTTATGGAAGGTAATGGACGAACAGAAAGAGAGTTTTTAAGACAATTTGTTATTGGCAAGATAAATCAAAATATTAGCTTTGGGGAATATAATTTAGACTATAGTCTAATAGGCGAAGAAGAAAGAAAATATATACTTGAGGGAAGCAAATTAGCAGCAGTAAAAGGGGATATAAGCTTATTAAAGGAATTCTTTAAAAATACTCTAGTAAATAAAAAACAAAAACACTTATAATTTGAGTGTTTTTATGTTATTATTATATTGGTGATGGTATGAACATAGATAAATTAAACAACCAACAAAAAGAGGCTGTAACAACAATTGATGGACCATTATTAGTTTTAGCCGGTGCCGGCAGTGGGAAAACTAAAGTTTTAACTACAAGAATAGCTTATCTTATTGATCAAGGAGTTTATCTGGCAAATATTTTAGCTATTACTTTTACCAATAAAGCAGCTAAAGAAATGAAGACTAGGGTTGTTGGAATACTAGGCCCTGATGCTTTTCGTATACAAATTTCCACTTTTCATTCTTTTGGCTTAACAATACTAAAGGAAAACTACCATCATTTAGGATATAAAAACAATTTTACTATTATCGATAGTGATGATTCTTTAACAATAATAAAAAAGATAATGAAAGATTTAAATATAGATCCTAAACATTATAATCCTAAGGCAATAAAAAATGCCATAAGTAGTTCCAAAAACGAATTAGTTTTTGCTGAAGACTATGAAAAATATGTTAATTCCGACTTTACTAAAATTATTAACCAAGTCTTCTTGGTTTATGAAAAAAAGCTATTTATAACAAATTCATTAGATTTTGATGATTTATCNNGATTTTACCAATTAAACTATTTAATGAAAAAAGTGATGTTTTAAAATATTATCAAGATAAATTTGAATATATACTAATTGATGAGTACCAGGACACTAATCATGCTCAATATGTATTAACCAAAATGATTTCTGCTAAACATAAAAATATATGTGTTGTTGGTGATACTGATCAGTCAATCTTCTCATGGCGTGGAGCTAATTACCGTAACATTTTAAATTTTGAAAAAGATTATCCTAATGCTAAAATAGTGTTGTTAGAAGAAAATTATCGTTCTACCAAAACAATTTTAAATGCTGCTAATGATGTTATTAAAAACAATGTCGAACGAAAGGAAAAAGTGTTGTGGACACAAAATGAAAGCGGTTTAAAAATAACATATCATCGTACTTATGACGAAAAAGACGAAGCTTATTATGTTATTGATGAGATAAAAAAACTATTAAAATCTGGCGATAAAAAAAATGAAATAGTAGTTTTATATAGGACTAATGCCCAATCGAGAAATATTGAAGAAGTCCTACTTCGAGAGAGCATTCCTTATAAAGTAATAGGTAGTTTTTATTTTTACAAAAGAAAAGAGATTAAGGATTTGATTTCTTATTTAAAACTAATTCATAATTCTTCGGACGATACTAGTTTGCTTAGAATTATTAATGTCCCTAAACGCGGGATTGGTTTAAAAACCCTTGAAAATTTAACTACCAGGGCTAATGAGAAAAGTACTTGCTTATATGATGCTATAACAGGTGGAAAAGAACTACTGTTTAAAAAAATAATCGAAGAATTAAAAGAGCTTAAAGATAAGTCTTCATTAACAGAATTGGTAGATGCCATCTTGGAAAAAACCTCTTTAAAAAAGGAACTGGAAAGTGAAAAGAGTATTGAGGCGGAAATAAGACTTGAAAATCTAGAGGAATTCAAATCAATTACAAAAAGTTTTGAAGAAAAAAATGGTATAATTTCCTTAGACGATTTTTTAAATGAAATTAGTCTAGTATCTGATATTGAGGAATATAAAGATAATGATGATTTGGTTACTCTGATGACAATCCATTCAGCTAAGGGATTAGAATTTGATAATGTTTTTATTATTGGAATGGAAGAGGGATTGTTTCCACACGCCAATTCAACTTTTGATAAAAATGATTTAGAGGAAGAAAGGCGACTTTGTTATGTAGCAATCACAAGAGCTAGAAAAAAATTGTGGTTAGTAAATGCCAAAAGACGTATGCTTTATGGTCTTACTACCGTTAACCAACCAAGTAGATTTATAAATGAAATAAATGAAGAATATTTAGATCAAGATAAAATAGTTCAACCAAAAGAAAAAAAATTCGATCTAAATCTAACTACTGATGATACAATATATTTAAATGGAGATAAAATTCACCACAATGTCTTTGGTAACGGGATTGTCATTGGAATAGAAAAAACAATTTTAACAATTGCTTTTCCTCATCCTCATGGTATAAAGAAAGTTATAAAAGGGCACAAAAGTATTAAGAAGGTGTAATAGTGTTAAAAATTCCAGATAAAATAGTACAAATAAGTAATGATTTTAGAAAATTGGTGTTTGAAAACCATAATAACCCCATTTTTTGGATAGTTATTGTAATTCTAATTTTTATTGTTTTCAAAATCGGTTACAATTATTTAAAGGAGAGATAAGATGCAATTAGTAATTATGGCTGCCGGAATGAGTAGTCGATATGGCTCATTAAAACAAATTGAGCCAGTAGGACCAAATGGTGAATTTATTATGGATTATTCTATTTATGATGCAATAAGAGCAGGTTTTGATAGAGTAATTCTAGTGATAAGAGAAGAAAACTATGAGATTTTCAAAAACAGTATTGGTCTTAGATTAAATAATAAGATTAAAATTGATTATGTGTTTCAAGATCCTAATTTAGTTCCCAATTGGGCAAATATTCCAAAAGAAAGAACAAAACCATTAGGGACAGCTCATACAATTTTATGCACCAAAGAAAAAATTACCGATAATTTCTTAATTATAAACGCTGATGATTTCTACGGCCATGAGCCTTTTAAAATAATGGGTGATTTTTTAAGCAAAACAACTGATAACAACTATGGAATGGTAGGATATATATTAAAAAACACAGTTCCTGAAAACGGAACAGTTTCAAGGGGAGTTTGTCAAATTGAGAATGACAATGTTGAAAGCATTAGAGAGTTAAAAAACATTAGTAATAACAATGGCAGTTATGAAAATACGACAGATGATAATAAGGAAATTTTAGATGAAAATGCTATTGTTTCAATGAATTTCTTTGGACTAACCCCAAATATATTACCTTTACTAGAAGAAAAATTTGAAATCTTTTTAAAACAAAATGATTTAATTAAAGACGAGTTTTTACTACCTGAAGCTATTAAATTATTGATGAGAGAAGGGAAATGTACTTTAAAGAATTTTTCGACCAACTCTAAATGGTTAGGAATGACTTATAAGGAAGATAGAATAAAAGTAGAAAAGGGAATTAAGGACCTAATTAAACAAGGTATATATCCAGAAGATTTATGGAATTAATAAAATTCTAATTATATGGTATAATTGAAATAATAAATGGAGGAGTTTTATGACTATAACGACGATAACCAATTTTATCCGTAGTATTGTTGATATAATATTTGTTTGGATAATTTTGTATTATATATTAAAAAACATTAGAAAAAATGTTAAAATGGTTTTACTATTTAAAGGGATTTTAGTTATCCTGGCCCTTAAACTTGTGAGTGATCTATTTAATTTAGTAACGATAAATCTATTATTAGATTATGTTATAGAGTGGGGACCATTAGCACTAATAATAATTTTCCAACCGGAAATTCGTACTGTTTTAGAACAAATAGGACGTAGCCAATTATTAGGGCGACATAAAGTTTTAACAGTCGACGAACGAGAAAAAGTTGTTTATGAAATAACTAACACGATTGAATATTTAAGAAAAATGCGTATTGGTGCTTTAATCGTTATTGAACGTGATAATAGTTTAAACGATTATATTGAAAATAGCAAAAAAATATATGCTGATTTATCTAGCGATTTATTGATTTCTATTTTCTTTCCAAATAACCCCCTACACGATGGTGGTGTGATTATTCAAGGTGATAAAATCACTAGTGCTAGAGCAGTCTTTCCAACTAGTGATAATTTAAAGATAAGTAAAAGATTAGGAACTAGACACCGAGCAGCCTTAGGAATATCAGAGGAAACCGATTGTATTTCGTTAGTTGTTTCAGAAGAAACTGGTAGATTCTCTTTAGCTGTTGGTGGCGAATTAATGTATAATTTAACCTTGGATGATATCAAGATAAGACTGCTTGAACAATTGAGACCAAAACAAGCAATGCTTGATGAAAATGATGATGTCGAGGAAGGTGAAACAGATGAACAAGATAATTAAACCAATCAAACAATTATTTCGCTATATATTTAAGATCCTCGATAGAATAATTGTCATGCCTATAACAAAACTTGTTTATAAAACTTCCAATAAAGTTGACAAACCTAGTAAAGTGTTTGAGAAATGGCTATCAAAACCTAATACTTTATTGGTTATATCACTAATACTCGCGATTGCAATTTTTATAGTTATCGACCAAAAAATAATTCTTTTTTCGGAAAGTTCAGCTACCGTATTAAAAAAACAGCCAGTTAATGTTATATATAACGAAGAAAATTATGTGATTGAAGGAATTCCTGAAACAGTAGATATAACTTTAATTGGTAGTAAAACTAATCTTTATATCGCTAAACAATCGCCAGTTCAAGATATTGAAGTTGATTTAAGCGGATATGGGCCAGGAAGTTATAAGGTAGATATTAATTATAATAATGTTTCAAGTTCTCTTGAATATAGTGTCAATCCATCAGTTGCTACAGTTATTATTTATCCTAAGATATCAAAAATCAAAACCTTAATGATTGATGTTTTAAATCAAGATGATTTAGATCCAACTTTGGTTGTTAGTGAAGTTATTAACAACACTGATGAGGTTGTAATTAAAGGTACAGAATACCAATTGAATAAAGTTGCTACGGTTAAAGCCCTAGTGGATATTAATAACTTAGTTAAACAGGAAGTTGGCAACTTTAGTTTAAAAAATGTTCCGTTAAAAGCCTATGATGAACAAGGAAACGTTGTTGATATAGAAATTCTTCCAAATACAATTGATACTGAGATAGTCATAGATTCACCAAGTAAGGAAGTACCAATTAAAGTAACCACAACTGGTGAAATATCATTTGGTAAAGCGATTAGTACCTTTGAATTAAGTTCTACTAAAGTAACTGTTTTTGGTTCTTATGAAGCATTAGCCAATATAGATTATGTAGCAGCAGAAATCAATATTAACGGCTTAAACAAAAACCAACAATATAAGGTTGAATTAAACAAACCTACTGGTGTAAGAACGATGAGTGTTAATAGTGTTACAATCGATGTTAACATTGATACCGTTACAGAAAAAGATGTTGAAAATGTTGGAATTGACGTTAGAAATTTGAACGAAAAGTTTAAAGCTCAGGGAGCGACCGAAGAAGACGTAGCCGTTACAATTAGTGTTAAGGGTGTTGAATCCGTTATTAAAGACATTGATGCTACAACAATCATTGCTTATGTTGATTTAACTAATTATAAAGAACCAGGAACTTATGACGTTGATGTTAAAATAGAATCTAACGATTCGCGTATAACCTATCTTTCTAAAACTAAAAAGGTAAAAATTATAATATCAAAAAAATAAAAAAAAGCTTTATCCTTTAAGGGTAAAGCTTTTTTATGGCTCAATATGATTGAATAATAAACCAATATTAACAAGTCCAGTAATCCCCACTAAGGTATAAACAATTCTAGTTAAAATGGTATCTACTCCAAATAGTGCTTCGACTAAATTGAATTCAAACAAACCAATTAATCCCCAGACCACAGCCCCTATAATAGTAATAACTAAACATGTTTTTTGCAAACCTTCCATATTTGCTCCTTTCTGCTGTCATTATATATGTTTAACTAAAAAAAGTATTTTATTCATTCATATTTTAATAACATATCCATATAATTAATTGAAAAAGGAGTGGAATAGTGAAAAGAAAGTTAATTTTTTTAATTGCCTTAGTTTGTATGTTGTTAATTGGGTGTGGTAAAAATGGAGAAAAGGATATTGTTAAAAGCTTAAGCAAAAAAATAGAAAAAAACAACAGCTATTATTTGCAAGGGGAACTAGAGATTATTAACAACGAAGATAGTTACCATTATGACGTTGAAGTGGCACATAAAAAAGATGATAACTATAAAGTTAGCTTAAAAAACAAAACAAACAATCATGAACAAATAATTTTAAGAAATGAAGATGGAGTTTATGTGCTTACACCATCACTAAATAAGAGCTTTAAATTCCAAAGTGAATGGCCATATAACAATTCTCAAAGTTATTTATTACAATCAATATTAAAAGATATTAAAAGTGATAATGACCGTAAATTTACCGAAAAAGATGGAAACTATATAATAACAACATCCGTAAATTACTCTGGTAATAAAAATCTTGTTAAACAAAACATTTATATTGATAAAGATTTAAATGTTAAAGAAGTACATGTTTTAAATAATGAGAATCAAGTTCAGATGAAAATGAAGTTTACTAAAACTGATTTTGATCATACATTTAATGATAATTATTTTGCTTTAAAAAACAATATGGAAACTACAACTAGTACAGTAGCAACTTCAAATTCAATTGATAAAATAATTTATCCAATGTATCTTCCGGCTAATACTCATCTATCTGATCAAAAAAAAATAATGCTAGATGATGGGGAAAGACTGATCTTAACTTTTGCTGGCGACAATCCTTTTATGCTAATTCAGGAAACTGCACAAGCAGAAGAAGAATATACAACTATTTCAATGCACGGAGAACCATATTTACTTTTAGATACTGTGGCCGCCTTATCTGATTCGTCCATTACATGGATTAGTAATGGTATCGAATATTATGTAGCATCAAATGTTTTAGATAGTGAAGAATTATTAAATGTCGCCGCCTCAATTAGTGTTATGCCAGTTGGTAAATAAAACATTTAAAAAAAATATACAAAAATAAAATAGTTATGGTATAATAGTTGTGGTGATAAAATGAGTAAACAAAAAAAGATTGCAAAAAGCATACAAACAAAAAATAACAACAAAAAGAACAAAGCAGATACCACAGTTGGATCAGGCAATGAGGTAAAAAATTTAATAATTATTTTAGGGATAATTGCTGCTGTATTTTTAATTTTCTATATAATTACTAAATTTGTTTTAGATAAGGAAAACGATAATGTTGGAGAAGAAAAAACAGCACCAGAAACTATTCAATATGAAGAGATTGTAATAAGTAATTTGTTAAATCAAAATCCTGATAAATATTATGTCCTAGTTTACGATGATAGCGATGACTATTTTCCTTTATATCAAACAATTATTGAAGAATATCAAAAGAATGAGAAACCAATGAGCATTTATTTTGCAGATTTAAAGAATGTTTTATCAAAGAAATATTTATCAGACGAAAACAATGTTACCATTGATGAAATAAGTAATTTAAAATTAAAAGAAACAGCATTTTTTGAGATAAATAAAGGTAAAATTATAAAAGCATCGCTTGGTAAAGACCAAATCATCAAAGCATTAGGAAATTTATAAGAGAAACATAAAAATTGCTTTAGGCAATTTTTTTTGTAAAAAATTGTAAAAAAAATATATATTGCTAATTTAATGTTAAAATTGTGATATATTATTATTATGAGCAAAAGGAGGTTCGACATGACAAAAAAGAGTGTAGATAAAAAAGATGAAGCAGTTGATTTGAAAAAGAAAAATCTAAAAACTGAAACAAAAACAGAACAAGATAAATCAAAAGTGATAAGAAAAAAGAAAACCGAATCGGTACCATTTAAGACCCTTGAAGTAGTAATTCTTATGGTAATGACTTGTATTGTTAGTTTAATTGTTGGTTATTCAATTTCTTATAAAAAGGTAGAGAATAATCCTAAACCTAAAAAAGATCAAACTCTAAGTAAGTTTGTTGAAACTTATAACTATATATTAGATAATTATTTTGAAGATTTGGATAAAGAAGAATTAATAAAGAATGCCATTGAAGGTATGATTGCTAACTTAGACGATGAGTTTTCCTCATATTTAGATGATGAAACTTCTGATAATTTCAATATCTCAATTAAAGGTAGTTATTATGGTTTGGGAGTGGAAATAATTAGCGACAAGGATAATAATGCTATTATATATTCCGTTTTTAGTGATTCGCCAGCATCAAAAGCTGGTCTAAAGTCAAATGATTTAATAAAAACTATCAATGGTGAAAATGTTGAGGGAAAAGGGTCATCTTATGTATCGAACCTTGTTAGAAAAGGCAGTGAATCAAAATTTGAAATAGAGATAATTCGCGACAATGAAAGCATCACGCTTAATATTAATAGGGACCTCGTTGAACTTCAGTCGGTAGCTCATGAGGGATACGAAAAAAACGATAAAAAAATAGGTTATATTTATGTTTCTTTATTTGCCGCTAACACCGATGAACAGTATAAAAAAGCCTTAGATGAATTAACTGATATAGATGGTTTAATTATTGATTTAAGAGGAAATTCTGGGGGTGATTTATCTGTTGCAGATAAAATCCTTAGTTTCCATCTTGATCGTAGCAATATAATCTATCAAACTGAAAGCAAAACAGACACCGAAATAATATATTCAAAAGGTAAAAAAACAACCTCGTATCCTGTTGTAGTATTAATAAATAATAACAGTGCTTCTGCCTCTGAAATTGTAACAGCCGCTATGCAGGAAAAATATGGTGCGACAGTTGTAGGAACTAACTCTTATGGCAAAGGAACAATCCAAGAATTAAAAGAAATATTTACAGATAGTTCTGACAAATATAAAATAACCACTAAAAAGTGGTTAACTCCATCAGGAAAATGGATTGACAAACAAGGAATAAAGCCAGATATAAAAGTTGAATTAGATGATGAATACTTAAAAAATCCTAGCCCAGGAACTGACAAACAATTACAAACTGCAATTGACCATATCATAAAAACAAA
>LFRM01357410.1_pt1 | contig 12130 bp, 17 predicted proteins | sample 618341 | NCBI WGS metagenome assembly LFRM01 (sample SAMN03654438, study PRJNA283298) | anaerobic digester metagenome | isolation source: pool of bioreactors CSTR01a, CSTR02a, and CSTR03a thermophilic anaerobic... | place: Denmark: Kgs. Lyngby | collected 2014-05-21
GTGGTAGCTCAGTTACTTTCTTTTCTTGCTCTTTTGTTTCCATTTAATTTGATTAATATGTTGTAATTTTTTATTTTTATTATTTGCATTATTTGTATAGTTATGCATTGTAGTGAGATTTACTAGCTTTTAATGAGCTTTAGAATTGTTGTTGTAGTTGTATTAATTATTCTTTGCTTAGGATANNAGTATTGTAAATAACTTTTGTAACCTATTTAGATGTAGATTTCTTATATTTGCGACTTAAACTTGATAATGTAAGGAAAATGAGAAAGATATTGTTTTTGATGCTAGCTACAATGTGTGTTGCAACTCTTGCGGCTCAGCAATATAACCTGCATGATATTGTAGGAGGGAAATTTAGGGCTAAGGGAGTGTCTTCAATGGTTTCATCAGCCGACGGTATGCATTATTACAAAGCTGATGCGCTTGGTACAGCAGTGATTAAATATTCGTATAGCAAAGGTGAGCCGGTGGATACGCTGTTTAACACAAGAACTGCCCGAAATTGTACTTTTGATACATTTGAGGGTTTTTTGGTTAGCGACGACGAGAATAGGGTGCTTGTTTATAGGGATAGGGAGCAGCTTTATAGACACTCGTTTAAGGCTACTTATTATTATCATGATGTAAGACGTAATATGACGAGGAAATTGTCGGAACAGTCATCGAAGCAGATGGTTCCGGTTTTCTCTGATGATAGCAAGATGTTGGCGTATGTGATTGATGGAAATATATGGCTTTCCAAATTCGACTTTGATACTGAGTCGCAGGTTACTAATGATGGTGAAGCCAGTAAGATTATAAATGGTGCAACCGACTGGGTATATGAGGAGGAGTTTGGTGTGACAAGATTGATGGAGTTTTCGCCCGATAATAGAGTATTGGCTTTTGTGCGCACCGATGAGAGCGAAGTTGAGAAGTTCAGTTTTCAGACCTATGAAGAGGAAATGTATCCGGGATATTATGAATTTAAATATCCCAAAGCGGGAAGAAAAAACTCAACCGTGGAATGTAGGATTTTTGATATAGAGAGTAGGGTGACCCGTAAAATGGAGGTGCCGCTTGATGAGGATGGATATATTCCGAGGATAAAGTTTACAAAGGATGAGTCGCAACTAGCAGTGATGACTCTCAACAGGAATCAGAATAGGTTCGACATGTATTTTGCTAACCCCAGAACTACTGTTGCAAGATTGATTCTTAGGGAAGAAAATAAATATTTTATCGACTCGGAGTTGTTGAATTCGATATTTTTTATGGATGATAAATTTACTTACGTATCGGAGAGTGATGGATTTAGCCATATATACATATACGGTATGAGTGGAACGCTTCAGAAGCAGCTTACAACTGGCAGTTGGGACGTGACTAATTTGCTTGCTGTGGACGAGCAGTTGCAGATGGTTTATTACCAAGCAGCCGATGAGCAGCCGATGCAGCGTAATATCTACAGAGTGAATATTGCAAAGCCTGTACCTCAGAAGCTTTCACTACAAGTGGGGCATAACAGTGCTACGTTTAGCAGTAATGGTAAATTTTATGTCAATCAATGGTCTGATTACAACACACCCCCACAAATTACGCTACACAGCGGTGATGGCAAGCAGGTGAGGATGCTGGAAGATAACCGTGCAGCCAAAGAGGCTTTTGTAGCTGCACAGATGCCGAAACGCGAAATAATTAAAGTGAGAGCGGCGGATGGAATAACAGATTTGAATGGTTGGATATTGAAACCGGCTAACTTCAATCCGGCAAAAAAATATGCTGTTGTGATGGTGCAATATAGCGGTCCCAACTCCCAACAGGTATTAGATAGGTATAGTGCAGATTGGTATTTTGCATTGCTAAATGAGGATATTTTGGTGGCGGCTGTTGATGGCAGGGGCACAGGTGCCAGGGGGGCTGAGTTTAGAAAAGGTACTTATCTTAATTTAGGTATTCAGGAGTCGGACGACCAGATTGCGGCGGCTCGTCACCTTGCTTCTTTGCCTTTTGTTGATGCCGACAGGATTGGTATTTGGGGATGGAGCTATGGGGGTTACAATGTGCTGATGAGTATGAGTAGGGGTAATGGTGCAATTAAGGCGGGTGTGGCAATTGCACCTGTTACAGACTGGCGCTTTTATGATACTATTTATACTGAGCGATTTATGCGTACTCCACAACAAAATATTGAGGGGTATGATAAGGGATCGCCTATTGCGCTGGCAGCCAATTTGCAGGGTAATTTGTTGATTATTCATGGCACTGCCGATGATAATGTGCATTTACAAAACTCAATGGAATATGCCAGAGCACTTATAAATGAAGGTAAGCATTTTGATATGTTTTTCTTCCCCGATAAAAATCATTCTATTGTTGGAGCATCAGTAAGAGAGTATCTTTATGAGAAGGTGATAAAGTACTTTAAGGAAAACCTATAGATAAATATAGTAAACAAAAAGGACATTTTGTTGTTATTATGTCACAATTAATGCCAAACGGCTTTATATGACGAAAATTTCATTTATAGATAGGTTGATTAAGAATCCGGCATTCGGTCTTATTCCATTTTTATTTTACTCGTTCCTAATAAGTTATGTCGACTCTATTGTTGCTATAGCTATTGCTTTTGCCCTTTCTGTTTTAGGAATGATTGTGGTGAAAAGGAATAACAGGTTGATTTATGATGCTTCATTTGTTGCATTTCTGATTGCACTTATACTTTCGTTTACCAGTTTTAGTGAACTTCCACGAATGAATAAATTTATTGTTGTGGAGGTGATTTTTGCTCTGATTCTGACCCTTACGAGATTGTCTAAAGGTCGCTTGTTGCTAATTGCAGCCAAAGATACAAATGGAGTCGCTAAAACACATTTGAAAGAGTCGTTTAGGGTCGTGTTTCAAACCCAATACGCTCTTACCCTGCATTTGTTTCTTTTTATGTTATATTTGGTTTCTGTAGGCACTATCGATTCAATTGTGAGCGCCATGTTCATGAAAGTACTGTTTCAACTGTTACTGTTTTTTATTATGGTGCTTGAATCCATGCGTCTGCATATTCTCACTAGAAAACTATTTAATGAAGATTGGCTGCCAGTGATTACCGAAACAGGTGAGGTAACTGGAAGAGTGGCTAAATCAGTGACTAAAGACATGAAGAATAAATTTATGCATCCGGTGGTAAGGGTTGCATTGATAAATAATGGTGCCATTTATTTGAAGGAACGCGATAAAAAAAGGGTGCTTAACCCAGGAAAGCTCGACTATCCATTTGAGGAGTACATGGAATTTAAGGATGAGTTGGACAGGGCAGTTAAAGAAAGTTTGGGTAGAGAATGTGGTAACGAGAATATCCCTGTTAGGTTTTCACTTAAATATACTTTTGAGAATGACGTTACGAAGCGCTTGATATTTTTGTATGTATCGGAGATTGATGATGATGTTATGTTTAATAGTCTTAATCTGCAAGGAGGAAAGCTGTGGACATCAGTTCAGATTGAAGATAATATAGGTTCGGATATATTCTCGGAATGCTTTGAATTAGAGTTTGAATACCTGAAAAATACATTTCTATTGGCTCAACAGTATAAAAATAAAGCGAAATAAAAATTGCAAATCCAGACTTTTAAACAATTTGTTGACTTTTTATGCCAATATAGTTCTTTTTATAATTTCCACTTAAAAAGCTGTTGAAAAACTTCCTTCTTTTTTTGTAAAAATAGTTGCAAATGTTTGCATATCTAACTGATTCTTTGTAATTTTGTGCCGTTTTTCACCCTAAGTGTATGGTTATCTCATGATAATCAAGGTGTTATTAAAGCCTTTTGCGGGGAGAAATGCATTGAAGAGAAGTAATAATAATATTAAAATAAAAATTACCAAAATAAAGTAGAAAATGCCTACAATTCAACAATTAGTAAGAACAGGACGTACTACCCTGAAAGAGAAGAGCAAATCCAGGGCTTTGGATTCAAGTCCACAACGTCGTGGTGTTTGTGTGAGAGTTTATACTACCACCCCTAAGAAGCCAAATTCAGCGATGAGAAAGGTTGCACGTGTTAGATTGACTAACTCGAAAGAGGTGAATGCTTATATTCCGGGAGAAGGACACAACCTGCAGGAGCACTCAATTGTGCTAGTGCGAGGAGGACGAGTGAAAGATCTTCCCGGTGTTCGTTATCATATTGTAAGAGGAGCACTGGATACAGCTGGTGTAAGCGGTCGTACTCAGAGACGCTCTAAATATGGAACTAAGAGACCTAAGCCAGGTTCTGCTAAAGCAGCACCAGCTAAGAAGAAATAATTAGTCAATCATAGATAATTAAGAATTAAAAATTACTGTTGAAATATTTGGGAAGGCTACTTTATGGGGGTTGAGTAAATGAATTCAGTGGAATTCGTTGAAGGCTAATAAAAGGCAACCAAACAACACAAAATTATACAACAATGAGAAAAAGTAAACCTAAAAAGAGACAGATCCTCCCGGATCCTGTTTATGGTGATATAAGGGTGACTAAATTCGTTAACCACCTTATGTACGACGGAAAGAAAAGCTTATCGTACGATATTTTCTATTCTGCATTGAACACAGTTAAGGCAAAATTGGCCAACGACGAGAAGTCGGCTCTCGAGATTTGGAAAGCTGCACTCGATAATATTACTCCTCAAGTGGAGGTTAAATCGCGCCGCGTAGGGGGTGCTACTTTTCAAGTTCCTACAGAAATCAGATCAGACAGAAAAGAGTCGGTTTCGATGAAAAACCTTATTCTTTATGCACGCAAAAGAGGAGGTAAAACCATGTCAGATAAATTGGCGGGTGAAATAGTCGATGCATATAACGGCCAAGGTGGCGCTTTTAAACGTAAAGAAGATATTCATAGAATGGCAGAGGCTAACCGTGCATTTGCTCATTTCAGATTTTAACATTGCAAGAAGGTAAAAAAGATGGCTAAGGGTTCAAAAGAAGTTTTAAATTTAACTCGCAACATTGGTATCATGGCGCATATTGATGCCGGCAAAACAACCACTTCTGAGCGTATCCTGTTTTACACAGGTTTAACTCATAAGATTGGTGAAGTGCACGACGGCGCAGCAACCATGGACTGGATGGCGCAGGAGCAGGAAAGAGGTATTACTATTACTTCAGCAGCTACTACTACAAGCTGGAAGTATAAAAACCAGACATATAAGATTAACTTGATTGACACTCCGGGGCACGTTGACTTTACAGTTGAAGTTGAGCGTTCGCTTCGTGTACTTGATGGTGCTGTAGCAGCATTTTGTGCAGTTGGGGGTGTTGAGCCACAGTCTGAAACCGTATGGCGTCAGGCAGATAAATATAAAGTGCCAAGACTAGGATACATCAATAAAATGGACCGCTCTGGTGCCAACTTTTTTGATGTGGTTCGCCAGATTAGAGAAATGCTAGGTTCTAATGCTTGTCCAATTCAGGTGCCTATTGGTGCGGAAGAGAATTTTAAGGGTGTGGTCGACCTGGTAACAATGAAGGCTTACTTATGGCACGACGAAGCTATGGGAGCCGATTACGATGTGGTTGATATTCCAACCGACGTTTTGGAGGAAGCAGAAGAGTGGCGTGATAAATTGCTTGAGGCAATTGCTGAGTTTGATGATACTTTGATGGAGAAATATTTTGATGATCCGTCAACTATCACTGTAGATGAAATAAAAACTGCGATCAGAAAAGCTACCCTTTCGATGAATTTCAACCCAATTATTTGTGGTTCTTCATTCAAAAATAAAGGTGTACAGACTTTGCTTGATGCAGTTTGTGCTTATCTTCCCAGCCCCATGGATGCTGAAGCTATTACAGGTACAGATCCTGACGATAGCTCAATTGAGCTTTTACGTCATGCAGATCCTAGCGAGCCACTAAGTGCACTTGCATTTAAGATTGCTACAGACCCATTTGTTGGTCGCTTATGTTTCTTCCGTGTATATTCGGGTGAGCTTGAAGCAGGATCTTATGTGTATAACCCGCGATCGGGAAAAAAGGAACGTATTTCACGTTTATTCCAGATGCACTCTAACAAACAGAATCCGAAAGAATTTATTGGAACTGGTGACATTGGTGCAGGAGTAGGTTTTAAAGATATTCGTACAGGAGATACTCTTTGTGACGAAAAGAATCCTATTATTCTTGAGGCTATTGACTTCCCAGATCCGGTTATCGGAATTGCTGTTGAACCAAAAACCCAGAAAGACTTAGATAGACTGTCAAATGGATTAGCTAAGCTTTCGGAAGAGGATCCAACATTTACAGTTAAAACAGATGAGGATACAGGTCAAACAGTTATATCTGGCATGGGTGAACTTCACCTTGAGATTATTATAGATCGCTTGAAACGCGAATTTAAGGTTGAGGCTAACCAAGGTCGTCCTCAGGTAACTTATAAAGAGGCTATTACAAAATCTGTAGAGCTTCGTGAAACTTATAAGAAACAGTCGGGTGGTCGCGGTAAATTTGCTGATATCATTGTTCGTATTGAGCCAACAGATGCAGATTTTGAAGGCGATTTGCAATTTATAGACGAAGTTAAGGGTGGAAATATTCCTAAAGAATATATTCCTTCGGTTCAAAAAGGATTCCAACGCGCCATGAAAAATGGTGTTCTTGCTGGATACTCGATGGATAAGCTGAAGGTTACACTTATTGATGGTTCGTTTCACGCAGTTGACTCCGACCAGTTGTCGTTTGAAATTTGTGCTATGCAGGCATATAAGAGTTCAGTAGAAAAAGCAGGTCCGGTTTTGCTTGAGCCTATTATGAAGGTTGAGGTGGTTACACCTGAAGAGAGCATGGGAGATGTAATATCTGACCTTAACAAAAGACGTGGACAGGTTGAAGGCATGGAGTCTAATCGTTCAGGTGCTCGTGTTGTAAAAGCCAAAACACCTCTAGCCGAGATGTTTGGTTATGTAACTTCTCTGCGTACTATTACTTCTGGACGTGCTACATCTACAATGGTGTTCTCGCATTTTTCTGAAGTGTCTGCTTCAATTGCCAAACAGGTGTTGGAAGAAGTGAATGGCCGTGTTGATTTGATCAAATAACAATATATATATATATGAGCCAAAAAATCAGAATTAAACTGAAATCGTACGATTATAGCCTGGTTGATAAATCGGCTGAGAAGATCGTAAAAACCGTAAAAGCTACGGGTGCTGTTGTAAGCGGTCCAATTCCATTACCAACACACAAAAGAATCTTTACAGTAAACCGTTCGACTTTCGTGAACAAAAAGTCTCGCGAACAGTTTGAACTGGCTTCTTTTAAACGCCTTATTGACATTTATAGCTCGACAGCTAAAACAGTGGATGCGTTGATGAAGCTTGAGCTTCCTAGTGGAGTTGAAGTTGAGATTAAAGTCTAAATTTATAGACACAATTATAATTTATAAACAACAGAGAAATGCCAGGATTATTAGGAAAAAAAATCGGAATGACATCCGTTTTCAGTGTCGAGGGAAAAAACATTCCATGCACTGTTATCGAAGCTGGTCCTTGTGTGGTTACTCAGGTTAAAACCGTTGATAACGACGGATATGATGCTGTTCAGCTGGGGTTTGTTGATAAAAAAGACAAACATACAACAAATGCTGCAAAAGGTCATTTTAAAAAAGCTGGAGTAAGTCCCAAGAGACACTTGGCCGAGTTCAAGAATTTCGGAAACCAATACAAACCGGGATCTGAAATTGGTGTTGATATATTCAATGATACTATCTACGTTGACGTAGTGGGAACTTCAAAAGGTAAAGGCTTCCAAGGTGTGGTTAAGCGTCACGGTTTTTCCGGAGCTGCTGAAACTACACACGGACAAGGTGGCGTTACGCGTTCACCAGGTTCAATTGGTGCGGCTTCATATCCCGCTAAAGTTTTCAAAGGCACCAAGATGGCCGGCCAGATGGGTAATGAACGTGTAACTGTTCAGAATCTTCAGATAATTAAAATTATTCCGGAACACAACTTGCTACTTGTAAAAGGTTCTATCCCCGGATGCAATGGTTCAATCGTTATAATTGAGAAATAAAATGGAATTAGCAGTATATAATATCAAAGGAGAGGTGACAGACAAAAAGGTGACACTCGATGATTCCATTTTCGGGATTGAGCCTAATGAGCATGTTATCTGGTTAGATGTGAAGCAATACCTGGCTAACCAACGTCAGGGTACACATAAAACAAAGGAAAGAAATGAAATTACCGGTAGTAGACGCAAATTGATTCGCCAAAAGGGCGGTGGCGGTGCTCGTCGTGGTGATATTAAATCGCCCCTATTGGTTGGTGGAGGTCGCGCTTTTGGTCCTAAACCAAGAGATTATGGCTTCAAGCTTAACAAGAAAACTAAAGTATTGGCACGTAAGTCGGCACTCGCTTTAAAAGCTAAAAATAGTGCTATTGTAATAGTTGAAGATTTTGATTTTGATACACCTAAAACCAAGAGTTTGGTGGAGCTTACAAAAAAACTGCAACTGACTGATAAAAAGCTACTTTTAGTTTTGCCGGGTCAAAATAAAAACGTATATTTGTCGGCTCGAAATTTAGGGAAAGTTAATGTAGTAACAGCTTCAGATATAAACACTTACAAGATTATGGACTGTTCAAGTCTGGTGATTACTGAGTCTTCTGTAGCTGCAATTGACAACCACTTTAAAGTGCAAGGAGAAACAATATGAGTGTAATAGTAAAACCAATATTCACTGAAAAGCAAACTGCGATAACCGAAAAGTTTGAAAACCGATACGGTTTCATCGTGGTTCCTTCTGCTAATAAGGTGGAAATCAAGAAAGCTGTTGAAACGCTTTATAACGTACATGTTGAGAGCGTGAATACAATGAAGTATGATGGTAAGGAAAGAAGCCGATATTCAAAATCAGGTGCTGTGAAAGGTCGTACGTCATCATATAAGAAAGCAATTGTTACCTTGAAAAAAGGTGAAACAATCGATTTATTTAGCAATATTTAAAAAGAAATGGCAATACGTAAATTAAAGCCCACAACACCGGGGCAAAGACACAAGATTATCGGTTCATTTGAAAATATCACTGCAAGTGTACCGGAGAAATCTCTTGTTGTTGGTAAAGGCGTCACAGGTGGTCGCAACAGTCGCGGTAAAATGACCGTAAAAAATGTTGGAGGTGGACACAAGAGACGTTATAGATTTATCGATTTTAAGAGAACAAAAGATGGTATACCAGCCGTTGTTAAAAGTATAGAGTACGATCCAAACCGCTCGGCAAGGATTGCTCTTCTTTATTATGCAGATGGTGCTAAAACTTATATTTTAGCTCCAAACGGTCTTAAGGTAGGAACCACAGTGATGTCTGGAGAAAAAGCTTCCCCAGAAGTAGGAAATGCATTGCCCTTGTCGTTAATTCCAATTGGTACAGTGGTTCATAACATTGAACTACGTCCTGGACAAGGAGCAAAAATGGCACGTTCTGCCGGAACATTTGCACAGTTAGTTTCTCGAGAGGAGAAATATGCAGTTATAAAAATGCCTTCCGGAGAAGTTCGTAAGATTCTTTCTGCATGTAAGGCTACGATAGGTAGTGTTGGTAATTCGGACCATGCTCTAGAGCAATCAGGAAAAGCCGGTCGGTCGCGTTGGCTGGGTCGCCGTCCAAATACTCGTGGGGTTTCTAAGAACCCAGTTGATCACCCGATGGGTGGTGGAGAAGGACGTGCTTCAGGTGGTCACCCAAGATCAGCCACAGGCTTATACTCGAAGGGCTTGAAAACAAGAGCTCGTAAAAAGCACTCCTCTAAGTATATAGTTGAAAAGAGGAAGAAAAAGTAACTGATTAATTAGAAAAAAACTATGAGCAGATCATTAAAAAAAGGTCCGTATATCAACCTGAATTTAGAAAAGAAGGTTCACGCCATGAATGATAGCGGTAAGAAAACTGTTATTAAAACATGGGCGCGCGCCTCTATGATATCACCCGATTTTGTTGGACATACTATTGCAGTTCATAACGGTAATAAATTTATTCCTGTATATGTTACTGAAAATATGGTAGGTCACAAATTTGGAGAATTTGCTGTAACACGTACGTTCCGCGGTCACGCTGGTAACAGAAAGAAATAAAGATAAACAGAAAAAGAGATGAGTGCTAGAAAAAGAATATCAGCCGAAAAAAGAAAAGAAGCCCGCAAAGAGGTCTCTTTAGCCGTCTTGAAAAATGCTCCGTCCTCACCGCGTAAAATGCGCTATGTTGCAGATATGGTACGTGGAATGGAAGTCTTCAAGGCATTAGGTGTATTAAAGTTTTCCAACAAAGAAGCATCAGCGAAAGTTGAAAAATTACTTATGTCAGCTATTTCTAATTGGGAACAAAAGAACGATCGTAAGGCAGAGACAGGCGAACTATATATTAAGACAATATCTGTGGATGAAGGTACAACTTTAAAGAGATTACGTACTGCCCCACAGGGACGTGGACATAGAATCCGCAAACGTTCTAACCATGTAACTATAGTGGTTGATACTATTAACAAAGAAGATAAAGAACAAAATTAAGCAAGATGGGACAAAAAGTAAATCCGATAGCAAATCGTTTAGGTATCGTCAAAGGATGGGACTCTAACTGGTATGGAGGAAATGACTATGGCGATATTTTGTTGGAAGATAACAAAATCAGAACCTATCTGAATGCCCGTCTTTCTAATGCAAGTGTATCGCGTATTATCATCGAGAGAACATTGAAATTGGTGACAATTACAATCTGTACAGCCCGACCGGGTATAATTATTGGTAAAGGCGGTCAGGAAGTTGACAAGCTTAAGGAAGAGCTGATGAAGATTACTGATAAAGACATTCAGATTAACATATATGAAATCAAGAAGCCGGAGTTGGATGCAGTAATTGTTGCAAACAACGTTGCAAGACAGATTGAAGGTAAGATTGCTTACCGTAGAGCTGTGAAGATGGCTATTGCTTCAACTATGAGAATGGGTGCTGAAGGTATTAAGATTCAGGTTTCAGGAAGATTGAATGGTGCTGAGATGGCTCGCTCAGAAATGTATAAAGAGGGTAGAACACCTCTTCACACTTTCCGTGCCGATATCGATTATGCACTTGGTGAGGCTCTTACCAAAGTAGGTTTAATTGGAGTAAAAGTTTGGATATGTCGTGGTGAGATTTTCGGAAAGAAAGATCTAGCTCCTTCATTCTCAACTTCAAAAGATAACCGCACACAAGGTGGTGGTCGCAGAGGTAATCGTCAGGATTCCGGACGCAGCGGCAAACGCGGCGGTGGCGGCGGTGGCAGAAGAAATATAAAAAAAGCTTAATAGGATATAGAGATGTTACAACCTAAGAAAACAAAATTCAGAAGACAGCAAAAAGGTCGCATGAAAGGCAATGCTGGACGTGGAAACGAGCTGGCATTCGGTTCTTTTGGTATAAAATCATTACAATCTAAGTGGATTACAGGGAATCAAATTGAAGCTGCTCGTATTGCTGTAACACGTTATATGCAACGTCAGGGACAGGTTTGGGTACGTATTTTTCCAGATAAGCCTATTACAAAAAAACCTGCCGAAGTGCGTATGGGTAAAGGAAAGGGTAATCCAGAAGGATTTGTTGCTCCTGTAACTCCTGGAAGAATAATTTTTGAGATTGAAGGCGTATCGTTTGAAATTGCACAAGAGGCATTGCGTTTAGCAGCTCAAAAACTTCCAGTTACTACCAAATTTGTGGTGAGAAGAGATTATGATTATGACAAAAAATCGTAAACAGAAATGAAAAAGCAAGAAGAAATAAGAGAGCTTCCAGAAAAAGATCTAATTGAGAGAATGGATGCAGAGATTATAGAACTTAATCAATTGCAAATTAATCACACAATTACACCACTCGATAATTCAGGCCTAATAAAGGAAAAACGCAGAGATATTGCCCGTATAAAGACAGAGCTGCGTGCCAGAGAATTGAAACAAGATCAATAAAATAGAGAATGGAAACGAGAAATTTAAGAAAAGAAAAAGTCGGGGTCATTTTCAGCAATAAAATGGATAAATCTGTAACAGTTGCTGTGAAATGGAAAGAAAAACACCCTATGTATGGGAAGTTCGTTAACAGAACGAAGAAATTTCACGCCCATGATGAGAGCAACGACTGTAA
>LFRM01395298.1_pt1 | contig 12124 bp, 13 predicted proteins | sample 618341 | NCBI WGS metagenome assembly LFRM01 (sample SAMN03654438, study PRJNA283298) | anaerobic digester metagenome | isolation source: pool of bioreactors CSTR01a, CSTR02a, and CSTR03a thermophilic anaerobic... | place: Denmark: Kgs. Lyngby | collected 2014-05-21
TAGCATCACGGGCGACGATAGCATCACGGGCGACGATAGCATCACGGGCGACGATAGCATCACGGGCGGTGATAGCATCACGGGCAGCGACATCGCATACATCAAGGCGTTCTTTTCCAAAAAGCTAGAGCAGATTCCGCAAAGCTGGCAGGAGTCCCATGACAAAGCGGCGAAGTACGAAAATACAGAGAAGCTGCAAACCGAGCAGATCAAACTCCAAACGGCGGCGGAGATCAGGGCAGCTTTTGAAGATGACTGGGGTGAGGCACGGTGACTGAAGCGGAGGCGATTCGCCTATTTAAGTGCCTGTCTGATAAATCCAGACTGCAAATCCTCAAGTCGCTCGCCATTGAGGATATGGATGTGGAGCGCTTGGCGGAGCGGCTTGGGCTGACAGCCGCGACGATCTCCTTCCACCTCAAAAAGCTTGCGGATGCAGGCGCGGTCACGTCCTATAAGAACCAATATTACACGATGTACTCGCTTTGCAAAGAGTGCTTTATGACCAGCCTGCTTGATATCATTCAGGAGGAATCGGGCGAGGCGCAGCTGCAAACGAGGCGCGACGAGGAGTATCGCCAGAAGGTGCTGGATGCATTCTTTGAATACGGCAAGCTCAAAACCATCCCCGCCCAGCGCAAAAAGAAGCGCATCGTTCTGGAAGAGATTGCAAAGGCATTCGAACATGACCGCATTTATACGGAGCGCGAGGTGAATATCCTCATCGCCGATTATCACGACGACTTTTGCACGATTCGCCGAGACATGATCGGAGAGCAGCTTTTGGATCGGAACAAGGACGGGTATTGGCTGATGTCGAGTCAAGGCAAGTGAATGAAGTAGCGGTTCATGCCTATTTCGGAGTAAATCCTCCATAGATTTTCCTCAAGCTAAATAACAATGATGCGCCTGCTGGAAATTGCATTCCACCAAGCGCATCATTTTGTTTATATTGTTGCAGGAAAGCAAATGAACCCTACTACAAGTATTATTTGCTGGTCGTTTCCTTTAAAGCTTGCAAATCAATATATTCGATAACAGCATGTCCCCCTTGTTCGCCTAGGGATAGCGTCTTTTGAATCAATTGCTCGCAAGTGCAGTCTTTTGTTACATAGATCAATTCGATTGGTGTTTTATCATCTATCTGGCATCTTCCAATCAGATAGTCTGCTGAAACATGCTAATACTCTGCCAGTTTTATGAAGTGCCGAAGCGGGATTTCATGATCTCCGGTTTCGTATTTAGAATAGTGCTGCTGTGAAATTCCCAACTCGGCAGCGATATCAGTTTGCGATAGGTCATGATCTTCTCTCAATTCCCTCAAAAGCTCAATGATAGTTTTCATAGCTCCATCCCTCTATACAGATAATTCCCTGATCGCCGCCGTCCACGGATGCCCATCCGCATTCTCCATGACCAACGCGTCATAGAGCCAAGCCCGCTGCTCACCGCTTAGGAGCGGGAGTGTATGCTCAAAATCCGCCTGATTCCCAAACCGCCTTAGCTCGGTTGATTTGTAGAGCAGTATGATTTCGGGGGCGAGGTAGGGGATGCCGCCGCGGTAAAGAACGGCCTTGCCGCATTCGCGCTTGATCTGCGGATTGTGCTCATAGCGCAGATAGCCGTCCGAGATGGGGCTGACCATGATATCAATGTAGGTAAAATCCTGTAAATCATCTGGGTTGTAGTCCAAATAATAATAGTCTGGGATATTGTGCTCAAAGAGCCTGACATAGTCCGAATGCTTGTGGCAGAAAAGATGCGCATCGGACTTTTTTTGGTCGCCAATATTCATGATTTGGTGCATTAGCCCATCGCCGCAAAACTCAAACACATCCCAGCCCTGCGCCATCATAAAGGCGATTATGCGGTCCTTGTCCCGCCTTGCGATATTGATGTCAATGTCGATATGCTTGCGAAAGGATTGACTCAAAAACAACTCAATGGCATAGCCGCCGCAGAGCGCGTAAGGGATTGAGCTGCCTTTGAGCAGTTCATGGGCGGAGGATACGAAGGGATGGATCATGAACGGCTGATTCATCGGCTCACCCCTTGGCACGAGGGCGCGGCGGCTGCTTTGTCATCTGCTCCGCCACCCGAAATAATACCATCTCGCGAATCAAATCATAGGGCATGGGCTTGTCGTAGGGGAACTGCACAGTGCCCTTGGAGGTCTTGTAATCGCTTAATTGCGCCGCAAAAGCCTCGATGGCGCTGGGCGCGGGATGAAAGCCCATATGCTTCTTTTCACCCGAAAAATGCACCAGATTGCCATGGAGAACGAATGTCGCCATGCCCCAAGATATCTTGTCGGTGATGGCGGGGGAGCAGCCCAGAATGAGCGCGCGCAGGGCTTCCATGCGCGCGCGTATATCGCCGCTGTAGGTGGCAATGTACTCGTCAACGGTGGTGTAGGCGGGCTTTGGCATCTCCCGCGGCTGAAGTGTGACATGCACGATGTCGCCTGCCTGCTTTCCGATCTTTAGGCGAATATCCTTTCGGATGCCGATGATATGGCAGGGTGTACCCATTTTCACGAGCTGCCCGTCGTAGGGCTCGCCGTCAAAGGTCGCATGCACAGGCACACGCGCCATGCCAAACGCCGCCTTCACGTCAAAGGGGATTTCGATATACGCAGCATCCATATCAGGGTTCTTGATGATTGTCGCGTCAAATTCATGCTGTTGCTTCATGGTGATGTCTCCTTTTGCTATGCGGATGATCATGCACTACTTTCTCAGGATTTTCTCCATTGGCTTGCCCTTGGCAAGCTCGTCTACCAGCTTGTCCAAATAGCGGATGTTGCGCATCGTCTCGTCCTTGATGTCCTCCACCCGATGCCCGCATACTACGCCCTTGATGAGGGCTGTGTTGGGGTTTGGCGTGGGAAACTGTGCAAAGAAGGTCTCCACGTCCACACCGCTTTCGATCTGCGCGGCGAGCGATGACCCGTCGTGCCCTGTGAGCCAATGGATGATCTCGTCCACCTCTGCCTTTGTCCTGCCCTTGCGCTCCGCCTTCTGGATATACAGCGGATAAACGCTGGCAAAGGACATGGTGTATATTCTCGGTTTCGGCATTTTAATCGCTCCCTCCGTGATCCAAACGAATCCTTTGAATTCATTATACCCCAGCGGCGAAATCTAAACAACAATCGGCAATCAAAAACACCGCCCATCTCTAGGCGGTGTGAGAACAAATTCTGCTTAGATAACGAATGCGAGCAATATGAAAAGGTAGGTGACGGGCGCTTTTTTCTTCAGCAGCAGGTAGATCACGCCGTATAGGATACCTGCCAGCAATGCGCTGAGGCCAATGGTAATGCTGCCCTTTGTCAGTGCGTGCACCAAACCCCATGATAGCCCCGCGGTGATGCCGCCCCATGGGATGTTCTTGCGGCTGAACCATAGCTCGCCCGCGCGCTGCCCAAAGCAAACCACCAGCCAAACCAGCACCACCTCAAAGATGTAGTACATATACTGGAATAGGAATATGCCAATGGACTTTTTGCGGAACTCGCCGATGATCTTCAGCGTGCCCCAGCCGAATGCGTTGATGGCGATGCAGGCAACCGCTGCCAGCGCTGCTAACACCCAATGCATGGCGGGAACTGCCTCGTCCTTGCCGCCCGCCAGCGCATCATAGCTGTACTTGTTTTTGGATGAGCGAAGCAGCACGAATGCAAACCCGATCCAGATGAGGCAGGTGATGATCCAATGCACGATGTTTTGCCCGTCTGAAAAGCCGCTTAAGCTGTTGCCGTAAATCATGTTTTCAATGGTGAGCAGTACGATTTCCATGCCCAGCCCTAAAAAGGCATACATGGCCAGCGAGAAAAACGTCCCGCCTGTGATCTTCTGTTCTTTCTTCAATTCGTGAACACTCCTTTATGCTGAGGGATATACCGATTGAATGCCATGCTGTTGGCATATCCCATTTCGAGTGTACAGTATACACCCATATGGCATATACGGCAACGATATCAGGTGAAAAGGACAGTGATTAGACAGTTGCTAGACCTGAAAAAACCCACGTTCGACTGAATGTCCATCATTCAAAAGCCAACGCCCTCCAGCACTCAGAAAGTGCCGGAGGGCGTTTGTTGTACCTCGCCTTTTACATCGAGATATAGGATACGGATGCGGATAGCGACATCATGATGAATATCATGCAGTTGATAAACGCGCCCAGCCAAACCCTGTTGGTCTGCTTGTAGTACAAGCGATTGAGGATCGGCAATGCAAACATCATGGGGATCAGACCGAAGATCATGTTGATATAGAGCCACATGTCTCGGCTGGTGGGTCCATATGTTGAGTAGTATACAGTGCCTGTTTCAAAGTAGGCGATGTAGTTGATCACTAGGATGAATATCAGGCCTACGCTGTTAGCCAGACCGCTGACCAGATTGACCTTCCATTCGGACCAGCCTTCAAAGCCGATGCTGCAATTGACGCGGATGGAGTTGCTGATGTAGAACACGAAGAAGACGGGGATGTACATGAACCATGTAGCGATAAAGCGAGCCTTCAGCGTGCCTGCGGAGATCAGCGTGAAGCGGAAGTCCTGATGGAACAGCAAGGAGCAGACTTGCACGAGTCCGTAGAATGCCAAGAACAGAATCACGGCAAGCAGGAGGGTTTTCAGCAAATCGATGATGCCGATCTTCATAGGACGCAGCGTTACGAGTTCGTCTGCCAGTTCTTCCTGCGTTTCCTTGGATGTACTGTGGTTTTTCTTCCATAGATACTTGACCCAGAACACGCCGAAGTATATCGCCAAGCCGATGAGGCCGTTCACCAGTGCCCATAGCATGACAGCGTTGATCATGCGTGCGGGGAACACGAAGCTGTAGTAGCTGCTGGCTGCGTTTGTGAATAGCCTCATGGACAGCTCGCCCAGTGGGATATAGTCAAGGCAGGCGATCACAGCAGTGATGAGCATGGTGGTCCAGAAGGTGATCTTGTGGGAAGCCTTTTTGTTTGCCTTCTTTCTGGATACGAGCTCTTCTTCCAAAACGGGCGCGCCCTTGATGGAGCTGAAGAAGGTGGTGCCGACAAGCAATGCAGATAGCGCGATGACAAAGATGAATCCGCCGATCATAGCGATGCCGTTGCAGATTTCCTTGCCCCACCAGATCTGTTCGTGATCGGTGAGCGTGGTGTCAACGTCAAGTGCTTCAAGGAAGAATCCCAGCGACTTGCCGATGGCATGGGAGGAATACATTTCAAAGCAGTGGTTGACGGGGTCTTGCTCTACGATGCGGTAGGTGCCGTCTGCCATGTTGCCGTAGGGGTAGTTGGTGATGGCATCGCCGCGGTCGAGCTCTTCGCCGTTGACCTCGTTGATGAACCGCTTGGCGACCACTTCAAAGGAGGTGGTGTCCGTCTGGTAACGATACGCGCCTTCATCAAAGTAGGCGTAGGATAGAACGGAGTTGCTGTGCAGGGTAGTGAATTTCTTGGCTGCGGTCAGCTTGATATAGCCTGAGATGAAGAGTGCCTTGATGATGCTCTCGTCGTAGCTGTCGCCTGCAAGTGTGCTGGCTGCTGCGCTGACGTTGTTGCCGCCTGCGGAGTGTCCGATCGCGCCAATGCGCTCACGGTCCACAAAGCCGTACTCTTCGGTGTTGTTATAGATGTACTGGACGAGGTAGTTCAGACCGTTGGCTTCCAAGGTAGAACCAAGGGGCTTTTTCTTGCCGTCCTCGGCATAGATCAAGTCGCCATTTTCGTCCTTTTCAAAGCCGGGGTAGGTGGTGTCGCCCTGGCAGCCAGGGTCGATACAGAATACGACCATGCCGCGGCGAGAAAGCTCGATGCAATACTGCGCCATGGTTTCCTTGGTGCGGGTGAAGCCGGGAACAACAAACACGGTTGCTGCAGGATTTTGCGCGGTAGCGGTATTTGGCAGATACATGTTCACGCCGTACCGGAGTTCTTCGTTTGCAATGATAAAGGTCTTGCCGTTGATGGGCGTGGTGTTGTACTCCTCGGTCATCGCCTTGGTCAGCATAAAGCTGGATACATCCACGCTGAAACCGGAGGTGTCAAACACCATTGCTACGAAGCTGGCGAGCAGCGAGATGCAGAGTCCCACGACCATGATGATGGTGCTCTTGCGCTTGAGGGACATTTTCTTCTTTGACTTGACATCAAGCTTGCGCACGATGACTTCGACTGTGTCCGTCTGTTTGCCAAAGCAAGCGATTAAGTTCAGAATAAAGGCAGGTGGTGCAACAATACTAAGGGCGGTATAAATCATATACTTGCTTTTTTGCTCTTTTGCCAGCGGAACTTGGGTGATGCTCTCGCGCAAAACGGAGACAAGCAGACCCGAATAAAGACTGATAGCGCCGATAATCAAGAAAAGAAAAGGACTGGATGTGTGAAGGGAAAAGCAGCGAGCTGCGTAAATGATCCAAGCGACCGAGCAAATGTAAGCAGTTATGGAAGCTGCCTCCATGTACGCTTTCTTTTTATTCATTAAAGTCACTCCTAAAAGTTAATGTATTTTTCTATTGAGCCAAACCCCATGTCGGTATCAATCGCTTGATTCCATGGGAATATCACCGATTTCTTTGGTTTTCGTTAGGCCTCGGGCTCGGGCTGGACTGCACTAGCGTCGCCGTATACCGCATATAGGCGCAGCAGGTCATTTTCGATATATTCCTTCATATCGTCATATCGAATCAAACCAGTTGCCTCAAAGAGTGCTTCGGTTGCGTCGGGCTCCAGTGCCCAACCTAGGAAAGCCATGCCATCTGGAATCATATCATCGGGAACGCCGCCAGCGATGGCATTGCCGAAAATGCCGATTGTCTTTGTTGCCGCAATCACATTGTCACTTTCCAGAGTAACCGTTGTCTTTTTTTCGTCTATCGAGCAGCCTGTCATGGTCAAAACCATCAATGCTGCCATCAATAACAAGAAAATTCTTGCCGTTTTTTTCATAGATACTAACCCCCATCACTTTTAGTTTGACATGTTAATTTCGTGCTACGCCTGACGCGACCGCTGCCACAGCGACGGCCTGCGCGACTGCGTGATGTACTTCCTTGCTTGTTGCCAAAGGAATGATGTAATTTGGTTTGAGCTGATCGGGCGATACCTGCGCTGCGATGGCCCTTGCTGCTGCCGTCATCATATCCATGTTGATGTCCTTTGCGCGAACCTTTAGTGCCCCTTGGAACAGCCCTGGGAAAACGAGCACATTGTTGATCTGGTTTGGATATTGACTGCTGCCGCTGCCAACGACCACTGCCCCTGCTGCCAGCGCATCGCCGGGCAGAATCTCGGGCACGGGATTGGCAAGCGCGAGGATGATAGCGCCTGAGTTCATGGAAGCGACCATATTCTTTGTGACGATATTGCCAACGGATGCGCCTATGAATACGTCTGCGCCTTCCAGTGCATCTGCCAAACCGCCTTGGACTAGCGAGCGGTTGGTGATTTTGGAAAGCTCTTCATGGATCTTGTTATCGTAGGAATCGCCCTCCCGCAAGATGCCGTCCTTGTCGCATATGATGATGTCGCGCACCCCCATCTCAAGCAAGAACTTGCCGATGGCAGTGCCCGCAGCACCAGCGCCGTTGATCACTACCCGAACTGCGTCCATCTCTTTTTTTACCAGCTTGAGTGCATTGGTCAGCGCTGCGCCAACCACGATGGCTGTTCCGTGCTGGTCGTCGTGGAACACGGGGATGTCCAGCTCTTCCTTGAGCCTTCGCTCGATCTCAAAGCATCTGGGCGCGGAGATGTCTTCCAGATTGATCCCGCCGAAGCTCCCCTCCAAATACTTGATCGTCTTGATGATTTCCTCGGTGTCGGAGGTTTTGAGGCATAGGGGAAAGGCGTCTACATTGCCAAATGCCTTGAACAATGCGCATTTTCCCTCCATCACAGGCATACCAGCCTCGGGACCGATATTCCCTAACCCCAACACCGCAGTTCCGTCCGTGATGACAGCGACGAAATTGCCGCGGCCTGTTAGGTCAAAACTGAGGTCTGGATTCTTTGCAATCGCCATACATGGCTCTGCTACGCCCGGCGTATAAGCAATAGAAAGTGCTTCGCTTGAGTCTACGTCGATTTTCACCTCGATTCCAATTTTTCCTTTCCATTCGAAATGCCGTTTAAGGGCCATTTCCTTCATGTCCATAAGCATAGCTCCTTCATGTGCAATTACCACGTATGCGGTTGTTTTCATAATTCCATTATCAGCTTGAGCAGCGATAATTGCAAGAAAGCTTTTCCTTGGGGTCATAAGAAAAAGTTATAGTCATAAAATGAATAAGTTAACATTTACTTCCATTACAGGAAACTGGATATAAGCTGAATCTATCGTTCACCCTGGCCTTTGCTTCTCCCAGCCCCCGCTGGCAGGGGCATAAGCGCTGCGTGCTTTTAAATTTTTTCTTTGAGAAAAAAGCCGCCAAAACCCAGTTTGTGGATTCTGGCGGCGAATGCGCGGCGGTCACTTGGTATGTATTTGTTCTTTTGCAAAGGGCGCGTGCCTGTTCTTTTTCACATAATTGATCAGCTTTAGCATGGGCGGGTAGATGATTTGATTCTTTTTCCATGCGAGGCCGGCGGTGAGGGTGATCTTGGAATCCAACGAGATGATGCGGCAGTCGTCCCGATCCTCCACCAATTGCCGAAACAGGAATGCGCCGCAGTTGCCATAGGACAGCATATTGAGCATGCTGCTGATCTGGCTGCTGTAGGTCAGTACGTTGATGCTGCTGCCATGCTCTTGAAACTTATCGCGAATCAGCTTGTTTTGATAGCTATCCTCCTTGAGCAATATGATCTTTTGGTTGGACAAATCCTCAAATGATACGCTTTCTCGATTGGCCAAGGGATGGGACTGATGCACGCAGAAGATCAGCTCCGTATCAAATAAATCAAGGGTTTCAAAGCTGTCGCGCGGCAAATCGTCAATCAGCAGCACGCCGATATCCGCCACGCCGTCCACAACCCATTGCCTGATTTGGAGCGATCCCGCCTCGAGCAAATCCACATGAATATCAGGGATATCCTTGCTGAAATTGTGGAATATCGGGAAAAAGGACAGCATGCCAATCATTGGCGCAACGCCTATGCGAAGGTATTTCTTATTCTGGGAAAACATTTCCAGCTGTTCCTCCGTCGCCTCGATATAGCGCACGATGAACGACGCACGCTCCTGAAGCCATAGTCCCTCCTCGGTCAGCTCCAAGGTTGTTTTCTTGCGATCAAAAAGCCTGATGCCATGCCTTTCTTCCAAATCACGAATGGCAGCGGACACAGCAGGCTGGGAGACATAGAATTTTTTGGCGGCCAAGGTAAAGCTCTTGTATTGGCACACGGCCAGAAAGTACTTGAGTTGTAATATTCGCATTTTTTCACCCGCTCACTTCGTAGGATACCGTTTTGCTCATTCCATTATATCTGGTTTGGGTATGGGTTTCAAGTGCATAGGATGTCTTTGGCTATTTTGACTGGGTTTCCATGGGGTGGAGGAGTGCGGGGATAGCTTCTCATAAGTTCAAAATATCAACGTGCAACAAAAAACGCCATGCAAGCTAAACCTGCATGGCGTTTTTCTGCGTCATCTTTCGATTACGCAACCGAACAGCCCGTGTACAAAGATAAATCGGTGGGTTCGGATTTGAGGTAACTTGGCGGCTTGATTTAAGTGTACATTATATCGTGCAATCTGAACATTGAAGATTTCACGAAGAATCCACGAAGAATCCGCGAAATGATGTTTTTGGCATAGAGTAAGCCAGACTTCACGCTATTCATAAGAGGCTGCTACAGAATGATTCTTTCTAATCATTCTGTAGCAGCCTCTTTATAATCATTGCACATCAAACACTAAAGTTGGCTTAGGGTAGTTTGGCTATATCCCTAAGTTTGTTTTTCTTTCATAAGGTTCTGACACATTCGTTAATCCAATTAGATAATCAGCATTGGTGTTATAGTATATCGCCAGCTTCTCAAGAAATGCAGTTGGAGGCGTCCTATTGCCGCGTTCATATTTTGAGTACTCCGATTGATCCATTTCCAGCTTAACGGATAATTGTATTTGAGTTAGTTTATTGTCTAATCGTAATTGCTTAATTCTGGGATACATAGCTTGACCCTCCTCTTTGATTCATTGTATCCCAATTTTACTATTGACTTTAGGACTTATCCGTCCTATTAAGACAATAAAGTCTAATTAGTCCTATTAACAAATGAAAAGAAGGTGCTGACACATGACGACTCTTGGTGTCGGCTAAATCGTAAACGAAATCCTGCCAACTTAGCCATGTAGTGTGAAGGAGCTGATGCTATTGCTTAAAAAAAAGGACTGCCGTAGCGGTATTTCGCTACACAGTCCCCTGAACAACTTAACATCTATTTTGACTTGTCCGATGAAGAATCTTCTAGCGGATTGAGCCTAATGAATTCCGCAAACTCTAGCACAACTTCCTTATTGCATTTACTAAGCTTGGAAGAAGTATTGAGTATCTGTTCGTCCAGCAAGCTCAACGTGTTAAACATAGAGCCTTCACCATAGACCAGATAATCATAGTTAACATGATACGTTCGGCATACAAATATGACAAAGCTTTCCTTCGCGTTACCATTTCCATCAATCTTGTTCCAATGAACACCTGAATAACCCATAGACAATGCGATGCCCTCTTTGAAAGGTGAGAATATGAAAGAATTTGTCAGCAGTCCCGCGATAAACACTCGCTTATATGTTGATTTGATCAGCCGCCTTATGATCCGATCAGGCATCCTGTTTGCTGATCTTAATTTTGATGCGTATCCGCAACTGAGTGAACTTATTGACCGTAGCGGGGTTGAGCCATCAGCGTCATGAAACGATCCGTGCTAACTCGGTTGAAAATAGCGTGTTCAGCAATGGAATATGCATATTTGGGTAAACGTTCTGAGTAACTAACCTGTCCAGTCTCACCCCACCCGTCTTGGTTTATTTCATGCATTGCAAAATCCACTTGCATGGGATCAAACCATCGGGTGGGTTTTGTTTAAGGAAATTCCAAAACGATAAGAATACAAATTTTAACATTATAATGGATGAAAACTCTAATTCACTTCGTTAGTTCTTATAGCGCCATAATATATTTGTATTATGGACTACACTGCATTAACCAAAACCTAGCACACCTGAGTATTTATGGAGGATTGCTATATGAGGAAGACAATATTGTCATATGTACTTGCCATCTGTATTTTGCTAACCCTCTGCAGACCTGCATTATCAGAAGAGGCGTCTTCGGCATTACCAACTCAAGTTTATGTGTACGCTCTCTATTATCACAAATATCCGAATTGTCCTATTGCGAACGAATGGGAAGTACCCCTGAAACCTGTTGAGATAACAGGGCTAAGTGATGCATCATTTAAATTGCTTAGACCTTGCATGCTTTGCTTGCCACTAGAAAACGAGGCTTATTACGTTGATAATTCAGACTTATATACTGAAAAAGAGATGGAAGAGAAAAAGGGGCAAGACTACATCGCTATGAGGTTATTGAATCGCGATGATTTTACATTTGAAGATTGGGCTGAGCTTCGCCCAGGATCATATGGAATACCAGATGAAAATGATATTTCACGAGAAGAAGCAATTCGGATAGCTGCTGAAAAAGTCGCAAGTGAATACAGTATCGATCTGGAAGTGGCAGTAAACCTTAAATCAAATGTTACATGTTGGCCCGATAAAGAATATAATGGTGTTGATAATCTAAAAACGTATTTAGTACAGTTTATTGATCTCGATCATCCTTTCTTTTACAATGTCGAACTTATTACATCGACAGGTGAGGTAATAGATACGCTGCAATTTAAAAACTTGAAGTATAATGAGACTGCCGTGCATTAGCACGGCAGTCTCAGGGCGTCAAAAAAGCTCGCTAAAGCAATCTTTTTCGCCGATTCTTTGCACTCCGTCCCTGTTCGCTAACGCTCTCGGTCGGGACTACGCGTAGGGAACCCTTGCTACGCAAGGTCTTGAAACCACCGCGCATGTCGCTGGTTTCGGATTGTTGATCAGAGGGGTTCGGCAGATTGTCAAATCAAGTGCAACAAGCATGAGAAAAGACCTCAAAAGGAGAAAGCCA
>LFRM01409701.1_pt1 | contig 12111 bp, 7 predicted proteins | sample 618341 | NCBI WGS metagenome assembly LFRM01 (sample SAMN03654438, study PRJNA283298) | anaerobic digester metagenome | isolation source: pool of bioreactors CSTR01a, CSTR02a, and CSTR03a thermophilic anaerobic... | place: Denmark: Kgs. Lyngby | collected 2014-05-21
GATTCAAAGATTATAATTAATAGAAACGTTATGGATAGAGTTAAAACAATCATGCCTTATTTGAGCTATGAAAACGATCCATACATGGTGACAGCTGATGGAAATCTATATTGGATGATAGATGCTTACACAACAAGCACATACTATCCGTATTCTGAACCTTATAACGGAGAAGTTGGAAATACTAACTATATTAGAAACTCTGTTAAAGTAGTAGTAGATGCATACGACGGAGATGTTAAATTCTATATTGTAGATGAGGAAGATCCTATAGCGATGACTTATGCTAAGATTTATCCTGAACTATTTAAGACATTTGATAAATTACCAGAGAGTCTAAGAAGTCATATAAGATATCCTAATGCTTTGTTTGAAATCCAGGCAGACGTTTATACGAGGTATCACATGACTCAACCAAAAGTATTCTATCAAAACGAAGATTTATGGGATATCGCTAATGAAATTTATGGGACAGAACAAGTTCCTATGTCTCCTAACTATTACATTGTTAAGCTCCCAGGAGAAGAAAAGGCTGAGTTTATAAATTCTATACCTTATACACCTAGATCAAAGCAGAACATGACTGCGCTTCTTATAGCGAGAAATGACGGTGCTGATTATGGAAATTTAGTTTTATATAAATTCCCTAAGAACAAAACTGTGTATGGTCCAATGCAAATAGAGGCACAAATTGACCAGGTAACTGAAATTTCTAAGGAATTTTCACTTTGGAACTCTTCTGGTTCTTCATACAGCAGAGGTAATATGTTCGTAATACCGCTAGAAAGTTCTATCCTTTATGTAGAACCAGTATACTTAGAAGCTTCGAACCAGGCTATTCCTGAAGTAAAAAGAGTTATAGTGGCTTATGGAGAAAGAATAGCATATGAAGAAACATTTTCTGAAGCGCTAACCTCTTTATTTGGTGGAGATAATGGAGACAATGATAAAGCTAATGTAGTAGAAGACGATGTAGCAGGAGGGCTCAAAATTGATGAGTTGATCGAGGCTGCAAATGATGCTTATGAAGACGCACTAGAAGCACAGCAAAACGGAGATTGGGCAGCTTATGGTAATCACATGAAAGATCTAGAAAAATACTTGAATTTACTAGAACAGTAGCCTAAAAGGGGAAAAGATGTTGGATTTTGATTTAAATGAAATGCTATTTTGCATTAAACCAGAGGATCACAAACCGAGCAAATTAAGAGAAATACTACAGGAGCATCCTGAGGTAAAATTTATATCTTTAGTGGGGATAGACCTAGGCGGTCATGGAACAGATGAAAAAATCCCCATTAAAGTCTTCATGAAAGATATGGAAAAGATTTTAAATTATGGTGTACAAACAGATGGTTCCAGTGTGGCTTTACCAATTATAGTAGAGCTTAACAATGCAAAGGTTGACATAATACCTGATGTAGAAGTCAATTGGTATGTGGATCAAAACTATAACAACATTGACATAAAAACAGGTTTACCTGTAGGAACCTTAAGACTTCCATCGTATCTTAAGCATAACGATAAGGTTCAATGTGGTTCAAGAGTTTTCTTAAAAAACGCAGTAGACCATATTAAAAGAGAAATAATCAAAGAAATAGAAAACAACCCTTATGTGTATGAATACCTAGATATCAAAGATGTTGACGAGATTGAAGAGGTATTAATAACTAGTGCTACCGAGCTGGAATTTTGGGTAAAGACCCCGGATGACAGAGCGGACAGAGAACAACTTTTTACAGCACAAGTACTAAAAGAGCAGTATTGGAAGAGGACTATGGGTCCTGTGAGAAGCGCTCTTGAACAAACCCTCGAAATATTAGATTTCTATGGTTTTGAAATCGAAATGGGGCATAAAGAGGTTGGCGGAGTCAAAGCCAAGATGGGGAATACTGGTCAGTATGATCATATTATGGAGCAACTGGAAATCGATTGGAAATATGCGGATGCTCTGCAAGCAGCTGACAACGAACACCAAGTAAAAGCTGTAGTAAGGGATGTATTTACTCAGTTTGGTTTAGATGTAACTTTCCTAGCGAAACCTATACCAGGGGTAGCGGGAAGTGGTGAACATACTCACCTTGGAATAGCAGCAAAGTTAAAAAATGGAGAAACTATAAATTTATTTACACCAAAAGACAAGATTTCTCACTATATGAGCCCGATAGGTTTTGGTGCTCTTATGGGTCTTCTTAAGAATTATGAGGTTATAAATCCGTTTGTAAGCGCTACTAATGATGCTTTTGATAGATTAAAACCAGGATTTGAAGCACCCGTATGTATCGTTACGTCACTTGGAAGAAGTGTCACAAATGTTTCAAGGAACAGAACTGTACTAGTTGGGCTTATTAGAGATAACAACAATAATTTAGCAACTAGGTTTGAGTTAAGAGCACCAAATCCACACAGCAATACATATCTAGTTCTTGGTGCATCGTACTTAGTTATGCTAGATGGCATAAGGGCCGTATTAAAAGCCCAAAAGACTCCTTATGAATTGGAACAATCCATGTCTAAGAAATGGGGAGAAGAAGATTTCTATCTAGAAAAAAATAGACTCTACAGAACTGAAGAAAATGTATTTACATTTTTTTCACAGGAAGAAAGAGACAGACTTTTTGGAATTGCCCCTGCTTCGGTTTGGGAAAACATGAAAGCGCTAGAAGATGAAAAAGAAAAATTGGAAGTTCTTTTAGCGGATGGGATAATTCCAGAGATAGTAATTAAATCTTACAGAGCACAAATGCTTTCCAAATGGAAAACAGAACTTCATGACAGACTAGTTCCAAATGCCATGAACATTGTAAGAGAATGCGTGAAAGCTCATGATGTTGATGCAACTGATTACGATATTAATAATTGGAATAAAATTGATAAAATTAGACATGAGATTGGCAAGGATAGCGTAGATTTCAAATGCTTGCTAAAAAAGGAAAAAGAAGCTTTGGATATGCATGACTTTGATACAGCCTCAGAACTGCATCTGTTAGTTCAAGCAAAAATCGAAGAGCTAAGAACATTGTACATAAAATACAGACAAAACCTATTTTAAAGTGGAGATGAGTAAAAATGCTAGATATAAAAAGGATAAGAGAAGATTATGATGGCGTAAAAACCGCATTGGGTAAAAGAGGAAAAGGTGATTTTGGAGTAAGCAAGGCCAAGGCGCTCGACGTAGAAAGAAGAGATATTCTTTCTACAGTTGAAGCAATGAAAAATCGTCAAAATTCAGTGTCTAAAGAAATACCTAAATTGAAAAAAGAAGGTAAGGACGCTACTTTAATTATGGCGGAAATGAAAAAACTAAGTGACGAAATCAAAGAATTAAATTCAAAGCTATCAGTGGTAGAAGAGGAATTAAAAGAAACACTTCTTAATATACCAAATACTCCATATAAGGATGTACAAATTGGTGAAGATGATACCGATAATGTGGAGATAAGAAAATTTATGGAGCCTACAAAGTTCGATTTTAATGCCGTGGCTCATTGGGATCTAGGTGAAGAATTAGACGTCTTAGATTTTGAGCGGGCTGCGAAAATATCAGGCGCAAGATTCACCGTTTATAAAGGATTAGGAGCCAGATTAGAACGATCGGTAACAAACTTTATGTTGGATCTTCATACTATAGATCAATCGTACTCAGAAATCTTACCGCCGTTTATGGTAAACAGAGCAGCCATGATAGGGACAGGTCAGCTTCCTAAATTTGAAGACGATATGTTTCATGTTCCTGCAAAAGATTTTTTCTTAGTACCGACGGCAGAAGTACCACTTACCAATCTAAGAAGCAATGAAATACTGACGGAAGAAGAGATGCCACTTTACTATACAGCGTACACACCTTGTTTTAGAAAAGAAGCAGGAAGTGCAGGTAGAGATACAAGAGGACTTATCAGGCAACATCAATTTAACAAGGTAGAACTTGTTAAATTTGTTAAGCCTGAAGACTCATACGATGAATTAGAAAAACTTTTATTGGATGCTGAAGAAGTGCTCAAACTTCTCAAACTCCCTTATAGAGTAGTAAGACTAAGTTCCGGAGATTTAGGTTTCTCATCATCTATGACATATGATATAGAAGCGTGGATGCCAAGTTATGGCAGATATGTGGAAATTTCAAGCTGTAGTAATTTTGAAGCTTACCAAGCAAGAAGAGCAAATATTCGTTTTAGAAGAGAAGATAAAGGAAAACCAGAGTTTGTACATACACTTAATGGATCCGGCCTTGCAGTTGGAAGAACTGTAGCTGCTATACTTGAAAACTATCAAAGAGCGGATGGCTCGGTAGCGATTCCTGATGTGCTTAAAAAGTATATGAAAGTTGATGAAATAACCAAATAATATAATTAAAAAAGAGACTTAGAAAAAAGTCTCTTTTTTAATATAAAATATTTTATGTTCCTTGTTATCTTCTAAATAACTTTTTCTACGTCCCCAAACTCTTTGATGATACTTTCGTCTGGCTTAGGAGTAGCTAGGCTTACTACAATGATAGCTATAAGCGCGCATATAAATGCTGGCAGTAATTCATAAATGTCGAATGCTCCACCTAAAGGCCTTACCAGATATTTCCATAGGAATATCATTGTTCCGCCTGTTACCATACCTGCAATTGCGCCTTGCATATTAGAACGTTTCCAAAAGAGGGAAGCCAATATTACTGGTCCAAAACAAGCACCAAAACCTGCCCAGGCAAAACTTACAATTTCAAACACGGAGCTATCAGGGTTTGATGCAAATAATGCTGAAACAATTGAAATACCAACTACTGTGGATCTTGCTACTACCATAGATGTTTTTTTGCTAAGCTCTATGTGGAAAAAGTTTTTGAGTAAGTCCTGTGATACGCCCGATGAAGCAGCTAAAAGCTGAGAATCAGAAGTAGACATAGTGGCTGCTAAAATTCCAGCTAGTATTACACCTGCAATAACAGCTGCAAATAGGCTTTTGTGACTTAGCAATGTAGCTATTTGAATTATTATTGTTTCTGATGCAGAGCCCTGTAAATTGTCGATTGCACCGCTGTTTGACATAGCGTTACCTATGATACCTATGAATATAGCTAAGGTTAAAGATATAACTACCCAAGTAATAGCAACTCTTCTTGAGGTCACGAGCTTATCTCTTTCCTCAATTGCCATGAAACGAAGAAGTATATGTGGCATACCGAAGTATCCAAGTCCCCAAGCTAGCGTGCTTACTATAGCGATAAATCCATAATTAATGCTTTCGCCGCTTATTTTATCGTGCACTGAAGTAAGAGATAAATATCCAGTCATAGACTTTGCATTAATCATAACTTCATCCAATCCACCAGCTTTTGTAATTCCAAAGACTAGAACTACGACTAAAGCTATAGTCATAACTATACTTTGAACAAAGTCGCTTGTACTGGCTGCTAAAAATCCGCCTAAGGTTGTATAAATTACGATGACTAAAGCGCTTATTAGCATTGCTGTTATGTAATCCATTCCAAACAAACTGCTAAAAAGTTTACCGCAGGCCGCAAATCCTGAAGCTGTATACGGAATAAAGAATATGATGATTACTACTGCTGCAATAGCGCCTAATATACTTTTTTTATCGTGATACCTCTTGTTAAAGAAATCAGGAATAGTAATAGCATCTATCTGATGAGAGTATTCTCTTATGCGCCTTGCTACAAAAAGCCAGTTAAGGTACGTACCTATAGCTAGACCAATTGCTGTCCAAGCGGCCTCTCCTGTGCCCGAAAGATAAGCGACCCCTGGTAGTCCAAGAAGAAGCCAGCTACTCATGTCTGAAGCTTCAGCGCTCATTGCCGTTACAAAAGGCCCGAGCTTTCTTCCACCTAGGTAAAAATCCGAAACGTCATCGTTACGCTTAGAATAGTAAACACCTATACCTACTATAAATAGTAGATAGACGATAATTGATAATAAAATGCATATTTCATTTGTTGTCATAAAAATTCCCCTTAAATTATAATAGTTGAATTATAGCATAAATGGGACTAGAATGAAATGCAGAACGTAGTTTATATGAAAAATAGATTATATGAAATAAAATAGCTAGAAGCCTTTAAAATGAAAGGTTCTAGCATAAATTTAAATTAGACATTTAGCTAACCAAAATACAATTTAATTAATTTTTATAACCTTCTAAAAATCTTGGCAGCATATCACCGGAGTATTTATATAAAGAGTAATCACCGTTACAAATGCACCAATCATATAGCAATGCTCTTTCAAACAGCGCATATGCCTTAGTAATCTCGTTAACAGCAACGTCATCTCTAAGCTCACCTTTTTCTATACCCTCCATTACCACTTGGCGTATTAATTTATAGTAGGTTCTGTTGGTATCAAGAAGATGTTTATCGCCTTTAGTTATGAGCTGAGATGAGTAAAGCCTAGCAAGTAAATCTATACTGATAGAATTTTCAATCATAAAGAAAAGCTCATGGTTCATGAAGAGAAGCTTGTCGATTGTGCTCATTACATCTGTAAATTGTTTTGTCAATTCTTCATATTTCTCATCAAAAAGATAAGATAATGATGACAAAAGGGCGTCTTTACCTTCAAAATAATGATAAAAAGATCCTCTGGAAGTTCCGGAGGTTTCTACTATTTCTTCTATAGTAGTATCGTCATAACCTTGCTCATAAAAAAGTTTCCATGCTGCATTTACTATTTTTCCTTTTGTGTTTCTCGATTTTCGCTTAGACATACTTACCTCCAAATCTTACACTAATACTAGTTACTAAAGTGAGATTTGTCAATAGAGAGAAATAATTGATAGCGTATACTTCGCAATGACAAAATTATTTGCGCCTTAATCCCTTGACATAGAACTAAAAATAATAGTAGTATGAATGGATAGGTCTAAACATTTTGGAGGTGTATTATGTTTAATGAATCAATAGTAGAGTTTTTAATAAAGCACAGCAAGAAAAATGCTGTATCTTTCCATATGCCAGGACATAAGGGTGGCGACATCATAGCTAAACACGGATATGGCGAATTTTTAGATAATATATTAGGTTGCGATATAACTGAAATTAAAGGGGCAGATAATTTGTTTCAGCCTGAAAGTATAATTAAGGAAACCATGGAAGCGTACAAAAAGCTTTATGATGTTAAATATACCAACCTTTTAGTAAATGGAAGTAGCTGTGGTCTTGTGGCGTCTGTGTTAGCGACATGCCAAAGAGGATATAAGTTGATCATGGCCAGAAACTCTCATAAATCAATTTTTAATGCGGTAAAGCTTGGAGATATAAAACCTGTATACGCAAGGCCGGAACTTTTAGAAGAGTACGGTATATTAGGAGAGATATCTAAAGACGAGATTAAAAGACTTATAGATGAAAACCCTGATGCAAAAGCAGTAATATTGCCAAGTCCCAACTATTACGGAATATGCAGCGACATTAAAGAGATAGCAAAACATGTGCATGATGCTGGAATGCTACTTATAGTGGATCAAGCCCACGGAGCTCATCTTAAGTTTTATGATAAAAATAAAGCAGCAGAAAATTTAGGAGCTGATATAGTTGTTAATAGCACACATAAGACTTTATTGTCTTTTACGGAAAGCGCGATAATAAATGTTTGTAGTGATAGAGTAGATATCCTTGAGCTTGAAGATAAAATCCAATCTATTGAAAGTACTAGCCCTTCATATATACTAATGGCTAGCCTTGATATAAATGAAAAAATAATAAGAAAGCATGGTCAAGAACTTTTTAAAGAATGGAAGACAAATATAAAAGAGTTTTACTGCGAATGTGAAAAAATAAAGGGGCTTAAGGTTTTAAAACATTCAATGCACGATGATACAAAAATCAATATAGATATGAGCGCCTACGGACTTGATGGAACAAAGCTGGAATCGGAACTTATTAAAAGAGGAATTTATCCAGAACTAGTAACAGGTAGTTTAGTAATGTGCATGAGCGGAATAGGAAATACCAAAAGCGATTACGATAAACTTATATTGGCATTAGTTAATATTGCGGATAAAAATGTGCTTGGAGAATGCGTTAAATGCGAAAACATTCAATCCGTCGCACTTGAACTAACTGCTGTACCGACAAAAAAAGAAAAGGTGCTTTTAAGTGAATCAGAAGGCAGAATAATTGCAGAATCAATAATTCCTTATCCTCCTGGAATACCATTAGCTTGCCCTGGAGAAATAATAAACAAAGAGGTCATAAAACATGCATTAGAGCTGAGGGGAAATGGATATAATGTAATCGGAATTGACAAAGACAACAAGGTTTTCGTGGGCAAATAAATCGAAAACGATTCAAGAAAACTACAGCTTTAACCGATAATGGTTCAAAGCTGTTTTTTTGATGTTCATTTTGTGGCAATTCCATGTATTTGAGATTGGCATGAAAATTGCTTAACATAGTAAGAGGAATGTTATTAGGGAAACAAAATTTAGGAGGAAAGTAAGATGAAAAACTTTATCAAGTTTACACCAGTATTTGTTCTAGCATTAATGATGATACTGGGAGCTTTTGGAGTGATAGAAGGCATGGATCTATTAATTGCTGCACCAATTGCAACAATTGCGGCAATAATAGTCTCTCTATTCGTAGAAGGTATTACATTTAAGGATTGCATAGATGCAGCCATGGGAAGTGTATCAAAGATATTAATTGCACTATTTATATTGATGTTTGCTTATGCTATGGCTAGCGTGTTTATGTCATCAGGAGTAGCGGCAGCAATTATTAATGTTGCACTAGGAATGGGAGTAACAGCCAAAACTGTTGCGGTAGTTGGACTTGGAGTAACTGCTGTACTTTCAGTAGCTACAGGTAGCTCATGGAGTACATTTGCAGCGTGTGCACCTATTTTCTTATGGCTGTCAGACTTTGTAGGAGGAGATCTTATCCTTACTACTTGCGCAATTGCAGGTGGTGCATGCTTTGGAGATAACATCGGACTTATATCAGATACAACTATAGTGTCTTCCGGCATACAAGGTGTAGAGGTAGTTGACAGAATCAGAACACAAGGTGTTTGGTCTGTTTTATGCCTAGTTGCAGCAGGAATTGTATTCTTTTTAGTAGGAGCAGGTTTAGAAACTACTGCAGTAGATGCAACTACAGTGGTAAATCAAATGCCTGAGGAAGTATGGACTGCGCTTCAGGAAGAAAGACCTGCAGTAATTCCACTACTAGAACAAGTAAGAGATGGAGTGCCTCTATACATGGTAGTTCCTCTAATTCTTGTAATCATAGTAGCTATTATGGGACTTAATACATTTGTTTGTTTAAGCGTTGGAATAGTATCAGCTTACCTACTTGGTCTTGTGGCTAATACAACAGGCGCGTTGATGCCTTTCTTGACCCAGTGCGCAGATGGTTTTGCAGATGCAGGTTCATGGGTAATTGTAATGATGATGTGGATAGCAGCATTTGGTGGCATAATGGCAAGAATTGCAGCATTTGAGCCTCTTTCAAAGTTAATTTTGAAGATATCAAAGAATGTTAGACAACTGATGTTCTTTAATGGATTACTATGCATAGCAGGTAATGCCGCGCTTGCAGATGAAATGGCACAGATTGTAACAGTAGGACCTATTACTAAAGATTTAGTTGAAGAAAATTTAGAAGGTTCTGAAGAGGATATGTACAAGATTAAACTAAGAAATGCTACATTCGGAGATGCTATGGGAGTATTTGGTTCACAACTTATCCCTTGGCACTGCTATTTAGCATTCTACAGTGGAATCGCTTATGCAGTATATCCTTTACATAAGTTTGTACCTACAGATTTTATTCAGTATAACTTCATGGCTATGATAGCAGTAGCATCACTGTTAATACTAACAATAACAGGATTTGACAGATTCATACCTCTGTTTGGAATGCCTGCTGAACCACAGGTTACACTAAAAGACAAAAGTTTAAGAAAAACAGCTTAATAACATAAATAACAAAAGAGCAAGCACTTCCGAACCGATTTCGGAGGTGCTTATTTTTTATACAAAACGGGAAAGTTAAAAAAAAACAATAAAAGTTTGTATAGAGGTGCATTTTATTAATCTTTGGTGTATACTTATCAAGTATGACTATTATAAATTTTATGAAAGGATGGTTTCAAAAAAATGAGTCAAAGCAAGAAACATTTGCAAAGCGTCAAAGTTGGACATTTCAAACACACTGCAAACAGTGAAACAGAAGTAATGCCAATACCAGACGTAGTAAAGATTTCCATGTCTCAGCACATTGGTGCGCCATGTCAGCCTTTAGTTAATAAAGGAGACACTGTTAAAGTAGGGCAACTAATTGGTGATACAGATGCTTTTGTAAGTGCGCCTATACATTCTAGTGTATCGGGAACAGTTCTCAAAATTGATGAACAGCGTTCGGCAATGGGCGGTAGTGACAGATTAGTCGTTATTGAAACTGACAAAAAACAGGAAATAAGCGAGGAAATAGAAATTCCTCATGTACAGGACCTTAAGGGTTTTGTAGAGGCTGTCAAAAAAAGCGGTCTAGTAGGTTTGGGAGGAGCGTCATTCCCAACACACATTAAGTATAATCCAAAGAATTTAGATGAAATTGATACTTTAATTGTTAACGGAGCAGAATGTGAACCGTTTATAACTTCGGATAATCGTATAATGATTGAAGAAGCTGAAGACATCTTAGATGGCATGAAGCTTATAATGAAGTATATGGATCTAAAAGTAGGGTACATAGGTATCGAAGAAAACAAACCTGAGGCAATACAAAACTTAAATGCTATTATTGCACAGCAGGGACTAGAAAACGTTAAAACCTTTACACTCCAGGCGAGATATCCAAAAGGAGCAGAAAGAGTATTAATTTATGAGATTACAGGAAAAACACTAAATGCTGGAGTATTACCAGCGGAATTAGGAGTGGTTTGTTCTAATGTAACTTCTGTAGCTTTCGTCGGGCAGTATTTTAGAAACGGTATGCCTTTAATTAGAAAGAGAATGACAATTGATGGTGATGCTGTAACAACACCAAAGAATGTATATGCTCCTATAGGTGCTATGATTAGTGATGTTATGGCGTTTTGTGATGGTTACAAAACTGAACCAAAAAAGATATTAATGGGCGGACCAATGATGGGAAGGGCTATCTTCTCTGATCAAATGCCAATTGTTAAGAACAACAATGCAATACTAGCATTTTCAAAGAGACAGTCATTTATTCCAGAGGAAACACAATGCATTAAGTGCGGAAGATGTCACCTGGTATGTCCCTTCGAACTGCTTCCATTTGCTTATGCGGAAGCATACAAGGCCAATGACCCTCAGAAACTTAGCGATTTAGATATTATGCAATGCATGGAATGTGGAAGCTGCGCTTATATCTGTCCTGCTAGAATACCTTTAGGGTTCATAAACAAACTTGGAAAATCATTAGTAAAGGAGGCTGGGATTAAATAATGGAAAATGAAAAGAAAGTATACGATAAATTATTAGTCACATCAGCTCCTCATATAGTATCCTCAATAGACACTCAAAAGGTGATGGCAAACGTTTTAATCGCAATGGCACCTGCACTTGCAGTCGGCATGTATGTGTTTGGAATGAGAGTTATAGCGCTAACATTAGTTTGTGTTATAGCCAGCGTAGGATTCGAATGGATATACAATAAATTTATGAAAAAACAGCAAACAGCTGGAGATTTAAGTGCAGCTGTAACTGGAGTACTTATAGCGTTTAACGTACCGTCAAGTTTGCCTTTATGGATAGCGATCATAGGATGTTTTGTAGCAATAATAATAGTTAAGCAACTATTTGGCGGAATGGGAAGAAACTTTGTAAATCCAGCGATAACAGCTAGAATAGTGTTATTTGTATCATTTGCTACGCAAATGACTACTTGGCCACTGCCTAGCATGGCTCCTGTAACTGATGCAACAACTGGTGCGACTCCGCTTGGTTTATGGGCTGCAGACAAATCGGTTGATACAATGTCGGCAGTTACTAACAATGAAATGTTTTTAGGATTTATTGGCGGATGCGTTGGTGAGGTAAGTGCCTTTGCATTATTAGTAGGAGGAATATATTTAATCTGGAGACAAATTATATCTCCGCTTATTCCAGCTTGCTTTATTGGAACAGTATTTC
>LFRM01089243.1_pt1 | contig 12103 bp, 8 predicted proteins | sample 618341 | NCBI WGS metagenome assembly LFRM01 (sample SAMN03654438, study PRJNA283298) | anaerobic digester metagenome | isolation source: pool of bioreactors CSTR01a, CSTR02a, and CSTR03a thermophilic anaerobic... | place: Denmark: Kgs. Lyngby | collected 2014-05-21
CGTATGATCAGCTCCACCTTGCACCCTCCTTCCCAAGTGAGAAAGGAGTCTCTAAGGGTGGTCATCTGTTCGGGTTTGCAAAAGGATTTTTCCAATTCGATGTGACATTTGGTCACAGCCATGGGGGACAGGTCCTCCGGATTTGCATATATCGCCTCGATCAGGTAGGAGATTTTTCCTTCACCGCGAGAGTTGTCAAAATTGCCTGTGAAACCATAGATGCCGTCGACGTGCAGGATCTCCTTGTACTGTTCGAACGATTTGGGAAAGAGTGTCGCATCAAAGGTGGAATTCAGGTCGGTGAGCTGCAGGAACGCCATCACATCCCCCTTCTTGGTCGTATAGGGACGTATGTTTGTCACCATGGCGATGATATTTGTCACCCTACCAAAGGGGAGGGTCTCCACTCTTGCCGTATTAACCGTCACTCTCTCTGAAATGGCTTTCTTATAGGCATCCATCGGATGGCCGGAGATGTAGAACCCCAGCAGGGCTTTTTCAGTCTCGAGCTTTTCATTGAGTGCCCAATCCTCCACTTCAGTCATGGTGAAGGTATCCATCTGGGCTTCAATCTCCTCATCAAAGAGGGATATCTGGCCAAATGCACGCTCTTCCCTTCGTTTCTGCACATAGGTCACTGCATCAGCGACATGTGCTAGCAGGGTGGGTCGGTTTACCCCCATGGTATCAAAAGCCCCTGCCTTGATGAGGGATTCGAGAAGCTTGGAATTGCTTGAGCGAGAGTCAATTCGGGTAAGGAAATCCAGAAAGTCCTTGTAGGGCCCGTTTTTTTCCCGCTCCGCGACAAAGAGCTCGACCACCCCCTCGCCTACATTCTTGATCCCTGCAAGGCCGTAGACGATCTTGTCGCCCACTACCGAGAAGTGCTTGTCCGAATAGTTGATGGAAGGTGGCATGATATCAAGGCCCTGGTCCTTGGCTACCTGCAGGTATTCGGCGAACTTGTCGGGGTTGTTCATCTCATTGGTCAGGTTCGCAGCCCAGAACTCGGCCGGGTAGTTGGCCTTTAGGAAAGCTGTCTGGTAGGCGACGACAGAGTAGGCAACAGCATGGGATTTGTTGAATCCATAGCCAGCGAAGGGTTCGAGCATCTCAAATATCTCAATGGCGTGCTTTTCGGTCCTTCCCAAGGCTTTTGCCCCAGCGATGAATTTAATCTTCTCTTCAGCCAGGGCCGCAACCTTCTTCTTACCCATGATACGTCGCAAGATGTCGGCATTTCCCAATGAATAGCCGGCAATGATCTGAGCCACCTTCATTACCTGCTCCTGGTAGACGATTACCCCATAGGTTGTCTTCAGTTCCTCTTCCAATTCAGGATTCGCATAGGTGATGGGTTGCCTGCCTCTTTTGCTGTTGATGAATTGCGGGATGTAGGCCATGGGACCTGGCCTGTAGAGGGCATTGAGGGCTACCAGGTCTTCAATGTCCGATGGCTGGGCATCCCTGAGGATGTTCTGCATGCCCGAGCTTTCAAACTGGAAGACAGCGGCACTCTCCCCGCGGGAGAGCATGGCAAAGGTCTTGGGATCCTTCTCGTCGATGTTTGCGGCACTGAAAGTGGGATCCTTTTTCTTGATGAGGTCCTCAGTGTGCTTGATCAAGGTCAGGGTCTTCAACCCAAGGAAGTCCATCTTTACCAGACCGCACTCTTCGATGAGGTCCATCGTGTATTGTGTGGAGATTGCCCCGGTCTTGGCATCACGGTAAAGAGGGACATAGTTGACCAGGTCCTCCTTGCCGATGACCACTCCCGCAGCATGGGTGGAGGTGTGTCGGTTCAGCCCTTCTAGCCTTCTGGCAGCATCGAAGAGCTCTGCATAGATACCACCCCTCTTTTCCAGCTCGACAAGCTCCTTGCTCATTTCAAAGGCCTTGGTAAGGTTCATCTTAGGGTCTTCAGGAATGAGTTTGCAGATGTTGTTTGACTCGTCGTAGGGGATGTCCAGCACCCTCGCCACATCCTTCACCACAGCCTTTGCCTTCAAGGTACCGAACGTTGCAATCTGGGCGACCCTCTCTGTCCCGTAGTGTTCGGTGACATAGTTGATGACCTCTTGCCTTCTCTCATAGCAGAAGTCGATGTCAAAGTCAGGCATGCTGACGCGGTCAGGGTTGAGGAACCGCTCAAAGAGCAGGTTGTACTTGATAGGGTCGACATTGGTGATGCCCAGGCTGTAGGCAACCAGCGATCCTGCGCCACTGCCCCGTCCCGGACCTACCGGGATATCATGGTCCTTGGCCCACTGGATATAGTCCATGACGATGAGGAAGTACCCTTCGAAAGTCATGTTGATGATGACATCGAGTTCGAAGTCCAGCCTTGTCCGCAACTCCTCTGTGATGGTCTCATACCGTTCCTTCAGTCCCTCGCTGGAGAGGTGGCGTAAGTATTCGGCCGGGCTTTCAAAGCCTTCAGGGACCTTGAATTCAGGGAGAAGGGGGCCGGGCAGGTGGAGTTCGATATTGCACCTTTGGGCTATCTTCTGCGTATTGGAGAGTGCCTCGGGACACCAGGAAAAGAGCTCTTGCATCTCCTGATGACTTTTCATGTAGAATTCAGGACTGGGGAAACGCATCCTGTCCGGATCATTCTTCTTGGAGTTGGTTCCGATGCACAGAAGCAGGTCCTGGGCATTGGCGTCGCTTTTTTCGATGTAGTGTATGTCATTGGTACAAACCAGGGGTATGCCGGTCTCATCACTGAGTTTTTTCAGCATGGGGTTTGTTCTCTTCTGTTCGGTCAGGCCGTGATCTTGCATCTCCAGGTAGTAGCGCTCGTCATCGAAGACCGAGGCGAACCAGAGGGCGCGCTCTTTTGCCTCCTCATACTGGTCACGTAGCAAGTTCTGCAGGATCTCGCCGCCTAGGCATGCCGAGAGACAGATCAGACCTTCATTGTATTTGAGTAGCAGCTCGTCGTCGATTCTGGGTTTGAAATAAAACCCTTCGGTGTAGGCAAGGGAGTTGAGGCGCATGAGGTTGTGGTAACCGGTCTCGTTCATTGCAAGGAGGATGAGATGGTACTGGTTGGGTTTTTTCCCTCCGACCATACTCTTCTCCCATCGGCTTGTTGGATTGGAGTAGAATTCACACCCTATGATGGGGTTGATACCCGCTTCTTTTGCGGCAAAATAGAAACGCAGGGCACCGAACATGTTCCCATGGTCGGTGATTGCAAGACTGCGCATATGCAATGCCTTGGCCTTCTCCATATAGCGTTCGATGGGGGCGGCCCCGTCGAGCAGGGAAAAGTCTGTGTGGTTATGCAGGTGGGTAAAGGGCTCATATAGGTGTTCTTCCATAAGACATGCTCCAAATAATTACGCTTGCAGGGTCTTTGAGTTCAGTTTATGAAGAACCGATTCAAACATTCTTCGTCCTCTTTCAAGCTGCAGTTCGGTGATAGTGCTGTGTTGTTTCTTCAGTTCCGCAACCAGCTCATACGAAATCGTGTTGACCCGCTCGGGGTGTATGGGTAGGGTGAGCGAGGAGAGTTTTGACTCGATGTCCTTGCTCATGTAAAAGGCTTTTGTCGGAAAACTCATACAGAACTGTACTTTGCTCAGCGAATTCTGAGTCCGATTTGCCTGAAATGCGAATATAACACACTTGTCAGTGTTTCGGATAGGGTCCTCAACGGTAGAAAGGGAGTGGAAATCCCCATGGTCCAGGCCAATGCGGATCCTTGTCATCAGGGCAATCTCCGCTCCGAGGGCGAGTTTGCCCGTCTTGTCATACATACGGGAAATCGGGACCCAGTGGGTGGAAACCTTCCCTCCCTGATAGTACTTGAATTCAGCTGAAGCGTCGAGGATGGCCAAGGTGGTGGAAAGGGCGAATCTTACCTCGGGGATGCACAGTGACCCCCCGATGGTAATTTGACGCCTGACGATCTGTGATGCCAGGGTCTGCAGTGTTTTCTGCAGGATCTCCGGGAGTATGAGCTTTCCTGCATAGAGCAGCTGGGAAGCGCTTACCATCGCACCGATCTCGACAAACCGGTCGTTACGGGTGATTTTCTTCATCTCCTCTATCCCGCCAAGATCGATTATGGCATCCTTGGCGTCGCTGGGGTAGTACTCCTCCTGGCTCATTATGTACGTGCCTCCAGCCCATATCTGGGAGTTGGGATAGCGTAGGATAGTCGTATTGAACTCGTTGATCGTCTTCGGCGTATGGATTACTGGGGACCTAATTCCTTCGTACACGTTTTCGCCTCCTGAATGTAAGTGCTGTCTCGACGATCTGCACAAGCTCAGACATGTGCATGCACTGGCAAGTGTTCAGGGAGAGTTCCTGGATAATTACCTGCTCATCCAAGGTATCTTCCATATTGGTGGGGACCCTAGGACGGCTCATCATGGGAATATTGACCCTGTTCGGCCTGATGTTTGTAAGGCTTTGAAGGATGGATTCGATGATCAGCGTCTTGGATGCGTAGCAGTTGGGGCATGGTGTATTGCCGTTTCGTTGGTAAGCACGCTCTATATCCCTGCATTGTCTGGTCTTCTGATAACTTTCGAATGTGGTGACAGTCGCATTCCTCAGCCGGAAAGCTGGGATGACGCAGCTAAGCACTGCCTCATCGTTGAGCAGGACAATGCAGTTGCCGCACGCTTTTCCTTTACAGTGGCAAAGGAGGGTTCGGTTACCGACGTCCTCCATAAGGATGAGCGAAAGCGGCTTATTGGAATTAACCGAGAGAGAAAGGGCTTTTCCGTCGATGGTGCACTCTATTTTCATTTGTTTTCCCTCATAGCTTCAAGAATGATCTCCCCTGTTACCGGCACCTTGGGGATATGGGAGCCCAAGGCCTGCTGGAGCGCGGAGAGGAATGCCGCAGTGGCGGCTCCTTTCAGTGCACTGGTCACAGAGGAAGAGATCTGGTCCCCCTCCTCTTTTATGACTATGTCGATCGAGAAACTCTTGTCGCTGGAAAGATGTGCTCCTCCCTCGTGGAGTGTGCTTACGATGGTATGGCGTATCTTGCTGCGAAGGGCGTGTTCATCGAAGACCTTTCCTGTAGAAATGGAGACCCAGACATTGCGTACCACCGGGTGGAGGGTGACTGTCTGTATCTCCAGCTCCAGGGCGAGTGCGACCCAGCTGTTGGAAGCGAACAGGGAGCCCTTTGCACCTCCCATGCGGGAGTTGAGCACGCTCTCACAGATAGGGAGAGGTTGTACAAACCGTTTTTCCTTTATCTGGATACACGCCCTTTGTATCTGTTGGGGCATCCGGCCGCTGTTTGCAGAGAGTACGGACGGGCCGCTGTCTAGGAGTTCCTGCTCGTCGCTAGGGAAAGAGATATTCCCTTTCTCGACACCAAGCTCTTCGCAAATGATCTGTTTCCATATCCCGACACTCGCCCCGTTGGTGTAAAAGGAGGTGTTGCACTCCACCTTGTTGTTGGGGTTCAGCTGCACCTGCACCGATTGTTGCGGAAGACTTTTGCACTCGCTGCTGAAGCCGCTGATGCCGGAACCGCAAGCCAGGGCGGCGCCTCTGCTGTAGTTGAAGAATGTGGAGAGGCGTACCTTCATGTTAGACTGCATCTCGTAGGCTGCGCTTTTTCGTTGGAAGTCCGAACGTGTGGAGACATCGGTGATCGCCTCCTTCAGCCTTGTGAACTTGTCGAACTTGATGACAGGGAGGTGGGAGGTGCTATCTGAGGCGAATTTCAGTCTCCAGGCATAGGAGGTGTAGCCGGTAAGTTTTGCAACCTCATTGTACTGGCTCTCACTGGAGGTGAGGGCGTCACAATAGCCTAGGTCCCCGAAGAAATGCGCCGGAGGGGAGTTGCTGGTCATGAAGGTTATGGAGACCGAGAGAGCTTCCAAGGGGTAGATCGGCACAAGCCCTGCTATGAGTTGGTTGGACATCTCTTCGGTGAACAACGGGGAGCTGCCCTGATCCACTTCCACCGAGATCTCCTCGGCCTGAGGTTTTCCATCAGGGAAGAACCAGCTTTTCCTCTGAATGGTGATATCCGGCCTGTGACTCTCTATCTTGCACTGCAGCTCAACCGGGCACTGGGCCTTGATCGAGGCGACAGCAGCTATTGAGGCCAGATGCGTAGGGCCGAGAAGCATCTCGTCGTGTGGAGCATAGAAGGGCTGGCGGTGTATGACGATTCTTTTCTTTGGAAAAGTGGTGACCTCGCTGATAGTCTCACGCACATGGGCGGGCCATTGGGTGGGCATGTAGACGTGCAGCTTGTCATCCTCTATGTCGACGGTTATGCGTGTTATGTTATTGTTCGAGTAGCCGTTACCGCTGAAGCGATAGGTGCGCTCCATGGTCAGAAGGGTTTCATCGGAGGTGCTTGTCTCCATGTTCCCATAGCGGTATGTATACGGAACGGAGACTATCTGCTCGGACTTGCTGGAAATGTTAGCCGAAGGGCCTTCGGTAAAAGGCTCCTCGTAGGAGATGGATATCTCCCTGCTTTTCAGTTGGACCGACTCGCTGTCATAGCCGAATAGGGCAAGGATGGGCTGGTTCCGGTAGGAGACCTGTGACGAAGTCAGAAGCGTTGTCGCATTGTCCAGGACCCGGACCCTGTTGGTTCCCTGGATATCCCTTGCAGCAACCAAAACATAGTTATTGTCCAGTGGGGGAACCTTGATCTCGGTAATCTTGCCGACATCGATGGCAGAGGAGATGACTATGCCGTGGAGCAAATTCGCTTTGTTTGTGGGCTCTCTCTTGTCTACCATGGTATGCCTTCCTCTCTTGGTAAGAAAGATACCATGTTGGCCCGTTATCTGCAATGAGAGAAAGGCCATCCTCTGCTTGCAAAACAGGGGTGAGGAAGGTTACCATGGGAGCATGAATACCGATGAGCAAGACCCCCGACAGGAGATTGAAAATCTTTCCGACCTCCTGAGAACATACCAGAGAGCCTACTATGTCGATGCGCGTCCTCTGGTGAGTGACCTCGAGTATGACCGCCTGTTTGACCGGTTACAAGAACTGGAAGAGGCACATCCTCATCTCAGGCTCCCCGATTCCCCTTCCCAGAGGGTCGGCAGTGACTTGAGTAGTGAGTTTCCCGAGGTTGAACATACCATCCCCGTCCTGAGCCTGGACAAGGCGTATGCGAGTGGGGAGGTATCCTCATGGATGATCAAGACAGAGGCCAAGGTCTCCCAGGAACTCTCTTTCGTGGTTGAGGAGAAGATGGATGGTGTGTCCATCGTCCTTTACTACGAAAAAGGATTGCTAGTCCGGGCTGTGACGCGGGGTAATGGGATGGTGGGAAATGATGTGACAGCAAACCTGAAGACTATCGCATCCATACCCCTGAGGCTGCCTGAAGAGGTGGACGTCGCTGTGCGGGGTGAGGTCTTCCTTCCGAAGGAGGAGTTTCTTGAGCTGAACAAACGTATGGAGACCCCGTACGCCAATCCCCGCAATCTGGCTGCCGGGACGATCAGACGAATAAAAAGCAGTGAGGTGGCCAAGGTCCCCTTGAGGATCTACGTCTATGAAGGGTTTTGGAGTGGGGATCACCCTTTTACTGACCATATCTCCATCCTGTCCACCCTCGCTTCCTATGGGTTTTCGCTCAACTCCAACATCGCCCTCTTCTGTAAGAGCCGATCTGATGCACTGCAAAGGTTGGAAAAAGCTTCCCTGGCAGGTGAGGCCCTCTCATTTGCTGATTTTGATTCCTATGTGATCAAGCACACAGGGCAACGTTCTGAGCTCCCTTACGAGATAGACGGTCTTGTAGTGAAGGTGAATGAGCTTTCTGTCCGGGAGACCCTGGGCTATACCGAGCGTCATCCCCGATGGGCAATAGCCTATAAGTTCGAATCCCCCCAGGCCCAGACGGTGGTGGAGAATATTGATGTGCAGGTGGGCAGGACAGGGCGGATAACCCCTGTCGCCAGGGTTGCTCCGGTCCTCGTAGGAGGTTCGACAGTCTCCAATATCACACTGCACAACCAGCCTTACATCGATATGCTGGAACTCGCCGTTGGCGATATTGTCGAAATTTCCAAGCGTGGAGATGTGATCCCTGCAGTGGAGCGGGTGATCGAAAAGAATGAAAAAGGGAACAAGGTCTGGAAGCTCCCTCTCCTCTGTCCGAGCTGTTCGACCCCTCTTGTCATCCGTGGGGCGCATACCTTCTGTCCCAACGTGGCCTGTCCTGACCAGGTAAGTTCCCGCCTGAAGTTTTTTGCAGGCAAAGCCCAGATGGATATCGACTCCTTTGGGCCTGAGACTATCACCACACTTATTGACCTCGGCCTTCTTGAGGATGTCCCTGACATCTATACGTTGGATTATGAGAAGGCCCTTAGTGATACCCCCGGTTTTGGGGAAAAGAAGATTGCCGCGATCAAAGCCGGGGTGGAGAAGAGCAAGGGCCAGAGTTTCAGGCGTGTGCTTGTCTCCCTAGGCATTGGCGAGATAGGGAAGAAGGCGGCCGACCTGTTGGTGGGAAGCGGGCTGACGAGCATTGATGACCTGTTGGAGATAGCAGACAAGGACGATGTGGAGACCCTCACCACGATCAAGCAGATCGGACCCAAAAGTGCCCGCTTGCTTATCGATGGGCTTAACGATCCTGCGATGAGAGTCCGTATAGCGCAACTTCGCAAGCTAGGCCTGCAATTTGAGGAGGCAGAGGCGTCAGAGGCTCCCCCCCTCGAACAGAGCTTCGCCTCCCAGACCTGGTGTGTTACCGGCTCTTTCGTACATTTCAACCCGCGGACACTTGCATTGGAGGAGATCGAGAAACGGGGAGGGAGGACGACATCTTCAGTCACTGGCAAGACTACTCACCTTCTGGCAGGAAGTGGGGCGGGCAGCAAGTTGGCCCAAGCGACTAGGCTTGGTGTAAAGATCGTGAATGAAGAGAGGTTCCTCACTCTGTTGAAAGAGGAAAAAACCAACCAAAAGAGTGAAGATGTCCAAGGGGAATTCTCTTTTTAGTGACATTTTATTAAAAACCCTATATACAGGAAGCAGTATAAAGTGAGGAGTCATCATGCATGAACTAGCCAACGAATTGAACACGGCATTGAAAGGGACCATCGTCGACGAGATGTTTTCGGCTGTAGGAAGAAGAATGTTCTTTCCCAAGGGCATTGTTGCACAAGCTGCTGAGGCCAAGAAAAAGGCAACTCGGTTCAATGCGACCATAGGTATGGCTACCTCTAAAGGCATGCCCATGCACTTGAGTGACATCTTCACTCAGTTTGCAGAAAACTCCCTCACCCCTTCGCAGATATTTGCCTATGCCCCAGGAGGTGGGGACCCTGAGCTCCGTGAGCTGTGGAAAAGCGAGATGTTCAGGAAGAATCCCTCGCTGCAAGGCAAGGCCGTCTCCCTGCCCATCGTCACCGGAGGGCTGACCCATGGCCTGAGTCTGCTCGCCCAGCTGTTTTTTGAAGAGGGAGATACTCTGATCGTCCCCGATCTTGCTTGGGATAACTATGAACTGATATTTTCCCACCAGGTGAATACAACCATTAAGACCTTCCCGTTCTACACTGAAACGGGTGCGTTCAATGTGGATGCTCTCAAAGAGACACTCTCTTCCCTTCCGGGTAAAAAAGCACGAATCCTATTGAACTTTCCCAATAACCCTACTGGATTCACCCCGAGCAAGACCGAGATCGAGAGGACCAAAGAGGCTCTTGTGCAGCTTGCTGATGATGGTATGAAGCTGATGGTCATCTCCGACGATGCATATTTCGGCCTTTTCTTTGAGGAAGAGACCGAGAAGGAGAGCCTGTTCGCCTCCCTCTGCGATGCCCATGAGAATATCTTTGCAGTCAAGGCGGATGCTGCGACCAAGGAAGAGATGGTCTGGGGGTTTCGTATCGGGTTTGTGACCTACGGTGGAAAGGGTTTGAAGGCTGAGCATTATGATGCACTGAACAAGAAGACTCTCGGTATCATCCGCAGCACCGTCTCCAACTGTGACCGCCCCGGGCAGAGCCTCATACTCAAGGCGATGCGTGANNAGCTTGAAAAAATATGAGAACAGCGAGTTGCTCAAGCCTTATCCTTTCAACAGCGGCTATTTCATGGCGTTCAAATGTAAGGGCAGCTCTGAAGTCTTACGTACCTATCTTCTTGATACCTACCAGATTGGCTGCATCAACATCCAGGACACCACTTTGAGGCTTGCCTATTGTTCTGTAGAGTGTGATAAGATAGAGGAACTGATAGATCTGGTCTATCAGGCCGCAGGAGAAGCATGGAACTAAAGACAAAGCTCTATCTGGTCGATGAGGAAGGCAACAAATTCATGGGGATAGGTGTGCTGTGGCTATTGCAGCACATACGGATACACAAGTCCTTGCGCAAGGGCTCGTCGGTCCTGGGAATCTCTTATTCCAAGGCTTTTGGGATGATTCGTAATTTGGAGAAGAGCTTGGGAGTTGCCATTCTCGACCGCAAGAAGGGGGGTGCAAATCGCGATGGTGCGACCCTGACCCCCTTTGGTGAGCATTTTATTGAACTGTATGAGACATTTGAGCAGGAAGCGAAGCGTACCCTCGATAAGCCGTATGAGGAATTTAGGGAGAAGCTTTCCCTCCTGTTTGAAGAGGACGAAGATCATGGAGGTCTATAGTGAATTCGAAGAAGATTGATTTTACCATTCCGAACTTGGGAGAGACAAAAATATTCTCACCCATAATGATGAGCTCCTCCCAAAATGATGGGCAAGCCGATTATGTGTCCGATGAAGACCATATCCTGTATAGCATAGATACTGACAATGACGAGAATGGTCGTCCTGTCCCCCGACATGACGAGACAGTGGAGCTTGCCGGCCCTCGTGAGAAAATATATTACAATCCTGCTCACACCCATGCTGCCATCACCACTTGTGGAGGGATCTGCCCGGGTATGAACAACGTCATCCGAGCTGTAGTGCGATGTTTCTGGTACCGCTACGGGGTGCGTAGGATCAGTGGGGTACAGTTTGGATACCAGGGACTTCTGGAAAACAGCCCTTGGCCCCTCATCCCTCTCGATCCCGATGTCGTTGATGATATCCAGGAGAAAGGCGGTACCATCCTTGGCTCTGCCCGTGGAGGCGGTAAAAAGGTTGATGAGATCGTCGATACCCTGGAGAAGCTCAATATCAATATCCTGGTGACAGTCGGTGGAGACGGAACGCTGCGGGGAGCTTCAGAGATAAGTGATGAGATTCAAAAACGTGGCCTAAAGATAGCCATCATTGGCATTCCCAAGACCATCGACAACGATCTCTCTTTCATACAGAGCTCCTTTGGAATGGACACCGCTGTGCAGATGGCTGTTCCTGTTGTTCGCTGTGCGCATATCGAAGCAAAGAATGCCATTAACGGCATTGGCCTGGTGAAGGTCATGGGACGCCATTCGGGCTTCATTGCCGCGAATACCTCCCTTGCCCAGAGTGATGTGAACTTCTGCCTCATCCCGGAAAACCCGTTTGACCTCGATGGACCCCAGGGCTTCCTCGTAAACCTGCGCAAGCGAATCCTTGACCGGGGACATGCGGTGGTACTGGTCTCCGAAGGAGCCGGACAGGAACATGCCCCTTCCACTGGCGAAACCGATGCGTCAGGGAATGTAAAATTTCATGATATAGGCATTTTCCTCAAGGAAAAAATTCTTGAATTTTTCGAGAAGGAGGGGATTGAGTGCAACGTGAAGTATATCGATCCTTCCTACATCATCAGAAGTGCCCCCGCTGACTCTTTTGACTCGATCTACTGTGCCAGGCTGGGTGCTCATGCGGTACATGCCGCGATGGCCGGCAAGACCCAACTCTTGATAGGTCTGATGAACAACAGGTTCGTCCACCTGCCGATCAAGGTTGCTGTCGGTGCGCGTAACCATGTGGATCTTGAAGGCTCCCTCTGGAGAGACGTGCTTGAGAATACACGTCAGCCCTTCAGCATGAAGAATACAGTGGAAGAGGAATAGAATTGGGAGTGGAATAGGAACAAGAAGAAAACGTTCATAAGAAACTGGTGGGGAGGTTGCATCTGCAACCTCCCTTCTTAGTGTGCTCGGTATGAGCATTCTCTAAAGGGTGAAAGTCCCAAGTACGGGTGATAGCGCC
>LFRM01307799.1_pt1 | contig 12099 bp, 10 predicted proteins | sample 618341 | NCBI WGS metagenome assembly LFRM01 (sample SAMN03654438, study PRJNA283298) | anaerobic digester metagenome | isolation source: pool of bioreactors CSTR01a, CSTR02a, and CSTR03a thermophilic anaerobic... | place: Denmark: Kgs. Lyngby | collected 2014-05-21
TTAAGTTCAAATTCTTGATTTCAGCATTTTGCAGGCAGATTATTTCACCCTGAGGCAACTGAAATGATTCATTTTTATAAAAAACAACATCTTCTGTTTTTAAATCCAATTCTTGAATTTTTCTAAGATCGAGAATGCAGCCCATCGGCATCAGTTCGCGACCGTTTGTGGCCAATGTAATCAGTTCATCTTTTGCCAGTAGGTTGGCCGAAGTCTCAAAAACCGAATGAACCTGAAGCTTCAGCTGCGATCGCTCCAGTAAAAAATCATTAAGATCAGAGTCAAGAATTAAAGTTTTATATTTGCGTTTTGTTGTCATTGCAGTAGCTCCCTGATTTTAAGGGCCAGCTGAAAATTGAAAGCTGTATCCGGATCGCGCAAGTCTACTCCGTATACATCACGAATACGGTTAATTCTATATACTACTGTGTTGTAATGAGTGAATAAAAGTTCGGAAGCTCGACGCAGATTTCCTCCGGCCTCAAAATATGCGTGGATGGTTTCGAAAAAATCATTGCGTTTTTTAGAATCCGGTTCGTCAATAGCACCGAGAATTTCATCTGCAAAAGCAAGAGAATCTTCTTTCATCATCGGATGCCCGAGTATTTGTAACACATCCAGGTTTTCGTAAAATAATACTTTTTCTTCCATAACCTCCCGGTTCTGCAGTATGCGCACAGTTTGATCTGCCTGCTTTAAACTGTTGGGAAGCTCCTGATAGGATCTTGCGCACGAACTGACACCAATGCATGAGTTGGCCAATAAATTTTTCTCTTCCAGATACCGCAAAAGAATTTCAATAAAATTTTCGCATCGCAAACGGCGACGTTCCTGCGGGTAATCTTTGTCAAATTGCAAAAGAAATGTCACTCGATCCTCTTCGCGCATTGACAGAAAATTATCTCTGTATTCTTTTTTCAGACGATTGATCAGATAAAGAAGATCGGTATCGGATTTTTGAATTAGAGCATGCTTCTCGCTCCTATTCATCCTATTTTGGTCCGATCCCAGTGACAATACAATAATCTGACTGATTTTTGTTTCATCAAAAAGATAGGGCCTGGAATTTTCAATTGCCTTTAACTGATCTTCCGGATTGTTGCTGAGAAGCAGTTCCAAAAAAGTAGTCTGGTGTATATTCTCCCGTTCAACGAGAATTGCTCTGTTTAAAATATCCAGAGCAATTAAAGATGTGATGGATTCTATTACGAAAAGGCTTTGCGGACGCAAAGAATTTTTTGTGTCCCAGAGTAAAATACTCCCATAATGTATATTGTCAAAATAAATTGGAACAGAATAACGTTTCCATCCCTTATCGCCGACAAAAACCTCTTGAAATCTGTTTGTTTTCAGTTGATAGTCGCTTCCGGGTAAGGTACCTGTTAAAAGTTCGAGATAGTCTTTTTTGATCTGTGCTTCTGTTTCTCCGTCTGCACAATGGACATAGGAATCACGAAAAATATCATCATGGATAATTACCGGGGATTCAGTCGCAAGATAAATCTGTTCTGCGATTTCCTGCATTCCTCCCTGTTTCAGCATAATTTCGCGCACAATTTTATTAAAATCATTTATGCGCATCAATAAATCCCTTTGTTCGCCAATAATATGATTGAAAATTTCTTTAATTAAATCACCGTAGGGAACGTGTTGAGGGATTTTTATAATGGGAAAATCCAACCTGTCTGCCAGAGTAAGAGCATTCTCAGGCACCTCTTCAATATAACGTTGAGTTTTTATACCCAAACCGCAGACATTTTTTGTTTTGAGCTCAGGAATTAAACGTTCCAATAAAGAAATATCATCTCTGAACACATAGGCAGTAGTGAGAAGAAATTCTCCGGATTTTACCCAGTCAAGAACATCCGGCACCTCCATCACATTTACTGAAACAATACTGTTATCGAGACCTTTTCCGCCAGCAAGAACTTTTGCTCCTTTAAGCAGACCAGTTTGAAGAACATCACGAAGCGGAATCGTTATTTTCTTCTTCTCCATCACCAACACCCAATCATTGTATTGTTAATTTCCATAAAACATTCAGGTTATTACACATATTTACCATCACTTATACTATTATATACGATATCTCTTTGTAAATGATTAATAAAATTATAATAGAATATAATTTTCTTTTGTGAAATGTTATCAGAGTGTAAAACCTCTTCTATGATATAATGAAAAAGTTCATAACTGCTCTGCCGGATTCTCTGTTTATCTGTGCATTTGAGCAATGGTATTTATAAAAAAGACTAGTTTGCTGTTAAAGGAGGTTTTTGTGTTAAGTAAATTTGATTATGCAAAACCGCTTGTATTGGAAGAAGCTTTGAGCGCATTATCTCAAAATGAGGGCGGCACGTACATCTTGGCCGGTGGTACCGACTTACTTATCGCCTTGCGCCACAATCTTATCGATGTCAAGCACATCATCGATATTAAATCCATTCCTGAATTGGATGTATTCGAATTCGTTGCAGGCAAAGGTCTGGAGATCGGTGCTAATGTTGTATGTAATACTCTAATCGAATCCGAAATTGTCAAGGAAAAATACACGGCCCTACACGACGCTGCAGCTGTGCTTGCCACCTATCCTTTGAGAAACAGAGCCACCTTGGTTGGCAATATCTGCAATGGTTCTCCGGGCGCTGATTTGCCGCCTGCCCTTCTGATTTACGATGCAGAAGTTAAGATTGCAAGTTCTGAGGGAGAAAGAACTATCCCACTTCATGAATTTTTTACCGGAGTGAAAAAAACTCAGCTTGCTGATAACGAAATTGTTGTCTCGGTTTTCTTGCCTGATCCGGGCAGTGAAAAAGACAGAAGCTGCTATAATCGTCAGACTCGCTTAAAGGGGCATGACCTATCTACGGTCGGTGTGGCCTGCCGCATTAACCAAGACGGCAAAGCGGCTATCGGTATCAACGCTGTTGCTGTTACTCCTCTCCGTCTGACGGCACTTGAGAACGATCTTAACGAAAAAGGGATCACAGAGGAATCCATCGATTGGGCAGCCGAAGAAATCCAGAATCACATCAAGCCTATCTCCGACGTTCGTTCCTCAAAAGAATATCGACTGCACATGGCAGGTGTTCTCTTAAAACGAAGTCTGACCCAGCTGATGCAGAAGGAGGCATAAACATGACAAAAGTAGATGAAAAAGATCTGTGTGCCATGGAACAGGCGCATATAAATTCTAAAGAAAGACTAGTTACTCTTACCTGCACAGTCAACGGCCTGCCAGTCTCGGAAGATATAGATCCAACTATGCTACTTCTTCACTTTTTACGTGATAAATTAAAGCTGTTCGGCACAAAAGAAGCCTGTGGCGAAGGTGAATGTGGAGCCTGTACCATTATCTTAAATGGCAAAGCCGTTAATTCCTGTCTTATTCTCGCTCTTGAAGCCCAAGGTGGAGTAATTACAACAGTAGAAGGTTTGTCTAAAGGCGGCGAGCTCAGTATTCTTCAACAGGAATTCATCAACGGTGATGCCCTGCAGTGCGGTTTTTGCACTCCGGGCTTTTTGATGTCTGCACGTGCCCTGCTGGACAGAAACCCTGATCCTACCGATGAAGAAATTATAGAGGGTCTGTCTGGTAACTTATGCCGCTGCACTGGTTATCGGCAAATTTTTGAAGCAGTCAAAAGAGCTGCTGAACGCGAGAGAGAGGAGCTGAACCGTTCATGACACATCAAGAAGAATTATATAATTGTACTTATCAGTCATGTAAAGACTATGAATCAGATTATAAACATATAGGAAAACCTTATGAACGTAAGGAAGCCATGGAAAAAGTAACCGGACATGCCCGTTATGCTTATGACATGGAAGTTCCGGGAATGCTTCATGCTAAAGTTCTCCATTCTCCTTACGCCAGAGCTAAAATTATCAGCATCGATTGCAGCAAGGCCAAGGAGCTTCCTGGCGTAAAAGCAGTTCTGACCGGCGATGACTCAGATTATCTGGTTGGACTCTACATGGAAGACAAATGGGTGCTCGCTAAAGGTGAGGCTCGTTACCAGGGAGAAGCAGTAGCAGCTGTAGCAGCAACTACTGAAGTAATAGCTGAAGAAGCCCTTTCACTGATCGAGGTTGAATACGAAGTTCTGGAGCCCGTTGTCGGGCTGGACAAAGCCCTTGAAGCAGATATTTTGGTTCACGAAAACATTGCTGAAATCAATCACGTTGAAGGTGTGTTTTTTCCACAACCTGACAGCAACATCGCCAGTTTGAATAAAAGTAAAAAAGGCGATTTGGGCCAGGGCTTTGACGAGGCAGATCAAGTTCTTGAAAATGAATTTTCACTGCCCGCGGTAGCCCACGTACCCATCGAGACACATGTCGCTATTGCCCAATTTGATCCCTTTACCGGTCGTATTAAAATTGCGTCATCAGCACAGTCACCATTTGCCCTGAGACAAATGCTGGCATCAACACTTGATGTTAAAGAATCAGATATCGAAATTCAGGTCCCCTATGTCGGCGGTGCTTTCGGCGGCAAAGCAGGAATCCATCTGGAACCTCTGCTCTGCCTTCTTTCGCACGAAGCAGGCGGCGCTCCGGTTAAGCTTAGGTTAACCCGTGAGCAAGAGTTCAACTATATGGCAACACGCGCTGCCATGAGAGGTAAAATAAAAACCGGTGTGAAAAAAGATGGCACTATGATTGCAGCTGATATCGTTTATGATTGGGATAGCGGAGCCTATGCTGACTATGGAGTCAACGTCGGCAAAACTGCAGTCTACGGCGGACTGGGCCCGTATAACGTTGAAAATGCCTCAATCGTTTCCAACACTATTTATACAAACAAGGTTTACAGCACAGCTTTTCGAGGCTTTGGCCATTTGGAGACTTTGTGGACGATAGAGCGCCAGATAGATATCTTGTCACAAAAATTAGATATAGATCCCTATGAATTCCGTATGAAAAACTTACTCCGTCCGGGTGATTTAACGATGACCGGCGAATTGATGACGGAAAGCACCGGCAGCCCTGTAGATTGCCTGCAGGCAGCTGTTAAAGAAATTGGTTGGACCGGTCGCAAAAGTGAAGCAGAACGCGAGGCCGAATGGAAAACCGGTAAAGTCCGCGGCACAGGTTTTGCTATGGTTCATAAAGCTCCTGCCATGCCTCCTAACGCAGCTTCTGCTGTTATCATGCAAATGCAGGGCGACGGACACATAAAAGTTATGGTCGGCGGGATCGACTATGGTCAGGGTCTGATGACGGCTGTATCACAAATTACTGCTCAGGAACTTGATCTGCCGATGGACATGGTGGAAGTAGTCAGAGGCGTTAACACTGAAACCAACCCTTATGACTGGAATACAGTTGCTTCTAAATACGCTTTCATGGGAGGAAACGCGACCGTAAAGGCAGCCCGCAATATGATTGATCAGATGAAAGATATTGCCGGGCAGATTTTGCGGCTTTCCAAAGAATCACTAGATCACGGCGGTGGTTATATTTTCTATAAACATGACCCATCCGTTCGTGTCGCCTATAAAGACATGGCCTACGGTTATGCTTATCCCAATGGCAACGGAATCGGCGGACCTCTGATATCTCACGGTTATTTCACTGCAGAAAGATTAACCAACCTGGATCCGGAAACCGGGCAGGGAACTCCAGCACTGGCCTGGACCTTTGGCTGTCATGCTGTTGACATTGAAGTTGACGTGCACTCAGGTGAGATTACAGTTCTTAAAGTTGCCTCTGCTTTTGATGCCGGACAGCTTCTTAATGAAAGAATGGTTTACAGTCAGGTTATGGGCGGCGTTGTGCAGGGCATCGGATCAGCTCTTATAGAAGGCTACAAATTTGATGAAAATAACGTGCTTTTGAACCCTTCTTTCACGGATAACAAGATTCCAACCATGAAAGATATGCCGCAGGAGGTTGTACCAATTTACATCGAAAATCCACAACTAAACGGACCTTATGGTGCCAGAGGCGTGGCAGAACACACGATGATTTCGATTCCTTCAGCCATCGGCAACGCTCTTTATGATGCTACAGGGATTAACTTTTATCGACTGCCACTTTCTCCTGAGAATGTTGCTCTGGGCATTAAGAGTGGTAAAAAAGACATCTATTAATCCTAATCATCTACTGAGAGAAAAACCGCGGCCAAGATATCGGCCGCGGTTTTTATATGCCTCTGTGTACTAACGCCAGGTGACCACGAGCGGACGCAAGTGTCGTTTTAGTCTTAAAGCTAAAACTGCTTTGAGGATATCGGTAGGAAGAAAGATAATCATGCCTGAGAATACAATATATCTTAGGCTCAGCGTCTGACCGGAAACATAACGAAGAATAAGGGCCATATAGGGCAAGCCGATTGCATAGATCAAAATAGATGCTAATAATAGATTTATAATTTCCCGCCGAATAGCCTTGCTACCCCTTCTGCTTAGATAAGCCAGCAAGACAGCAGCCGGTATAAAAGCCAGCACAAAGCCGAAAGAAGGGGACAAAATTGCTGCAACGCCGCCGAAGACAAGTTTCAAAACCAGATGTAACAACGTAGCAGCTAAGGCAACAGCTGTTTCAAGCAGCATACCGGACAGCAGGACAAACATTGTCTGCAGCGTGAAAGAAACCGGCCCCAGCGGGATCCGGATCAGCCCGGCAATAAAAATCAGTCCCCCCATTAAAGCTGCCTGGGCTAAAGCATGTGTATTCAGCTTAGATCTCAAGCTAATACTCCTTAAGATTAATTTCTCCTGCCGAGAGTTCAAGCATTTCCTTATTTTCCCGATAAATCAAGGCTCCATCGTCCGAAATATCCTCCGCTACGATAACCTGACCTGAATCCAAAATGACTTCTCTCCCGATAATAAAGCAACGCTTGCGATATTCATCAAGATAAGCCCGTGAAGGCAATTTCATAATCGTTTCAGCAATTTCGTTACTGATATCTGCAATAAGAGCATTGCGATTTATGGTTCGGCTTCCGTCAGTGGCTGCTCCGGCTATACCACTGATTTCCGGGGGAAAACCTTTCTCCGGTGATGTCAGATTAATCCCAATGCCAACAACCAGAGAAAGAGTCTGACCTGATTCCAAATCTGTTACCGCCTCAGTCAAAATACCGCTTATTTTTTTCCCTTTAGAGAATAAATCATTTACCCACTTGATTGCGACTTCAATCTCGAAAGTTTCCTCCAGCACTTTGGCGACAGCAACAGCCGCCATAGTTGTTAATAAAACCGGAGTTTCTTTTCGCTTCCAGGGGAAAGCCAGCGAAAAATAAAGACCACTGCCCGCTGGCGAATAAAAGGCGCGGCCGAATCGACCGCGCCCGGCCGTCTGGCCGGATGAGGCTATCAGATAGCTCTTGCCGTCTGCAAGATATTGCTTTGCCAGCGTATTTGTTGATGTCAGCTCATCAAAAACAAGTACCTCGATATCATTCCAATACAGAGATAAGGCACTCTCGATACCAAATTGAGATAGTTTTTCTGTCTCCGCCGTCAGCTTATAACCGCGATTTTTCACACCCTGAATCGAATATCCTTCTTTTCTTAAAGTGTCAACCGCTTTCCACACTGCTGAACGGCTAAGGTCAAGCTGATTGGATATTTGCTCACCCGAAAGACTGCCAACAGTCTCCCGCAGCATTTTTAGAACCTTAGTAGCTGTGCTGTATTTCCTTTTCATACCATCAAATTATGAAAAAGAAAAAATAGATTGTCAACCCAATTTGTTCTACGATGAACAATCGAGATTTACAGAGAGCCAGTTGGCTCAGGCTGTATTTTTGTTGTATTCTGGACACATTAGAAAAAGGTGCAGTTATGACTTTTCATCAACTCAACATATTTTGTCATATTGTAGAATTCGGCAGCGTCACCCGTGCGAGCAAGCATCTTGGGATACCCCAACCTGCTGCGTCGCGAGTCATCCGTTCGCTGGAAACAGAATTTGGACTTCCGTTATTCGACACCAGCGGCAGAGGAATGGTAGTCAATAAAAATGGCCGATTATTATATGATTACGCTAAACAAATCCTGCAGCTGACCACCAAGCTTGATTCCACAATGCAGATAAAGAAGCAAGAACACGACACTACCATTTCTATCATTGTTGAAGCCGCTTCTTATCTTTTCCCTCACATTTGCACTGCTTTTAATTCCCGTTATGAAGACGCAATCTTCAAAGCATTACACCGTGAACCTTCGGGCAGCGCTGAAACCGGAAGCTATCCGCTAAGACTTTATTCTTCACGTGAGCGCCCAACAGATAAAAATACAGTTGTTTTAGCTGAGGAAGAAATCTGTTTAGCTGTTCCGCGTGCAGGTCAATTTGGCAGCCGGAAAGAAATCGAATTGAGTGAAGTTCGCAATATGGGTTTCGTTAGTTTATTCAAGACCAGCGGGTTGAGGCAGATCACAGATTACTTCTGCAAACTGGCAGGTTTTGAAGCTAAAGTTATCTTTGAGACAGATAATTCCACAGCAGTGGCCCGCTACGTCAACTCAGGTCACGGCATCGCCTTTATTCCTGAATTAACCTGGCCCAAAGGCAACGGCAACGATAATATACATTTGCTGTCTATTTCTCAGCCGAAATGTCGCAGATTTATAAATTTACACTCAGCCGGAGAAAAGTATCTGAGCCGCTATGAGACACCATTTTCCGCTTTTCTCCAGGAATATTTTTATAATCTACAAAACAGATTATAGCACCGGAGTGGATAGCGGTGGCTTTCGGAACTGTGTTAGTTGTTCAAATGAATAAGCAATTTCAATCAATACCGCTTCACTAAATGGTCTGCCAGCAATCTCCAGACCAACCGGAACTCCAATCGGTGCCTCATCCGATGGTGCAAATCCTGCAGGAACCGCAATCGAAGGAAATCCTGTAGCCGAACAAAGAACTCCGTTTCGCTGCTTTTGTCCTGCTCCGATCTTGGAAACAAGTTGCTGCTGATGAGGGTATACCAATGCATCTAATTCGTAATCAGCCATGATTTTCATAATTCTGGTTCGCATGTTTATTTGTCGGACCAGCTTTTGATTATATTCCGGTGTACCTACATTAAGGTGCAAAGCTTTTTTCAAATTCTCTTCTATGCCCGGATGAAATTTACCGCTTTGCAAAATTTCCTCCACGGAGTGGACCGGAGCATCTGCGCTTAAATTCGACAAATAGCCATTGAGGTGGGTTTTGAGATCATCAAAATGAACACTGACCTCCTGAATCATCCAGTCAGAATCAATCTCTTCATTGATCTCGATCAAACTGGCACCACCTTTTGTGAAGCCCAGCATGGCTTTGTCCATAACTTTATTGACAGGCTGATTGATTTTGTCTTTGCCAAAAAAGCTCTTCAATACTCCCAGACGTTTGCCTTGCAATCCTTCTTTCTTTAAATATGGAAGATAGCTCTCAACCTGTCTGCCGACACTCCAGGCAGTCTCTTTATCGTCAGGATCGTATCCGGCAATAACATCCAATGTTCGCACACAATCTTCAACTGTGCGGCAAATCGGCCCGGCAGTATCTTGTGTCAGGCTATAGGGTACAATGCCGGCACGGCTTACAAGTCCTACTGTAGGTCTGATGCCAACTGCACTGCAAGCTGAGGCTGGACTTCTGATTGAGTTTATGGTGTCAGTTCCAATTCCGATAATACCGATATTTGTCGCTATCGCAGCACCAGTACCTCCGGATGAGCCTCCGGGAGTTCTGCTGGTATCGTAAGGATTCACAGTTTGCCCCAACATCGAGCTGATAGTTTCACCCCAAATAGCAAATTCATGCAGATTGCTTTTCGCCAAAATAATCGCCCCTGCCTGGCGCAGCTTTTTCGTAATGAATGCATCCTTATCCGGAACAAATCCTTCCAGTGATTTGGAACCGGCAGTTGTAGGCATATCAAATGTCTCAACATTATCTTTTAATATAACCGGAATGCCGTGGAGAGGGCCACTGAATTCACCGCTTTCCTTAAAAACACGGTCGAGTTCGGCTGCTTCAGCCAGTGCTTGTGGGTTAGTCATAATAATGGCCTTAATAGCAGGGCCATTATCTTCATAGGCGGCAATTCGATCCAGATAAGCGGAGATCAAATCTTTTGCTGTCAGCTGGCCTGCTCTCATGGCGTCATGCACTCGAGCCACAGTAGTTTCCATCAATTCGAAATTTTTCATGATTTTTCTCCCGTATCTGTCCTGAAATAACTCAGGGGAGGAATTACATTTAACTTCTCTCCTGAGTTAAATAGTACGAATTTAGCCGAAGAAATTTATAAGCAAACCGGCTGCTATTGCAGAACCGATTACACCAGCGACATTGGGCCCCATAGCGTGCATCAACAGATAATTGGACGGATTGTATTTCTGCCCTTCCTTCTGCACAACACGTGCTGCCATGGGAACTGCGGATACTCCGGCGGCACCAATCAGCGGGTTGACTTTGCCCTTGGTAAGAACATACATCAATTTACCCAGGAGCACACCGCTTGCCGTTCCAACCGAGAAGGCTACCAGACCCAAAACGATAATCTGCAGAGTCTGGGGAGTGAGAAATCGTTCAGCTGTAGCTGTTGCTCCTACCGTAATACCAAGAAAAAGAGATACAGCATACATGAGACCATTTTCTATTGCATTCACAAGTTGAGGTACACGTTCAGATTCTTTCAATAAATTGCCTAACATCAACATACCAATCAGAGCAGCAGCTGAAGGCAGAAGCAGGATGGTAAGAATTGTAACCCCTATTGGGAATAATATCTTTTCCGTCTTGCTTACTTCACGTAACTGCTCCATCTTGGTTTCACGCTCTTTTTTAGTTGTCAGGAGTTTCATAATCGGTGGCTGAATAAAAGGCACCAGCGCCATATAGGAGTAGGCGGCAATCGCGATTGCTCCCATCAGGTCCGGTGCTAACTTGCTTGTTGTATACAAAGCTGTGGGCCCGTCAGCTCCACCAATAATACCAATCGACGCAGCTTCCTGGGGAGTGAATCCCAGGCCAAGGGCACCGAGAAAAGTAATGAATATTCCTATCTGGGCCGCCGCACCTAAAAGCAAACTTCTGGGATTGGAAATCAGGGGGCCAAAATCCGTGGAAGCTCCTATAGCTAAAAAAATCAAAGGCGGATATATGCCGAGGGCTGTACCCTGATACAGATAATAGAGCAAGCCACCGGGCTGATCACCGAGCGGTCCTGCCATCAATTCTCCCAAAGGCAAGTTAACTAAAAGCATGCCAAAAGCTATCGGCAGCAGCAGGTAAGGTTCAAAACCTTTTTTAATACCCATATACAGGAGTACGCAAGCTATAGCAATCATAATCAGCCTGCCCGGTAACATTACTCCGAAAAGTGGTGTATCCAGGGTAAACAGTTCAGAGAACCCCGTACTCTTTAAAAAATTAACAATCATATCTAACATGGTGGTCTCCTATTGCAAAGAAACAAGCAAATCGCCCGATTTAACGGCATCCCCCTTAGTGACATGAATTTCGTCAACAACCGCATCGTGCGGTGCGACAACCTCATTTTCCATCTTCATGGCTTCAATAACGACAAGAATATCACCGGCTTTGACGCTGTCTCCTGCCTGGACGGGAACTTGCCAAATCTTACCTTGCAGAGGAGCTACCACTGTATCCTTACCTGCTGCAGCAGGTTTGCCAGTTTTAGGAGCGGGGGTAGGAGGTGCTTGTTGCGGAGCAGGTTTAGCCGGTGCAACCGGGGTCGCAGACCTGCTTGCAGCGGATACTGTTTCCGTCTTACCGCCAGTCATTTCTTCCACTTCAACCTGGTATTCTACACCGTCAACTACTATGCGAAATTTTTTAGTCATTTTTTTCTGATTCCCTTCTATAACGGACGTCTGTGCGTATCCATAATAGCCGCCGACTCCCATTCTGATAGCGGAGCTTGCTGGCGTTCTATCTTTTTGATAACGAAATAACTGTCTTTTTCCATAAAAGCAGCGATCGCAGCGACAATAATGGCAACAGTTTTGCCGTCCATTTCATCCACAGAAACAGCGGACTCATCAATCAAGCTTTTTGTGGCGGTATCATCTGCCAAGCTGTCATCTTTTTTATTTTTTTTACGGTTCAATAAAAGCGCTATCAGAT
>LFRM01395580.1_pt1 | contig 12097 bp, 11 predicted proteins | sample 618341 | NCBI WGS metagenome assembly LFRM01 (sample SAMN03654438, study PRJNA283298) | anaerobic digester metagenome | isolation source: pool of bioreactors CSTR01a, CSTR02a, and CSTR03a thermophilic anaerobic... | place: Denmark: Kgs. Lyngby | collected 2014-05-21
GGGCATACAGTTGTTTCTGTGGATTATCGATTAGCTCCCGAGAATCCCTTTCCTGCAGGACCTGAGGATTGTTATCAGGTGTTGAAAGAGGTATTTCAAGAGTTGGACTCTTTCCACTGCAAATCTGAAGATGTTATACTAATCGGGGATAGCGCAGGTGGGAATCTAGCGGCAGTCGTCTCTCTTATGGCAAGAGATAGAGATATTTGCATTCCCGGCAAGCAAATTCTGATTTACCCAGCTACATACCATGACCATAGCGAGAGTTCCCCTTTTCAGTCAGTACACGAAAACGGGACAGATTACATATTGACATCACAGCAGGTTCAGGATTACCTGGATTTATATGTTCCAAATGAGGAAGATAGATTATGCCCCTATTTCGCGCCTCTTCTGGCGGAGGATTTGTACAACCAACCCAATACCTTGATTATTACAGCTGAGTTTGATCCTTTGCGAGATGAGGGAGAAGCCTACGGTGAGCGATTAAAGGAATTCGATAATTATGTTGAAATCTATAGAATGAAGGATGCACTACATGGCTTTTTTACTTTACCATGGCCTTCTGAAGAGGTAGAAAAATCGTATGAGTACATAAACAACTTTTTAAAACGATAAGTTTGTAGATAGCTAGACGATAAGTTTGTAGATAGCTAGACGATAAGTTTGTAAATAGCTAGATGATAACTTTGTAAATAACTTTTTAGACGATAAGCTTAGAGATGGTGAAAAGATTGAAGCAACGAAAGAAAATTGAGTGGAGCAGGCTGGAAAACGCATCTAAGATATTTCCAGCTTTAGCTAATTATAAAGATACAAAAGTATTTCGCTTGGTTTGTGAATTATTTGAAGACGTTGATGGTCAAATATTACAGAAAGCCTTAGATGCTACTATAAAGACATTTCCCCTATATAGAGCTGTTATGAGAAGGGGGATATTCTGGTGCTATTTGGAATCCAGTGATCTTCAGCCCAAAGTTGAAGCCGAATCAACATATGTTTGCGCACCTTTATATTTTAAGGACCGAAGGAACTTGCTTTTTCGAGTGTCCTATTTTAATAAGAGAATAAATCTAGAGGTCTTCCATGCTCTTTCCGATGGCCTGGGAGCTTTGAAGTTTTTAGAAAACCTTATATATCACTACTTAAACCTTAAGCATGATGAAATTTCATTTGAAAAGGCTCCAAAATTAAATTACAGTGGTTCACTAAGTCAGCAAATGGATGATAGTTTTGGTAGATACTATTCAGGAGGGGACGCATTTCAAACCTTACTAGATAAGCTGAAAGCTAAGAAACAACCAAGAGCTTATCATATTAAGGGCATTCGAATAGAGGAGAACAGGACAAGCATCATAGAGGGAAGTATGTCAGCCAAGGCCGTTTTGGATGAGGCTCATAAACATGATACTACCATGACTGTGTTTATTACTTCCTTATTTATTTATACAATTTATAAGGATATGCATCTGCATAAAAGGAAACAAAGCATCGTTTTGCAGGTTCCAATAAATTTGCGACAATTTTATGAGTCAGAAACAGTGAGAAACTTCTTCGGAACAATGAGTGTAGCATATTCTTTTAAAGATGGCGATAAAGGCTTAGAGGATATTATACGTAGCGTCCATGAAAGCTTTAAAGAAGAATTGAAAGAAGAACGAATAAGTAAGCAATTGAATCGGTTTATGTCATTAGAGAAAAATTTATTCTTACGGATCTTTCCTTTACCACTGAAGGATATTATTTTGCGAATTGCAGATAGAATAAAGGATAGAGGTGTGACTGCGAACACATCTAATTTAGGCAGAATCAAAATAGCACCGGAATTTAGTAGATATATTCGGCAGTTTAGCGTTATAAACAGCGCTAAAAGACCACAGATAACAATGTGCACCTATGGTGACAGGCTGGTTGTGAGTTTTTCGTCACCGTTTAGTGACACGGAAATACAGAGAATGTTTTTTGATTACCTGTCAAAAAAAGGGATTTCAATTGAGATTTCTTCGAATAGGTAGGAAGGGAGGAGAGAACCATCAAACATTGTAGCAATTGTCAGGTACATATTCGAGGGAACAAGGAAAGATGTCCATTGTGCAGAAATATGTTACCTGCTGGGGAGGATATAATTAAAGAGGAGGAAGTCTACCCTGACATACCACCTCTTTATGAGCGACATATTGCAATTCGCATAATGGCCTTTATCTCTGTCGTGGCTATAGTTGCAGGCTTTGTCATACACAATATCTTTCCAACAAGGATTAACTGGCCTATGTTCGAGCTGTTCGGCATCGTTAGCATGTGGATCGGTTTAATTGTTGTTTTGCGAAAAAGGCATAATATACCGAAAAATATTATGTGGTTAGTTCTCATAGTATCCTTGCTTTCAATATTCTGGGACTGGAGGACTGGAAGCGGAGGTTGGGCTTTGGATTATGTTATTCCAATTGTTTCTGTAAGTGCTATGTTTGTTATGTATGTAACAGCAAAAATCATGAATCTAGGTGCCAATGATTATATTGCCTACTTCCTCTTGGATGCTTTGTTTGGAATCATTCCCGTTATTTTCATCCTCCTGGGTTGGATAAATGTCATTTATCCCTCAGTAATTTGTGTAGCGGTTAGTATCATATTTTTATCGGCAATACTAATTTTTCAAGGAGAGAATATCAAAGCTGAGTTAAGCAAAAGAATGCATTTATGATTCCACCTCAAGAACTCATTTTTGAATGTTCTGATACTGTTTATGTCATTCTGAACGCAGTGAAGAATCTGAGCTTATCATCTTCTGCTTTCAAGATTCTTCGTCGCAAGCTCCTCTGACAATACAAGACTATTTGCAGTAGAATCATCTATACTGGTATAACTAATGGAATTTTACAAAACATAGTAGTAGAAATATTTGAAAACAGCGGAAGAGAGCTTACAAAAGGAGACAGTATTTTATGCATACTATGTGGAAAGGCTCCATTAGTTTTGGTCTTGTCAACATACCGATTAAAATGCATGCGGCAACGGAAGACAAGGATATTCGGTTTAGAAACATTCATAAGGAATGTAAGTCGCCAATCAAATATGAAAAGATCTGCCCCAATTGCAATAAAGAGATTACTCCGGATGATATTGTCCGAGGCTATGAGTATGAACCGGGAATGTTTGTAATTATTACTGACGACGATTTAGAACCCTTAAGGCAATCCAAGGGCAGGGCTATAGAAATATTGGATTTCGTCAAGTTGGAAGAAATAGATCCGATCTATTTTATCAAGTCATATTATCTTTCACCTCAGGACACTGGTGAAAAGGCATATAATCTGTTGCGGGAAGCTATGAATCAGTCAGGCAGAATAGCAGTAGCCAAAATTACCATTAGAGATAAACAGTCGCTGGCGGCAGTGCGGGTCTATCAAAATCTTTTGGTTATGGAAACAATTTTTTACCCTGATGAAGTTCGGGATATTGCACAAGTTCCAAATGTCCCTGCAAGCGGAACCGTGGAAGTAGATGAAAAGGAACTTTCTATGGCAAATCAGCTCATTGAGAATCTAACTACTGCTTTTGACCCGTCAAAATACACAGATGAATACAGAAAAGAGCTTATGGATCTTATCAATAAAAAGATTGCAGGAGACGAGACAGTTCAGCCCCAAACGGCACCTCAGAGAAATGTTATAGATCTAATGCAGGCCTTGCAGGAAAGCCTAAAGGAAACAGAGCATCTAAAGAAGACCGATTCGCCACCGAAGAGGAAAGCCCCTGCAAGAAAGAAGAAAAAAGAGACTGCTGGTTGAAATGGCTAAATCAAATAATATAAATTGGATAACTCCAATGGAACCGATTACTACGAGAACAATGGTTTGTGGCCCAGAATGGACTCATCAAATTAAGTGGGACGGAATTCGATGCCTGAGTTATTTTGATTCCAGCTCATTTAATGGTGAGTCTCTACGCCTCTTTACAAAGAGCGGGCGGGAGAGAACTGGGTTTTATCCTGAATTAAGTCAATTAGAAAATATGCTTCAAGGCAGAAATGTTGTTCTCGATGGTGAGCTAGTGGTATTGGGGGATGACAGTAAACCTACATTTCAACTAAGTCTGGCAAGGGATAGGGTGAAAAGTATGGAAAAGCTCCCTTATTACACTCGCACCTATCCTGTTATATATGTCATATTTGATATTCTGTATTTAGATGATCAAGAACTTACTCAGTTGCCTTTGAATCAAAGAAGAGAACTTTTGTATAAAACAATCCGAACAGAGTCCATATACACCCACTCCAAGCAAACAGATTACAACCAATTAGTCTCCAACATCATCATCACAGATGATTTCAACGATGGTCTGGGTCTTTTTGAATTGATGAAGAGAAAGAACTGGGAAGGGATAGTATCCAAGAGGTTGGACAGCACTTATCTTCCAGCAAAAAACCATAAGTCTTGGTACAAGTTCAAAGCTATGAAGAAAATTTTAGCTGCAATTTGTGGCATTCAATTAAAGAATAGTTTTCCAAATTCACTGATAATGGGAATTAATCAGGAAGGTAAATGGACTTATATAGGCAAAGCTTCTCTAGGCCTCACGCAGGAGGATTTAAAAAATCTCAAGGATTACAGCGAAGTCAAAAATAATGGAGAATGTCCCTTTCCAGAAGCAATTAAACAGTATGGCAGAGAGCTTTCAGGCCCTATTACATGGTTAGAGCCGGAAATCACCTGTTGGATAAGCTTTTTGGAGTGGACTAATGACGGTGTACTGAGGCATCCTAAAATCTTGGGATTCACCAATCACAAAACAGGAGAAGCAGATGGAAGGGAGTGGCCATTTGATGAATGAATTACAGGTAGGCGACGTTAAAGTAAAGATCACTAACCCTGAAAAAGTGTTATTTCCTGAACTGGGATTACGTAAAATTGATTATATAGGAAAGCTAATTGAATTGGGGCCATATATACTTCCTCATGCTAAAGATCGTTTATTGACAACTATACGTTATCCAGATGGCACTGATGGGAAATCCTTCTTTCAGAAGAACATACCCGCATATGCACCTGAATGGATAGAAAGAGCAGAATGGAATGAGATACAATATATACTTCTTAATACCATGGCTACTATGGTTTGGCTGGGTAACCAAGCTGCCTTGGAGTTTCATACAAGTTTCAACTTATTTCAAAATGAAAATAAACCTACTGACCTTGTGTTTGATTTAGACCCTTCGGAAGGACAAGAATTTGATGAGGTTTCCGAAGTAGCTTTATGTATCCATGAGACATTAAAGGGATTAAATATATCTAGTTGGGCAAAAACATCCGGTGCCACAGGAATACAGATTTACATACCTGTTGGGCAACGATATAATTATGATACTGCTAGAGGTATTAATGAGTTTTTTGGTATATACTTCAGCCAGAGATATCCTGAAAAAATCACCCTTGAACGAATGGTGAATAAAAGAGGAAAAAAGTTATATTTTGATTACTTGCAAATGTGGAATGGGAAAACTATTACTATGGTATATTCTCCTCGGGCAACATCTAAGGCTGCGGTGTCCATGCCGGTTACGTGGGAGGAAATCGAAGCAGGGATTCGACCAGGAGATTTCCATTTATTGAATGCAAAAGAGCGCTTGGAACAAATGGGAGATTTATTTCTTCCTTTGTTATCACAAGAACACATACAGAATCTTGACTTTATATTGGAACACACTATATAATCCTAAAAGTAAGCTATACAAAAATCATAAAAACTTACCCAAAAATTTACTTGAAAATATTTGTAAATTAGCTATTGCAATTAATGGAATACTGCTATATAATGTGTTTACAGTTCTATTCATAGGTCTGTGGTTGAAAATCGATGCTAGTCGCAGGCGAAACGATCCACGTAAACCGGAAAAATTCCGGTGATCATGGTGCGGCTTAGGTGTAAGTCCGTCCTATAGTTTTTGCGATAATCTTCATATGGCTTTCCAGCTTTCGAGCATGTCTCTTGTTCCTTTCTCATTGACTCATACATCTAGTCTTGGGGCAGATACAGATTACGAATCTTGGTTTTTCAAATTGATAGGTTATTTCCTAAAAAATTATAGTGAGAAGCAATAGTAGGAGGGTAATTCCTTGAGCGATACTTCCAGACGGCGGGTGTGGGGACAAAGACCAGGTCAGCTATATTTAGAACAAGCAGTAATTTATTTTAAAGCGAGGGGATTAAATCCATGTTCCAAGACAAAACGTTAGTATGCAAAGACTGTGGCTCAGATTTCACTTTCACCGTTGGTGAACAGGAATTCTACGAAGAAAAAGGTTTCCAAAACGAGCCCGCTCGTTGCAAAGACTGCCGTAATCAGAAAAAGGCAAGTGTTGGTGGCGGTGGCAGAAGAGCAGGTGGCAATAGTGGCAGAAGAGAAATGCATGATGCAATCTGCGCTGAGTGTGGAGCAGCCACACAGGTACCATTTGAACCCAAGAACGACAGACCAATCTACTGCAGTGATTGCTACCAAGCTAGAAGGTAATCCCCGAGCAAACGGATGCCTTGTACATCAAAATTGAAATTGGTCAAAAGCCTCGAATTTATTCGAGGCTTTTTCTATAGTGTGCCGTATCTTATCAATGGATCCTTTATTTAGTCTATTTGCATATTTCAAAAGAGTTAGTTAATTGCAACTTTTAATCCAACGCTTTTTGTAAAAGCTATTGGTATAATAGCGAATTATGTCGAAACCATTGACAAAAAATTGAATTAGAAAATCAGTTCCCCTGGCTTTATTTTTGTTTTCCACATGAAAAGTCGCTACATTGCAGGTTATACACAGAATTATCCACATTATCCACAGCTGCCGTGTCCACATATCCACATATACGAAATTTTACCGTTGTAAACTTGCAATTGAAGTAAAAAGAAGTTCAAAAGCCAATGGCTTCGGTATGGTATATAAAGGAAAAATAACTTGAAAGAATTGGCCAATGGGGGTAAAATGGAATAGAAATGACAGATCTACAAGGGGTGGTTCATATTCGGGAGTTTATAAAAAAGCACAAACTTGCGGTCATCCTTCTTGCAGCAGTGTTAACGGTTCTTTCCCTGGCGATGGTGGCTCAGCTATCAGGAAAGCCAAAAGATATCATAATTGAAGAGCAAGGCGGTATGTATGACCTAACTGATATTAAAAGTTCAAAAGTGTCTGTTATTCGTCTTGTTCCCGGAAAAACATACTATCCCAACACCTATCTGTTAATGGAAAATGCGAATACTACCGTATCTGATAGCATTGAACAATTTGAAGAAATTCGTGCAGACTATCTTTCACAGAATTTTGTCTTACTCCTTCCCGATAATAGTGATACATATAAATTTACTTTTAAACTGTCAGGTCGCCATGCTATGCGGGTCTACGTTAATGGCATACTGGCTGCACAAACAGGTCATCCCGGTACCGCCAAGCAGGATACAGAAATCTGGGAGAACAATATAACCTTTTATGCTTCTCCTAGCAAAGGTAAAATGGATATCATCCTTCATAGTGCACAATTTTATCATGCAAAGAGAGGGGCTTCCCTAGCGGAACTGAACCTGAGTAAACCAGGTTCAGGAATAGAAGCTATAACTTCAGGCCGTATCAAAGGTCTTCTGGTAACGGGTGCTTTTTTAAGCGCAGCAATATCTCTACTGAGCATTTACCTGATGCTCTCTCGCACCTCGGCAACACTGTATTTCGCGCTTGCCTGCATCGTTATGGCATTGCGGGAATGCCTTCAAAGCCAAGCTTGGGTTTATTTTCCCATACCTGGAAATCTGTCCTTCTTACTTGAATACCTGAGCATGGTATTGCTGACAATATTCCTTACCTTATATCTCACACAATATGTGACAGGAAAGTTTCTATGTGTAGTTCAATATACAGCTATCATTGGCTCGTGCATATTTGGTGCATGCGTGCTGTTTGGAGACTCCCTCTTTTATACCTCTGTTCTCAAATATTATCAATTTCTGCTTGTTATCTGCATAGTTCCGGGGATTGCAGTATTATTCTATAAATTGCGCAGTTCCACTATGGAGCAAGATGTCGCCATATATGGAATCGCAGTTTTTTTCCTTGCTGCTCTTTCCGATATCATGATGTATAGTGATATTTTTAGAAATCAGCAAAATGCTCCTATCACTGAGGCTGCTATGCTGTTTTTCGTTCTGGCTCAAACAGCATCCCTGTTTCAAATGAATAGCCGGATTCTATCAGAATCAAGAGAGGCTGAGCATAAGCTTGAAGCAGAGAAATTAGCCTTGGAGAGCTTAAACCGTCTAAAAACAGAATTTCTAAGCAATGTATCCCATGAGCTTAAAACGCCACTGACTGTGGTGTCGGGTCATGCGCAACTGATCGAGACACAGCTTACACAATCGAACTATGCAGCTATTCGTGAAAAATCACGAATTATCTCCTCCGAAGCTGATCGTCTGGCGCTGATGGTGGGTCAGATGTTGGATGTGACCCGTATTGAGGAAAAGAAAATGCTTCTGGAAAAGAAGCCCTGTCACATAGATGAGCTGATTTATAAGGCGGTGGAGACCCATTTTTCCATCCTGAATAAGGGCGAAAACCAGCTGGATATTGATGTAGGTCTTGAACTACCTCAGATAAATGTAGATCCTGCCCGCATTACTCAGGTATTGGTTAATCTGATTGCCAACGCCCTCCGGCACACACGACAGGGAGTTATCACCGTTTCTGCAAGGAAATGTGTTGGCTTTATCGAAATCTCTGTGTCCGATACGGGAAAAGGTATCCCTCCTGAGGAGCTTGAGAACCTGTTTACACGCTTTCGTCCGGGAGATGGCGAGACTGGGACTGGTCTTGGCCTATACATCTGCAAATACCTTGTAGAGGAGCATGATGGCAAAATTCTAGTGGAAAGTACCGTAAATAAGGGTACGACCATCTCATTTACCCTACCATTATAACAATCGTGCAGGAGTTCAAGTGAATCGCACCTTGCGCAGCACATACTCCATCTGCTTATTGCCGATGATTTCAAACACATTGCTGTCATCCAGCTCTAGGTGTTTGCGTAGCCTAGAAATATTTACCGAAATTATATGTTTCCACTCTCCGTATTCAGTACCCCATACGCGACGGTAGAGTTCTTCGCCACCGACCCTCCGCCCGGCTGATAGGGCTAGGCAGCAAAGAAGCTGAAGTTCCTTAGGTGGTAGGGAAATCTGTCTGCCCTCAATGGTAACGACTCCCGACATGACATCGATGGATAGTGGAGGAAGCTCGATGCGGTTGGAAAACTCCATCCCCTTCCTTCGAAGCTGAGTAGCAATACGTGCGCCTAATATGTCTAAGTTATATGGCTTTGTGATGTAATCGTCCCCACCTTGCATGAGTCCTTTTACGACACTCTCATTTTCGTTTCTACTTGTTAGAAAGATTATAGGAGCACTTGTTTTTTGCCGTAACTCAGGGCAGAAATCAAAACCCAAACCATCGGGAAGCATTACATCCAATAGGATCAAATCTGGTGTATGTTCTTCCAATAAAAACCGTGCCTGTGAAAGTGTTTCAGCTACAGATACTGTATAGCCCTGACCTTCTAGGTATTCTCGGTTAAAGCTGGAGACCTTCAGTTCGTCTTCCACCATTAGAATATGAGCTTGTTTCACAAATACTCCACTCCTCTCTACCTTTATATACTAGCATTTTACCTTAAAAAATTTAGGATTACAATTTTGTAATCCTTATATCATGAAAAATTTTCTTAGTATCAACACTTCTTAAAAATCCATTTTAACGTCTGAACGTTTAATTTCCTCTGCAACAAAAAACTCATGCTTTTGCAGATGCTGGGATTTTGCAGTTATACTAGATGGAAATATGTCCGCCGCCGTGTTAAAGGCCGTGACATTGCTGTTATACAAACGCCGTGCCGCTTGCAAATGCTCCTCAGCATCACGTATACCCACTTGCAGCTCCCGGAAAACCTCAGAGGAACGCAATTGAGGATAATTTTCAGCTACAACATTAATCCTCGAATTCATCTCATCAAGTTGAGTAGCTTTTTCGTTTATCTCACTAACAGACATACCACGACGTAGTTCAATGACTTCAGTAAATAATCGGGTTTCGTGCTTTGCATAGCCCTTGGCAACGTCCAGCATTTTCTGCAGCATATCATATCTTTTTGTCAACGCTACCTCAATCCCAGAGAGTGCTTGATCAATTTTAATTTGCATACGTTTGAAATTATTACTAGTAAGAATCCACCAAATTATAGGACAAATGATGAGCAATACGATCGCAGCTACAATGATTATTGTTAAATTTTCCATATAATTTATACCTCCTCTTGAAATAATCTGTCATTAAGTAGCAATAAATCTATTATATCGGTTATATCTTTCATATCATTACGAAACTTTTGACGTACATTTTCAACATTGTCAGCTTTAACACCTTTGAGCTCAAATGAATCATGTCCGGTATTTAATGCAATGTGAACATGACCATCCTGGAAGCAGAAAAACGATTGAGCGTCGGCTCTATTATCAACAGCAACCAATCGCTCCATAAAATGCGGTGTAAGAATGTAAAAGGCTGTATGCCCATCACTGGTAAGAATTCGAAACTTTTTGTTGAACTCAATATTCTCAGTCTCAATAGAGGATTTGGATGAGTCAACTCTATAAGTTCCTCCAGAGCGACCTTTTCTTTCTAGTATTCGAAGACTTGCAGCTAATGGTTTATTAAAATCACATACCAACCATTGGCCTTTGAAAACAGTTATATAATTTGTCGTTTTTTTGCCATCACTGTCTGTTTCTATTTCCTTACGTTGCAGATGAAGGTCAGAAAAAAGAATATTCATCCCTTTGTATTTGCCTTTAAAATAATCGCTACCACTGATCTCGGTCCAGTCGTCAATCAACTGTGCAGAATGGACTAATTTAGTAGGTATTCTGCTGCTTGGGTTATATTCAATTACCTCAAACACCTCTTTTAACACAGGCTCAGTTATGGATTGCCCCATGATTTCTTTCAGCTTTTTTATTTGCTTAGGTCCTATAAAGGCATATGCAATGATTGTAATCAATGCAATCGCTACCACCGCAAACAACGCTCCCCATGCTTCCTGGATTCCGAAAATCGCAATACCTGCGAATCCGCCAATGACACATAAATAAATAACCAACTTGTCAATCACTGTCCATATTTTCAGAGCGCGTAGCTTTTTACCAAGCTCTTCGTCTGAATATACAGTATCTACCGGATTTGTACCCTTTACTACATTCAAAAAAATCTCCCCCTTAATTTTTATGATTTTTCAATTCGCATTTCTGGTACCCATTCCTATCTTATTCTGTTCGTTGGTAATTGCCACGCATATGCTTCCATTCAGAATTATCAGAGGTAAAAAAATCGATAGCATTGTTATCATCATATAGAGAGAAGGAAGTATCCATGTATTCGGCCATATGGTCATTATCAGGATAAAGTACCGCAATCCCTTCAAAAACTGTGCTTCCATTCCTGAGTAGAAATATTGAAAAGTGAAAACTTGAGCCATTAAAGTTGGTAATCCCTATTGAGAATTCATCACTTGTAAATTCTCCCCACCAGTTTGGAACATCCTCTTCACCAGGGTCACCTTCAACGATGTCACCTCTACCCCCTGAAGGATCATCTTCAATGATGTCGCCTCTGACCTCAGGATTCTTAGTTTCCAACGAGATCCCTCCTTGAGTGCTTGTAGGTGAAAATTCATTACCTGTTTTTGATGTGTCAGATGGCATTGGTTCGGTATTTGTTTTACATGCATAGAATGTAAACATCAGCAATACAATCATGCAAGCAACGATTGTTTTTTTCATCTAGACTACCCCCTTAATTAGAAGTACTACATAACTCATATTTCATCTTTCATATATAACGCTTTACACTTTTAGTTTATAGGATACTTTTTCCTAGGTCTAAGGAATTACAAAATTGTAATCCAAAAAAATAACAAATTCTCTTACAGTTTTGTAATCCAAACTACAATCGGAAAAAGCTTCATTATACTGAAGTTATAGATTATATAGAAACATAAAGGGGAGTTGTTAT
>LFRM01287755.1_pt1 | contig 12094 bp, 8 predicted proteins | sample 618341 | NCBI WGS metagenome assembly LFRM01 (sample SAMN03654438, study PRJNA283298) | anaerobic digester metagenome | isolation source: pool of bioreactors CSTR01a, CSTR02a, and CSTR03a thermophilic anaerobic... | place: Denmark: Kgs. Lyngby | collected 2014-05-21
ATTCTTGACACTACCTTGAAACAAATGCGTAATAATTGTAAAGCGGCAATGGTTCCGCAACATCAATATACATATAATGTAAACCTCGTAATCATTGTAACGTAAGGAACAGCGGAAAAACATATGGAAATTGAAAAGTTTACAAGTATATCTCTAACAATAGCCGTAGTTGTAACAAATTGGCTTTACAAGACATTTTAGTGCGGATATAATAGGATGTGGAGAACATCATATGAGGCAGTTGCAGATCACCCATGCGGCTGTTGTTATATATGTAATGGAGGGGTAAAAATGAAAAAACGAATGTTGGCAATTGTATTAGCTATTGCATTGTTTATTGGCATGATGCCGATGAACGCAACAGTTGCAGTAGCGGACTCGTATGCGACAGTAACCAGTTCAAATGGTTATGGCGTTAGACTGCGAGAGGGACCTAGCACAGGTTATCGAGCCATTACTACATATAATGTAGGGACGACGGTAACTGTAATGAGCCAAGGCGGCGTATGGAGCAAGCTTCAAATCGGTTCAACGGTGGGCTGGATGATGAGCAAGTTCCTGATCTTTGGCGGCACTACAGGAGGCGGCGGCGGCGGTTCGCTTGTTGGCGTGGGATCTGCAACCGTCACCAGTAAAAACGGGAAAGGCGTTTGGCTGCGCACCACTAAGAGCGGTAAACGCATTGGCTTATATAGCGTAGGCACATCTGTTACTCTTTTGGAAAAGGGTGATACATGGTGCCGCATTAGCATTGGAAGTAATGTGGGCTATATGATGACGGAATTCCTTAATTTTAGCCCCGTCGAACCCATAGCTCCAGTATCAACAAGAATATCAAGCGCGAAGCTCAATTACTCCGTGCCTGTAGTCGGAGATTTACTGGAAGCGTCTATTGTGCCTGAGGGCGCAAGGGCAGATTATGTTTGGGTGCGCATTAATCCAGTGACGAATGCTTCTCAAGAAGTCTCAAATTCTGAGACATATAAGGTGACCTGGTCGGATATAGATCAGATCATCAAACTAACCTTAAAAGGTAAGGATGGCTTTACGGGCTCAGCATCGTGCAGCACAAAGGAAATTGCAGGCACACGCATGGTCAGTGCAGTGTCCCTAAACAAGCCTAAGCCTGCTGTTGGTGATGTTTTAACCCCTGTTGTGATGCCTTCATCAGCATCAGTTAACTGCATCTGGCTTGTGGCTGGTGTGGTTAAGGGACAGACCGAAAGCTATACCGTTACAGAAAACGATGTGGGAAAACGCATTCAGCTTAAGGTAACGGGAACGGGTGAATTTGACGGCAGTGCTGTTTGCACGGCAGACGACGATGTTGTGAGTGACAAGCAAGTTATTTCTGTCACGATCAACATACATGATCCTCTTGAAGGATCGACGCTGACGCCCATTGTGGTGCCCAACAATGCCCAGGTGACATACCGCTGGGTTTGTGATCAGGATGTGATCGGTACGGGCAGCAGCTACAAGGTTACGGCCCGTGAACTCGGTAAGAAGATCACACTCACAATCACTGGCAAAGACCCTTATTCGGGCAGCGCCAGCGATACCACCAATATGATTACAAAGGCAAGACTGGAAAGCGTCACGATTAATAATACTGAGCCTTTGCTCAATAAAATCGTTTATGCAAACATCAAACCTGCTGGTGCCACGGCGGACTATACGTGGTATGTGGGCGATGTCGAGCAAGCTGTTTCAGGCAATGCATTTGACATATCAAAGAAAGAATACATTGGCAAGGCGATTAAGGTAAAGGCAGTTGGCAGCGGTGTCTATTCAGGCACAGTGACAAGTGCAGCAACCAAAGCAGTTGTTGATGATTCGAAAATCACATCTGTAATGCTTAGCAATATGAATCCTGTTGCGGGTGATGTGCTTACTGCGGTATTCAAACCTGCAACGATTCCTGCAAATAGCGTGACGTATATTTGGACGGTTGGTACGCAGACCTTCTCAAATACCAGTGCCACCTATACCGTTACAGGAGGCGATATTGGCAAGACCATTCGCGTTCAGGCAAACGGAACAGGCGACTACGTCGGCACTGCAAAGAGTGAATATACAAAAGCTGTAATCGGCAGTGCTAACATTGCAAGTGTTGCTTTGACCATTTCAAATAATGGACAAAATGCTGCATCGGTAGCACCGGAATACAGTCAAACGTTGGTTGCCTCTGTTTCACCTGCTGGTGCATTGGTGAAATATGAGTGGAAGGTTGATGGCAAAGTTGTCAACACCGCAAACAATCAGCTCAAGTTGGATGATGCTTCATGGAAGGGCGAGAAGGTAACGCTAACGGTCACTGGTACAGGTAACTACAAGGGCAGTAAGAGCGTTACATCAAAAGCAATTGCGAATTCTACACCTCTTAACGAGATCGTTCGGATTGCACAGCCTGTAGCGGGCAATAAGCCTGCAACTGCTGTATCAGTCGACAAGAAGTATAAGGGAACCATTCAATGGTCACCCGCACTTGATCAGTTCGGTAACTTCAAGCCTCTCACAACTTATCGCGCGAATGTTGTTATTTCCCCTGTTTCTGGTTATACGATGACAGGCGCAAAGATGAGCATTCAAGGGGCAAGCGGAGAAAGCAAGATTAGCGGTAATACAGTTTCAGCTAGCTTTGCTCAAACGGGCTCGCAGAAGATCAACCTATATAACATTCAAGGTGTATCAGCGCCAATTGCAGGCGAGAAGCCTGTCAGCTCCATTACTGACACCGCTCAGTTTAGCGGCTCGGTTAAGTGGAATCCTGAAACACCGACCTTTGAGGTTGGGAAAAATTACGATGCAACCATCACATTGACACCGAAGAATGGCTATGTGTTACAGGGATTACCTGCAAACGTATTTACGGTTGTTGGTGCAAGCAATTCTGGCTACGCAGCTGGATCGGCTACTGTATCAGCCAAATTCTCGGTAGCAATGCCTAAGGTCAAGGTTACCACAGACACAACCAACGTTCTGCTTGACGGCAAGAATAGTGTCAGCATGCCCTTTAAGGCAGCGCTAACCAACTATCAAACCGATCAGACGGTTACATGGAAGTGGTCACTGACAGGCGCGGCGTACTCATCAACCAATATTGATGAAAATAGCGGCGTATTGAGTATCGCTGCGAAAGAAACCACAGGTAAGCGTTTGTTCATTACGGCAAAAGCATATTTGGATGGTGCGGCATGGACGGTTGGTGGAAAAGCTGTTCAAGGTGAACTGGCTATCCAACTAAGTCCGGATGATGGCTCGGTAGTTGACCCTGATGCGATTCGAGTCGAATTCCTTAATACTTGCAGCTATGTACAAGCAGGCGGCGCAGCAGGCGAATTCAGCGCTATTGCACATAATACGACGCAGGGCGTCAGATGGTATCTGCTTGGCTCAGCTAAGGATGCCAATGGCAAGGCAATATCTACTTGCGTCGGCGGCAAACTGGTCGTACCTGCAAGCGAAACAGCACGCATGCTGGTTGTAATTGCTACGGCGAAGGAAGATGAAAATGTTCATGCAGAGTTTGTTGTGAAAGTTGGAACAACAGCTACTGAACCCAAGGTAATGAACACAATGAACTCCATTCTCGTACCTGGCTTGATTGCACCTGGCGATAATGCCGAGGTTACAGACGGAATGACGACCGAAGAGCTGATGGATTGGATTAAGCACCAGGAATGGGTAGCGCAGCCTGACGAAGAAGAGCCCACAGCGGCCCCTAGCGAATCAGTGCAGCCCGAGCCAACCCTGACTGCGGCTCCGAGCCCGACCGTGGCTCCAAGCCCCACAGCAGCGCCTAGTCCGTCGGCCGAGGCTCCAACGGATAAGCCTATGCAGAGCGAATCTCCTAAACCGTCCGAATCGCCCGTTGTAACACCACCACCTACGCAGGCTCCGAGCGAATCTGCACCGGTGGAGACAACGGAGTTACCCCCGACCGAATCACCTTCAATTGAGCCTTCCGATGCGCCAACTGAACCCATCGAGCAAGAACCAGAAACAAGCGCAGAAACGGGAGTAAAAACAAACAGTGAATCAGATCCGATAACGGAGGTTACCCCCTAACGTACTGGGTAGCTAATTGATTCTCGCCCTGAGTATTGATGCGATTTGCGCCAATGCTCAGGGCGTTTTGTGATAAAGGGAAGACGGTTGATTCATCATACCAATGCAGCGCTAGCCCGTTGTAGTGAGCAATTGCAACAAAAACTGCGGATGGTAAAATAATGTTTGACTATTTCCCTCAAACCTGATATAATTACTCTCGCTGGTTCCGTTGTGGAGAGATGGCCGAGCGGTTGAAGGCGCTGGTCTTGAAAACCAGTGATACCGAAAGGTACCGGGGGTTCGAATCCCTCTCTCTCCGCCAGCATTCACAGTTTTATATTGATGGTTTTCGGCTTGGAGAAGTACCCAAGTGGCCGAAGGGGCTCCCCTGCTAAGGGAGTAGTGTGGGAAACTGCAGCGAGGGTTCAAATCCCTCCTTCTCCGCCAAAGAACCCGCTAAACGTTATGTTTAGCGGGTTTTCTTTGTATCTGCTGCTTTCTTAATGCTGATAGAAAAGATAAAACAAAATGAGTGGAAATTGACAAAGTTATTCCCGTGGTGTGCGCTGTAGTATGCATCGTGGGACTGTGCAGAATTAGCAAAATATCAATTGATTGAAATGGTTTCAAACAGACAACAATCCGTATGCTAAGACATGACTCGCCGTGTAAAATGTTATATAATACGCTTTGAAGGAGGCTGTTTTATGACGGGGATACAGAGCTTATCCAAGGCGATTTCCTATATTGAAAATCACTTAACTGATGATATTAGCATAGATGATATATCAAGCCAAGCCTATTCGTCGAGCTCACATTTTCAATTCGTTTTTCATGTGGTCATGGGATTTACAATCGGTGAATATATCCGCAACAGACGGTTGAGTTTGGCAGCACAAGATTTATTGCAACCAAACAGCAAAATCCTTGATGTGGCCATGCGGTATCAATATGATTCGCAAGAAAGCTTTTCCAAGGCATTTACACGGTTTCACGGCACGTCGCCATCTAAAGCGCATAGTGGAAAGCTTAAGCAGTTTCACCCGCTTTCCATTAACTTGACCATTCAGGGAGGATTTGATATGCCGTATAACCTGATTAACGAATTTTATTGGAATGATCTGGGCGAGCTAAACAATGAAAATATCACGGATGATGAGAAATACAAAAGAATTGTTAACTGGGCTGGCAGAGCAAGAGGGAAAAATCCGACGGTTTTTGATGCGTTGACTGAATGGGTGCTTGACGATTGCCAATGGACTAATGATAAACTCACCGAAAATGAGCAAATTCTGATGCAGGGTGTTTTCGCGTGGTTTAAAAATCAAAACGCAAAGCTTCGGGAATTGTTGCTAGCATTAGAGCCATCCGGCGTGGTCAACGCGGCGGTGTGGGGTGCGCTGGATCGATTTGATGATGAGCTTTCAGGGCACACTCATGACAAACAGTTGCATGATGTGGTAGCCTAAATGTTTACCGATTTTTCTGTCATGAGGGAGCGTGGCGTTCGTGAGCAAATTGCAGGAAATAAAACAGGTCCTGAGGGGATTAACAGCGTAGAACGATTTGGATATATCAATCATTTAAAGGATTGCGATGCAAGGGTTCAGTGGACGTTGTTCATGCCTGACACAGTTCAGTAAAATGGATTTAAAATAGATAGCTTTGAATATAAGAAAATGCCAGCCATGCGTTTTATCGGTCGAGAAGGCAGGGACTTAAGTAACATAGAAACGCGCCAAGAGCTTTTCCGCATGCTGGATGCCATGAGCGAGTATCAATCCGATTTTAACTATGATGTTTTGTTTATGCACCATGACGGATTGGGCGTGGATGTGGGGCAGTGGCATGGTGTTTGGGGACGGTTTATGATGGCAGATACCCCTATGCCGAATGGATTTCTCTATTTTGACTTCGTATCGGCCAGCAATGGCAAGGCTGGACCGCCGTATCTCTCTCAGTTCGTATATGCAACCTTTTCTGGCGATATGGATGCCATGCACAAAAGGGAGGGTTACGACGGCGATGCCATGTACGATGCTACCAGAAATACCATGCTTGGTGCTGGCATAAAGATTCCCTACCCAAATAAATATTGGACTGCCGAAGTGTTTCTTGATGGCTGCGACAAATATAGCACCGCTTATATGTTCAGTGCGGAGCGATAAGTATATAAGCGAGATATCCTAAGCCATCACTTTTTTCGTGAGTGCTTCAATCGATTGGCTAACAAGCAAGGGGCTGTTGCAGAAGTCTTTTCAAAAGACAATAGCAACAAAAATCCACCTGCGAATTACTTGATTCGCAGGTGGATTTTTGTATGTATTTATTACTATTTTGTAAGATAACGGCTGTTTTGCAACAGCCCCTTGTATATGCTTTTATCCCCAAACTTTGATTCTGTTCTTGCCTGAGGTAAGTCCTGCAATTGGACCGCATACTGCTGTATTTACTTGAACATCCATAAAGTCACTGTCAATACACAGCGCAGAGCCATCTGGGTTTTCAAAATCAGCATCCACTATCCGTACTCTGTTGAGGGTCGCTGTACTATGGGAAGGGGATACATATGTATCAAAGCCTTCGGGTAATGTGATGTTTAGGTAGACTTCATCACCTGCTTCAATGGAATACTCTGCGTCAAATGTGCTTTGTTCGAACTTGTCTGTTTCCTGACAAAATGCCTCAGCGCCATTTAAATAGCAATTGCTAGAAATGTAGGCAGGTTGCTCGACCGCCTCGAACAAGTTCAAATCTCCGGGATTCACTGCGTCGAGTGCATCCACACGCGCCATATATTCCTCAAGAGAAGTGGTACAGCCATCATATATTGAGGTGCCAACGGGCCGCGTGGTCTGGCCGCCGACAAACAGGTTTTGGTATACCCTGTCGTCCCAGCCGTATACCATCGCATAGCCCGTCACATCCGTGCTATGGGGCGAGTGGTAGGGGGTTGCGCGGTTGAGCATCTTCCTGGGCGAAATAAGCCCTGCAAACAGGTTGTGGATGTATGCGCTGCCCTGAGCGTGGTTGTCAAGACAGTATTTTGAGCCTAGTATGTTGTTATCAATGAGGCATGGCCCATGGGTCACTTCTATGAATAGGTCTCGGTTGTTATGGTAAAAGAGGTTCTTGCTCACGCGCGTGCCTTGTGCTTGCCAGTCAAGCCATATACCTAAGGAGCAATCGTGAATATGGTTGTGGCGAATCACGACATCAATGGCGGCGTGCAGTTTGATGCCTGCAATTTCGTGCCCGTAGAACTCGCGCTTGATAGCTATGTTATAGATATGGTTATCATAAATTTCGCTGAATACACAGCCCAGATGCCCCACCACAGCATTTTGTCCGCAATCATGAATCACATTGTTGCGGATGAGGTGCGAGCCGATAGTCTCCTTTGACCAGCCATATTTAAGGGCTGTAAATACGGACTCAAGCTGGTATTGATAGCCGGGTTTGTCACGGCGGAAGGTACGGAAGTTGTTTCCAGTTGATCCTTCCTTGCCAATGCTGATCGCACTGCATTTAGCATCGTGAACGATATTATTTTCTATGATCCAGCCGCGGCTCCAATGCGCTCCGATCATACCGGGCTGATCCCCAGTGGGCGGCGTCCATGGACAAGCAGCTTGCGCAACCTCAAATCCACGCAGGGTAATAAAATCCATACCAGGCTTATCGGGATAGAAGCAGCATTTACGGACATTTATCTCAACTAGTTCTTCAGTCGGATCTGCGCCTTGAAAATTGGCGTAGATCGTGGTGGTTTTTGCCGCGACCTCGGCAAACCAACGATACTTTGTCTGCTCCACATCCTTTACAGGAACCATTTCTTTAGTCCAATGGTCAAGGATTTGGGTCAAAATATCAGGGGTATAAACGCCAGCGAGATCTTTGGCTTCATAAAAGGATTTTCCGTTCAGATATACATCGCCCAAGTGCACTTGGCGATTAACTGGATAGACGAGCCAGTCGCCAATGACGATTTCTGAAAAAGGGTTGTAATCGCCGAAAATACTGTTTTGAACAGTCGCTTTCCAAACGTTCCCCTTGATGTTTTCCCATGCGGTGACGCGCTCTGAACCCTTAATCACCACACGCTCGCCCTCGGCTGCTGTGTAGACAATACGGCGCATATCGCTCATACCACCATATGGAGGCTTCACCCATTCGCGATATTCGCCTTCATGGACAGTTATTGTATCTCCTGCTCGTGCAACAGATGCGGCTTTGCTGATGGTGAGAAAAGGCTCTGCTTCTGTACCAGGATTCGTATCAGTGCCGGTTTTTGCTACGTGATAAGTAATCATATTCATTCAACCTCCATCGTTTTATCTTGATTATAGAGGTTTTGTCCATTACAGTTCAAGGAGTTTTCTTGTGGACAAGTGGACAATATTTGTCTATAATTCATGTGGAGAGGTGAACGATTATGCAATTCTTTTTTGAGCATCATGGTTTGGGCGATAACAAACTATTTTTTGTAAATCACATGAAGGAACAGTCGTTTCCCGCACATTTGCACCGTGCTTTTGAAATTATATATGTAAACAGAGGTAAATTGTCTGCGCTTATTGATCAGAAACGCTACTCACTGACGGCAGGGGAGTTTGTTTTTGTATTCTGCAATCAGGTACACAGTTTTTTTGCCTCGCCGGATGCGGATATTACCATTGTACTCTTTTCGCCTGAAATGATAGGCAGCTTCTATTCTGCTTATAAAAACAGCATTCCAAGCATCAATTTCTTGCGCATGGAACACACACCTGATTTTGATAATCTGCCCTCGGTATATGCCCAAAAAGGAGCACTGTATACGATTTGCGACGCACTCTTACAATCAAGCGACATGGTAACAGCTAATAATCACACTCATGTGTCCATTATTCAGCAGATTTTTGCTTATGTTGACAAGCACTACAATGAAACCTGTACATTAAGAACGGTTTCAACAGCATTGCAATATGATTATGCCTATATCTCCAAGTTGTTTACACGCCTTGCCGGAATGCATTTCACTCAATACCTGAACAATTACAGAATTGCCCAAGCTTGCTATATGCTTAGCTCGGGCGCATATGCTATTTCAGACATAGCATCTAGCTGTGGTTATACAGAGCAACGAACCTTCAACCGCAATTTCCGCAATATAATGAATTGCTCACCTACAGAGCATTCGAATCTCCGGATGATAACTCCGTGAGTTTGCATACACACGATGGTTTTATTCAGTCGCTTTGTTAAGCGGTTTAAATGAAAATCAAGGATATACTTATTTATATTGACAAAGAAGCTGCACAGGATCATGCGTATCTCCTGTAATCCAGTCAATATCATCGCTATACCAGTCCATGATCTCAAGCTGGCGAGTTTCCCAAGCAATGGAGGACTGTTTTTCATCCTCCGTCATCTCGCGATCATAGGATTTGACCAATTCACAATAGCCAAAGTTGAACTCGTTATCCGCGCACCAAATAGTGAAGTTGGTTTCTGGACCATCGGATATTGCGCCGCCGCGGGCTTCGACGAGCTTGTCGTGGCGAGCTTTATATTCATCCGCACAGTTTGGCTTTAGATGTGTTGCAAACACGCGGTGACGGATGAGCGATTTATCCTCCCGTACCACGCCAATGTTATGATACATCAGGCGCATCGTGCCTGGTTTTGCAAGAACTGCGCATGTTCCGTTTAGCTTTGCTACGATGGTAGCCACAGCGTTGGTAAGCTTCCAAGAGGCAGAGTCAAGCGGCGTTTCGCCATAACAGAACATAAAATCGCAGATGCTCCAGACTGAGAAATTGGTCATTGCTAGGTCATCCAGCGTTTTGGTGATGTCATCCCAGCTTTTCTTGCCGTTAGCCACAAGTGTGTCTTTTTGCTCTGGTTTGATCAGCAATACAAAAGCGACTCGATTCATGATATATACCTCCATTATTAAATAAAATCAGCATATTCGATCAGATAACAGATGTCAAGATAATCGTTAAAGGTAGAAGAAATGATAGTAGTTATGACGATTGTTATTTGATAAAAGAAATATGTTGTATACAAATACAAAACCAATAAATAGGTAACAATTTCGCTCGAAGATTGACGTTTGTGCATCAAAATGATACAATTTAACATAGTCATACATGCTTGGCATGACGAACCGAGATCGTGAAATATGCTTGTGGGCATCGCGGATCAGTTGAGAAATATGCCATGATGATGACTGAATATTTAATGAAGGAATAAAAAACGGCCAGACATCACCCAATCATATATTTACATCCAATGACGTTCCTATAGTCCGTTCAACAAGGCGGGATAAAATGGAACGACATGCTTGTTATTCACAATGAAGCACCTTGCTTGGGTATCTATGTAGTTGCTTCAATCACCATCAATAAAATGAATAGCATTTTATTTACAAGTATGCATGTAAACACAAATTTGTGAGCTATTCAACACCTTGTAATTTCTTGCTATGAGTGTTATTGTTATGGATGATGTACAAGCATGCATGACTGATACTAGGATCGTGGAAAATACTAGTTGTAGTCGTTGGTTGTATCATCTGGTCGGATGGGTTCTGGGATCAACACGACAGAAGAAGTGTGTAACGAATGTACTCATGTTTATCCAGGTCTTTTGCCTAAGGCAGCCATAACTGGATGCACATAGGATACCATACTTAATGGCTATTGTATGTTTATGTTGCAGTGATTCTAGCTGATTTGATTCTTATTCTGGAAATAATCCAAACCTGTTCATATAGGAGAATAATATGCAAATATTTTCACCATAAAGTGCCTACGAACTGCAAGGCATAAAGCACTTTACAAATGGGAAGTAGGGGAATGTGATGGATGCGAGAACGAGCGAATACCAAGATGCTACTGTAACAAATATCGGTGACAGCCATCTTGATATTGAGCAAGCGAACGAAAATCAACATATTTTCTTGAATCGTGAAAATGCTGTTCCTAAAGAAAAGTCGTATCTGTGAGTATTTTCACCACAAGGCACGAATTGGATGCCATAATCAAAGCGCTTTATTAATGGGAAGTAGGCGAATGTGATGGATGCAAGAACGAGCGAATACGAAAGAGCAACTGTTGCGGTCGCAAGCAGTGACGATCTTGGTATTGAGCGGAATATTGACAATCAACGCGTTTTCTTGAACCGCAGCGAAATACTACGTCAAGACAAGCGATTTTGGTTTTTCAGAAGATTGCAGGACATTCTTTTTTCGATTCTTGCGATTGCTGTGCTATGGCCTGCGGTTTTAATCGTTGCCATTGCTATATATATTGATAGCCCTGGAGCGAGTCCGTTCTTTATTCAAAAGAGAGTAGGACGAGATGGGGTTATTTTCCCTTTTATAAAGCTGCGTTCCATGGTCCCACAAGCGGAGGAGAAACTACATACTGTGCTTGATCAAAACGAGATGACGGGGCCTGTGTTTAAGATCAAGCATGATCCGAGAATCACGCGTATAGGTAAGTTCATCAGAAAGACAAGCATTGATGAGTTGCCGCAGCTGATCAACGTGCTAAAGGGCGACATGAGCATCGTAGGACCTCGTCCTGCGCTTCCTCGAGAGGTGGCGCAGTATGATGACTATCAACTACAGAGGTTGTATGTAACGCCAGGGCTTACTTGTTACTGGCAGACACAAAATAACCGCAATAGTTTGAGTTTTGATGAGTGGCTAGAGCTTGACTTGAAGTATATCAGGGAACGGAGCTTTTGGGTGGACTGGAAGATTATAGGTAGAACCTTTGGAGCTGTTTTGGGATTGCAAGGGGAGTAGGGATCTAACGTATCGTATTTAACGAGCAAGGGAGTGAGAGCATGGCACTAACGCTACTCATATTATTACTGTACGCTATCACTATTTTGTATAAATCAAACTATATGAGTCATGGTGATGATCATTATTTTTTCGAACCATTATACACTAAAACTTTAAAAGGATTGTGTACGGTAATCATTGTTTTTGTACATATTCCTTTGGAATATACCAATCGCATACAAGATGCTGCAATTAAGA
>LFRM01024978.1_pt2 | contig 12088 bp, 13 predicted proteins | sample 618341 | NCBI WGS metagenome assembly LFRM01 (sample SAMN03654438, study PRJNA283298) | anaerobic digester metagenome | isolation source: pool of bioreactors CSTR01a, CSTR02a, and CSTR03a thermophilic anaerobic... | place: Denmark: Kgs. Lyngby | collected 2014-05-21
AACATAACCCCTTAATATTCGAAGTTTTACAAAGAATACTCTGCTTTTCATAAGTCTACTATAACATTTATTACAATAATTTAAAACAATATATTTTATTTTTTTAGAAATTTCAGCACCAAATCGACAACTAAATTAAACTTTTCATAGTCAATTTTGAGATCTTTTTCGTTGTAGACATCATCGACTTCCCAAGTTTCATTGAATTCATTAGCAACTGAAACAGATATCGCTTTTTTATAATAGTTAAGCGAGTGATCCTGTAAGTTTTTTTCTTCCATCTTAAAGAATTTTACCGACTCATCACCATTTGAAAAAGTCTTTGCCATTGAGTAGTTCTCTGGCTTAAAGCCTACAACTACATTTTCTCCATTACCAATTGCTCTTAAATGAATTACATTTATACTATCCAGTTTTGTTGGTAGAGCTTCATTGATCATAACATCTCCAAGATTATCAATACATTCACGGTCAGTTAAAACAAAAGCGGTATCTTTTGGCTTTTCACCAGCAATTTTTAACATTGCTAGTACACCCGAAGTATTTAAATTTGCACTAACCGGATTTGGAAAGCCCCTTAAAAAGATATAACCCACAGTTGTCATAACAGTCGATGTAACTACATATATAATTTTTAACAGCAAGCCTTGGATTGCTAAAAAAGATGAAGCAAAAAACATAATCGCAATTCCTGTGATAATAGCAAACAGCGCATATATCCTTGGCTGCTCTTGTTGACTTCTATCAGTGCGCGCTTTATCAAATGGATAAAACTTCATTTTGTCACTAAATGCATTGGTAGGCGTGTCATAATGAGCAATCACTAAGTTTTTAGCATTTTGTATGTCTCCGATGTACAAATTAATACCCTGAAATCTTTTCATGTCTTTTTTCAAAGCTTGAGTTTTATATCCCAAAGCATTAAATTCTTCAGTTATTCTTGCTAAAAATATAAGCTTTTCTTCCTCTTTATATCGTCTCCCTGAAAAAACACCGTATTCTAATATTTTTTGTTCGATATCCAATTAGTTAGTCCTCCTTCTTTAAACCTTTGAACGCTCTGCCTATACTAAAGGAACTCCCTTTGGCGTTTTGTTGTCTTTTAAACTTTTCGTTTTTATTTTTATCAAAAACAAACTTTCTAAAATAAACTACCAAACGTCCAATGCCAAACATAGATATGTTTAATATTTCATTGTCTTTATTTTCAACATATAGGTTATCCTCTTGATTTTGACTAACCTTTAAATCCCAAGTTTCAATTTCATCCCAAAAAACAACAGTAGCAAGATTTTCATCTTCTCGATCATAAACAACTAAAAAATCTTGATAGACATCTGCAACTACTTTATCTTTAAATTTGATAAAAACGAAGATGGTATAGCCAACAAAAATCAGACCAAAAACCCTGAGTAGCCAGCCACCAAATAACATAAGAAAACCAATAGTAAATGGTACAATAAAATTTATTAGTTGTTTATTATTTAAACGCTTGATTAATTCACCCTTGGGAATATCAATTACTTTGATTTTTTTTATCTCTTCCATCAAATCTCTCCTTTTATAATCCTTTTTTAATATATCTTTCACCTAACTCAATGTTAAATTGAACATTTTCAGGGTTGTTAACACTGCCAAGTATACCTGGCTTCAATCCTTTTTCTAAAAGCATTTCTAAAAGCATAGCACTAATTGCCCACATTATATAAGCTGCTGATAATCCTGATGCTGGTATAAAGTTTTTTTCAATACCTTCAACTTTTAACATTGCATCTCCAAATGGTGCACAATTATCTATTAAAACATCGCCTAATTCATATAATTTCTTTTGGGAAGGATGTTTAGATTCTAATTGCTTTGAATACTCTACGGATGTAATAGCAATAATCTTAACGCCCATTTTTTTTGCTTCAACAGCTAGGTCAACTACTCCAAAGGAAATTCCTGAAACCGATCCTATAAACATAACATCACCAGGATATACATTTGCAGCTTTTAAAGCAAAAGCTGAAACACCTTCTAATGAGCGATCTTTGTCATTTTCACGATTTTCTTGCATTCTTGGTCCATAGTGACCATGATCTAAAGCTAGGTTAAATTTGAATTTTTTAACTAGTTCAAATCCACCAGCACGATTTAGCATTTCTGAATCAATTATGTGACCGGAATCTGAAAGATGGATTGAATGTCCATTTGCGATAGCCTCTGCACATATTGAAGCCGCCGCTTGCATACTGACCGCTTGTGTTTCTCTAATTTTCTTTTGTAAATCTTCAACAGCATTATAATATCTATTTAGCATAATTTTACCTCTTTCTATAAATTCTAGTTTAGCATATTATCTAAATTAGTGAAATAAAAATAGAGTTATGTGATATAATTTACTAGGAGTGATAATTATGGAACTTAATTTATTAACTGGCTCACTAGTTGTACTTTTAATGGTTTATATGGCATATTCAAGAGTTAAAATGCTAATCGACCACAAAACAGCTTTAGACAGTGCATCTAGTCGAGGCAAATTCGAAAAAATTTTTACAGGTAAAGCTAATTTAACTATATATACAGTTGTGTTGATTACAGCCGTTATCGGCTCAATATTCATTTATGCAAATAGAGCAGAATATGACAACTATACAGTTTGGTTTATGGTTTTTTCAGTAATAGTAATAACATCAGCTACTGATATAATTAGAACATTTGTGTTGTACACAACTTATTTTAATGACAACGGTATTTTTCATGATACACAATATATTAGATACAGTAGCATCAAAAACTTTAAACCGAAAAGAATTCCTATTACCACTGACGTTTATTTATTTAATGGAGAAATGCACACACTTCCTACTAAAGCTCTAATTTTATTAGAGGATAGAATCAAAGCCAAAAAAATATAATAAATTACAAATAATAGCAATTATTTAACAAACCACTTTAAAGTTGATTAGTATGTAAAAAAACGTATAGCTTGATTTCAGTAATTTGAAATTCAGGCTTTTTTTGTCTAAAAATTAATCAATCATTATTTTAAAAGAATTTATAATTTAATTATTAATCATTATCTCTTAATTTTTTAAAAATCCATTCAAAAACCTAGTACTAAGTAGGCTGGCCTTTGAATGGAAAGCGCATATATTTTGCTTTTAATACTATTTATCTTTTAAGATACGGATTGTGCGGGCAACATTTCCATTGTTGTCTGCTAACAATTTTTTGCACTCATTTGCACTTTGACCTGAAACACCAACCAAAATTGCAATCTTAACATCCATGTTGCTATTAGTTAAAAGTTTAGACGCTTGTTCGAAATCAGTACCGACTGCTTCACTAACGATTCTAGTTGCTCTGTTTATCAATTTTTCATTGGTAGTACTAACATCAACCATTAAATTTTCGAAAACTTTTCCAGCTTTGATCATAATAGTACTAGAAACCATATTTAATACTAATTTTTGAGCTGTTCCAGCTTTCATTCTAGTGGATCCAGTAATTGCTTCAGGTCCCACAGATACTTCTACAGGGTTGTGAGCAATTTTGGCTAAGTCAGAATTTTTCGCACAAGCAATTGAACCCGTTTTACAACCTAGCTCATTTGCGTATTCAAGTCCGCCAATAACATAAGGAGTTCTGCCACTTGCTGCTAAACCAATCACAAAGTCTTTATTAGACAAATTAATTGCCTTTAAGTCAGCAACCGCTAATTCTTTTGAGTCTTCAGCTCCTTCGACTGCCTTCAGTATTGCACCTTCGCCACCAGCAATTAGAGCAGTAAAGTCCTTTGGATCTACACCAAAGGTAGGTGGGCACTCTGATGCATCTAAAACACCTAATCTTCCTGAAGTACCAGCCCCAATATATACTATTCTGCCGCCATTTTCATAACTTTGTGAAGCTGCATCAACTAATTTTGCAATATGTTGTAATTCTTGGGCAACTGCAACAGCTACTTTTTGATCTTCATTGTTAATTTTTTCTAATACTTCAATAGTACTTAATTGATCTAAATTCATTGTATCTTTATTTCTTCTTTCAGTATCTAAGCCTGCAATATTTTCTTTCATATTTTCTCCTTTGCCTTATTTGTTTATTTAAATTTCAAATTCTTTATTTTCAATGATTTCTAAAAGTTCAACAAAATCTTCTACCATCAAATCACTTACTTCTTTAATCTCTACATGATCTTTTGCATAGAAATCTTCTTTAATCGCAACTGTTTTGAATCCTGCATTTTTTGCAGTCTTTAGTGCGTATAGTGCATCTTCAAATACAATTACTTCTGAAACTTCTAACCCCATAGCACTTGTAGCTTTTAAATATATGTTTGGATGATCTTTAGTGTAACCAACTCTGCCTTCAGTAATAATAAATTCAATTCGATCACTCAATCCATATCTCTCCACAACAAATTCAGCCCCATAATATCTTGTTGCTGTAGCGATACAATATTTAATGCCTTTTTCATCTAAATAATCTATAAATTTTAAAAAGCCTGGCATTAATTTAAATCCATCTTTGTACATACCATAATGAGTTTCCAAAATACCGTCTCTTATGGCCTTAAGTTCAAAACCAGTATTTTTTTGTTTGTTTATGTAGTCAACTGTTTCATTCCAGTCTAAACCCTTTATAGCTTTTTGCTCATCTTTTGTTAATTGGACACCTAGTGACTCAAAGTAGTTAACTATATTGTTTTGCCAGTTACCCATTGAATCTAAAACTGTACCATCCATATCAAAAATAACACCTTTAATCATTAAGTTTCACCTTTTTAACTTCCTTAATAATTTCTTTAAGGTTTTCTTCACTAACGCCATCATAACTATATTGGTCTTTATCATCACTGACGCCTGTGACAAATGTCGAATTATCAAAAATTCTCATTCTACCAGAAAAGTGAACTTGATCTATTTTTGTGTACTCAAGTATTTCTTTGACATTATGGTCTCTTATTCCACCACCAATTAAAAGTTCTATTTGACCTTTATATTTTTCGTTTAAATACTTTAATGTGTCCAAGTTTTCCATAATATCACCAGTTCCACCTGAAGTCAGTATACGCTTTATTTTTAAATCAATTAATTGTTTTATGGCAACCTCTAAGTCTGGTGTTGAATCAAAAGCCTTGTGAAATATAGCTGGTTTATCCCCAATAACGTTTACCATTTCTCTACTACGCTCTACATCAATAGTTCCATCTTCATTTAAAATTCCGAAAACTATTCCATCAGCACCGTTTTCAATTAAATCCTTTGCATCATACAACATTGCTTTAAAGTCAGCATCATCATAATTAAAACCTTGTGGCCTTGCTCTAACCATTGGGTATATAGGAATGTCAGTTAAACTTTTTGCCATTACTAATGTCCCTGTTGAAGGTGTCATTCCACCAAGTTCTAGTGAAGAGTTTAACTCTATTTGATCAAACCCTAACTTGTCAGCAATAATGACATCTCTTACGCTTCCACAGCACGCTTCCATCTTAATCTTATTCATATTATTCCTCCTCTAAAAATTTAATTTTAGGAGCAAACTCCTAATTTAATAAAAATATTTTCATATATAAATATTAGCTATAAGTTATCGCTAATTTCACACATATGATATAAAAAATATAAGTTTTAGCTAAAAAAGACTTATATAAAACAACAAATATAACTAAATGTAAAAAAACTTTCTAAGTAAGCACTCTCATATCCCTTAAATATAACATTTAGTAATTTCACTACATTTTCTCTGTTAAAGACTAATAATTATAATAGACCATATTATTCCATAATTGTATTATAACATTATTGTTTTTAATTTTAAGTTGAAAGCCAAAATAAAATAAGTAAACAAATTCAATATTAGCTTTCATATTTAATATTTAGATAATATTAGTGTACATTTTATAATTTTAAAAATAATTTAAAACTAATAAAGATTACAACAAATAAATACCATGTTCTTTAGCTTTACTCCGTGTGCTTTTCGACCAAATAGAAGCTTGAATTTCACCAATATGGGCTTTTCTTAAAAAGAACATACATATTCTAGACTGACCAATACCACCACCAATAGTTAATGGCATTTCATCATTTAAGATGGCTTTTTGATAAGGCAAAATGGCCCTTTCCATATTGTTAGATTTCTTTAATTGTGTTTCCATTGATTTTGCATCAACACGAATACCCATTGATGATATTTCCAAGGCAATATCTAAGACAGGATAGTAAAATATGATATCTCCATTTAATTGCCAATCATCATAGTCTGGAGCTCGTTTGTCATGGATATCTCCTGATAATAATTTATCACCAATTTGTTTTATAAATACTGCACCATGTTTTTTAGATATTTCGTATTCACGTTCTTTTGAAGTCATATTTGGATATTTATCTTCCAACTGTTGTGCGCTAACAAAAGTAATTTCATTTGGTAAAAGCCGATCGATGTAGTCATATTCATAAACAATATAATCTTCAGTTATTTTTAAGGCACGATAAATTGCTTTAACTGTTTCTTCTAAATATTGATCACTACGATCATTTTTAGTTATAACTTTTTCCCAATCCCACTGATCAACATATAATGAATGGATATTACCAAGCTCTTCATCACGTCTAATTGCATTCATATCTGTATATATACCTTCTTGTGGTTTAAAGCCATACTCTTTTAAGGCATTTCTTTTCCACTTTGCAAGGGATTGCACAACTTCAGCACGATGACCATTAAGGTCAGCAATTCCAAAAGTAACTGGCCTTTCAACGCCACTTAAGTTGTCATTTAAACCTGTTTCTGGCAAAACAAATAATGGAGCCGATACTCTAGTGATATTTAACTGACGCGAAAGTTCTTTTTCAAAAAGATCTTTGATAGTTTTTATTGCAACTTGTGTTTCTATTAATGACAGCCCAGACTTATAGCCTTTTGGGATTATTAAATTATTCATGTATAGCCTCCTGAAACATATTTGTTTTTTTACTACATTCCATTATACACTATTGAAATAAGTTATTCTAAATTCAATGGCCAAAAGCTTTCATAATTTAAACTTAAAAATGTAAAAAGGTCTAATGCTATTATAATTAACTTTACTACATATTTTAAAGTCATATAAAAGCATTATACCTACATGTAGTTATTATTCTTTGACAATCAAGCCTAGCATTGACACAAAACCCACTGCTTGATACGCAGATACAATACACCCTTTTAGGTCATTTAAAGAAACCCATAAAGCTTCAAAGTCATTATTGCTCAAATCAATATCATTTAACGATGTATTAGTAAAGTTAGCTTCATTCAAATCACATTTATTAAAATAAACTTTATTAAATTCACATTCATAGAAATCTGCTTTGCTCATTTGACTTTCTTTGAAATAAACATTGTTTAAACGACTATACCCGAAAGCTGATAAGTTTAAAACACAATCGTTAAAAGAAACATCTTTTAAATTTGCTCCAGATAAATTTATTCCCAACAATTTACATTGATTAAATTGAACTCTATGTAAATTGGCTTCCATCAAATTTATATTAGATAAATCACAATTATCAAAAACAACATCATTCATTTCAACATTTACAAAAGATGTGTGTTTAAATACTACATCTTTAAACACAATGAAAAAAATACTTGAACGCTCAACTATTTCTACTTCTACAATTTCATCACTAATAATACAGTTACTCAATTCATAATCATCACCTTTAAATATATCTTTAAAAGGTTTTTTATAAAGATTACTAGCTATTTTGGGTGCTTCAATATTTATTTTCAATTTTATCTCCTTTATTTAAAACTCTATCTTTTTAACTTTGCCAGCGTTTTTTCTGTGACAAGATTTTGAATGTTATATAGCATTAAAATTTCATCAGCATTTTTCTCTTTGATAAACTCATTAACACTACCATTGTAATATCTTGTATCTACTACATAGATTGTCTTGTAATGGCTAGTTAAAAAAGGAATAAAGGAATTTGCAAAACTATCTTTTAATACAACTAAAGTTTTTTCGTTTTCAACATTATTATTAATTTCCACTATTGCGTGATCACCACCCATAAAAAATGAATATTTATCAGTTTTAGCCAAATAACTTTCGTCAAAAAGACTATGTGATTTGGCCGTTTCATTAAAAATGACTTCTAATAATTTGGATTCTTTTTCAACATACTGCTGTATAGTATCAGCTTTTTTAAAATATAAATTGGCTTTCCGATAACTTGTGCCTAAAAAATCCTCACTTACACTCTTTACTATAAAATCATTTAGCTCTAAGGGTTTGATCCCTTGATTGATCATATATTGACTATATGCCAAATAGGCACCAAATGATGTCCAATGATGGTCTGTTTTATAATATGTGTAGTCATTGTTAGTGAATTTTTCAAACAAACTCAAAATACTTATATCAGGGTCTAAAATTTCTTGAATTTTTAATAATAATTCTTTTTCATCAATAACCGGTGCAAACAATGGTAACTCTTTTTTTTCAACATTGCTTTTACTAGGTACTAGCAAAGCATTTATTGTAATATCACTTTTCCACGCTTTAAGTTTGCTTTGCAAGTTATTTATACTATCAATATTTAAGTCAAATTGTTTTTGCTCAATAACTTGGTCAACATCAAATAAGTAGCCATTTTTACCAAAGTAAATTCTAGTGTTATCCTTTTTTAACAAAGTCTTTTCTGAAAGTGTTTTTAAACCAATCCACTTGTCCCGCAATATAAATTGGTCACCAGCATATTTTTCAAAGTCACTCGCAAATTGACCATTTAATGTGTTTTCTACAGTTGGTTTAACAAACTGTTGTAAGTAGCGATTTTCCTTGCTTGAAAAAGTTTTGCTTGGACTAAGCAAATTAGCCACAGAAAGTGATCCAATAATTAGGATGAATAGTATTGTTAATTGTTTTTCTTTCATTTTATCCTCCTAAAACCTAAAGTACAAAAACGGATTATATGTTTGATCAACTAAATTTGCAATAATTAACACTAAAGTTAAAACCAGTAACAAATTTTCCAAAAGTAAATACTTATTATTATAATTAAACTTATTCCACAATCTTTTAGGAAGTGGTGTACTTGCAAAAATTAAGATTATTAGTAAAATTAAATTTGTATACAAATAATATAAACCTGCACCATTAATTAAACCAAAGGCAAAAGGATTAAACATTACTTTTAAATAATTAAAACCAATGCTTAATGATTCAAAGCTAAAGATTACCCAGGAAATAATAACTAGCGTCAAGGTGTAAATCCTTCTAGAAATATTTGGCCATTTATCCAAAACTTTAATAAAAACAAATTTTTCAAATATTAATAATAAAGCGAAATACAAACCCCATATTAAAAAATTCCAACTAGCCCCGTGCCAAATACCCGTTAAAAGCCAAACAACTAAAATATTTCTAATATTTTTAATAGTACTAACCCGATTGCCTCCAAGTGGTATATAAACATACTCTTTAAACCAAGTACTTAGTGATATATGCCATCTTCGCCAAAAATCAGTTATGCTTAAACTTGTATATGGATAATTAAAATTCTCTAAAAAATTAAAACCAAACATTTTACCTAAACCAATTGCCATATCTGAATAACCGGAAAAGTCAAAATATATTTGAAAAGTAAATGCAATAATTCCTAACCATGCTGTTAAACTCGTTAAAGTCTGTATATTCATTATTGAAATGTTTTCCCAAAGCAAACCGATACTATTTGCTAAAAGCACTTTTTTACCAAGACCTATTATAAACCTTTTGACTCCTTCATTAAAAAGACTAAATGTTTCAATTCGATTATCTAATTCTTTAGCGACTGTTTTGTATCTAACAATTGGACCTGCAATTAACTGTGGAAATAAGGTTACATAGGTTGCAAAAGTTATAAGGCTATTTTGAACTTTTGTTTCTTTTCTGTATACATCAATTGTATAAGACATTGTTTGAAAAGTATAAAAAGATATTCCGATAGGTAAAGTAATGTTTAAAAGCGGTACACTCAGGTTAAATAAATTATTTATATTTTCCAAAAAAAAGTTAGAATATTTAAAAAAGCCTAGCATACTCAAATTAATCAAAATAGATAATAATAACCAATTTTTAGCTTTGCGCTTATTTTGCTTTTTTTGATTTTTATAAATACCTTGGCCACAAGTGTAGTCTAAAAATGATGAAAAAAGCATTATTAAAATATACTTTGGTTCACCCCAACTATAAAAGAGTAAACTTGCAAACAATAATGTTAAGTTTCTATATTTTCTTGGGGTAATAAAATATAATAATAAAGCTATTGGCAGAAAATAAAACAAAAATAAAACACTACTAAAGACCATAAAGACTCCTTTATAAAAATAGGGCTTAAATTGTTAAGCCCTTTTAAATTATTTAAAAAAACTGTCAATTACATCTTTCACTTTAGCGACTTCATCTTTAGCAAAGATAATTCTTTCTTCCTCACTTGCTTCTTCACGATCATCATAAGCACCTAACATTACAAAAAATACAAAATCTCCATGTCTTACCACTTCACTTGCATTAGCTTTAGCCAAGTTCATTGGATACATAAAGGCTTCTGTGTTTAAAAATTCGCGATATTCAATTAAATCTTCTTCAACATCATTTGCCATTCCTTCTTTAGCTTTAATTGCGATAAATGTATCAACATTCATTGAAATCATTGGTGATTGAGCTATAAATTGCTCTGCGTTGTCCATATCAATATCCATAAATTCTTCTATTTCAGCTTTTTCAATATCTCTGTCTGGAAGATAGTTTTCGCCTAACTCCTTTTTAACAGCCTCATGGATACTTTCAATTGAAACATTTACTGTTTCATTATTTCCTTGCTCTTTTTTACAACCAACTAAAGTTGTTGATAGTAAAGTCATTGTTAATAATAAGAATAAAAATTTTTTCATGATATGCTCCTTTGTTAATTAGATTTCAATTAACTTTTCTAATACCTATACATAATAGTTGCTAGTGATTACTAAGTCAACAAGATTATATTAGTCTTGACAAACTGAAGATAATTAATCTCTTTTAACATTATTAAAGACAATATAAAATCAAAAACAATCATTTCATATTGTGAATTTGCTAACTTGATTTTTTTAGTCACAACAATTGTTTAAGCTGTTTTTTATAGTATAATGAGTTCACTTGAATATGTAGGGCATATTTATTGTGGGAGGAAAGAGCATGTATAAGGAGTTTTTTGCAATGATAAAAAAGAATAATTTTAATGAAGCAATTGTTATTGATGGAGTAGTTGGCGTTGGTAAAACTACATTGATGGATTTGGTTAGTCAAAAACTTGGATATCAAAAGTTTTTAGAACCAGTTGTTGACAATCCGATATTAGATAAATTTTACCACGACCGTACAAGATACGCTTTTACGCTTCAGATATTCTTTTTAAACAGAAGATTTAAAATGTTAAAAGATGCTGCAAAAATTAAAGAAAAAACAATAATGGATCGAAGTATTTATGGTGATGTTATTTTTGCAAAACTATTAAGAGACAACAATGAAATGTCACAATCTGAATTCGCTATTTATATGGAACTTTTAGCAAACATGCTAGATCATATTGAAGCGCCAAAACTAATGGTTTATTTGAAAATTGACACAGATAGTGCAATTGAAAGAATTAAAAATAGAGGTCGCGATTTTGAACAAATTGTCGAACGCGAATACTGGGAAAACTTAAATAAAGAATATAACGATTATTTTGACAATTACAACTTGTCACCTCTTTTGGTAATTGATGCCAGTAAATATGACATGGTTAATAATGCTGAAGACCGCAAACATATAATTTCATTAATTGAAGAGGAAATTTTTAAAATTGAAAAGAAATAATTTAAAAAGAAACCAATAATGAAGTGAACCCCAATAGTTGGACCAACAACTAAAGGAGGTTCACTTCATAATGGTTTCTTTTTTGTTAATTAAAAGTCCGTGTTTAGGGGTTCACATCACAATTGGTTAATTAGTGGTCCACAATTAGAGTAACAAAAACAAAGAAGAAAACGAAGAACCTTTACCCAAGAATTTAAACATCAAATGGTCCAATTATATCTT
>LFRM01218379.1_pt1 | contig 12088 bp, 11 predicted proteins | sample 618341 | NCBI WGS metagenome assembly LFRM01 (sample SAMN03654438, study PRJNA283298) | anaerobic digester metagenome | isolation source: pool of bioreactors CSTR01a, CSTR02a, and CSTR03a thermophilic anaerobic... | place: Denmark: Kgs. Lyngby | collected 2014-05-21
AAAAATAGAAAATCTCGAAAGCCTTTCCCACCAGATAGCCATTAGCTGGCCATTTGGTTTTTAAGCGAGCTACCCGGTGGAAAAAAGGAGTAACAGCAACTACCCCTGTAACTGAACCTGCATTACCTAAATCGCTGCATTTTATAATTTATGTTTTTCATGTAGATTTTTGATCTCGTATTACTGCAAAATAAAAAGGTGGTTTAGCAAAAGTTCAGCAGACTATAAAAGGTCGCTCTATAAATTCAGCCAGATTATATTGTAAATAAACAAGAATAGATTTTTAGAAAAACCTCTCATACCCGATAGAAAACATTTTGAAAAGAGACTTTTCGACATTTTATAGGAAATAATGCTGATAAAAAACTATTCTCTTAAGAGAATAACAAATAAAAGGAGGGAAAATATGAAAAAATATATTTTCCTTGGTTTAACTATCATAGTATTTTTTAATTTTATCCCGACATTGCATACTCAGGAAATTTCACAACCCCAGGAAATTCCAGAAGGATACATTTTCTACCAGTATCAATATGCCTACCTGGACATCTCCCTGATTTATCCCGAAGACTGGATCAACTATTCTTCCCAGGAGCGGGGAGTGTTAATTGACACCCCGGACTCCAAAGGTTCAATTATGCTTCTCGGCACCCCTCTTTTCGGGGAAGAATATACTTTAGAAAAACTATGGGCGGAAAATATGGAAAATCTAAAATCAGCCGGTGCAACGTTCCAGGAATCTGTTCCTGATACCCTTTCTGGATATTCGGCCATCAAATCTTTATATACTATTAAAATTGGCGAAGATATTCATCAATATATCTGCTATAGCGCCATCATCGGAGACCTGTTTTACACTTTTAGCTTTCATGCTCCGGTCAATGATTTTGAAAAATACCGGGAAAAGGTGCTTACCNNTCCGTTCTGTATCTATCAAAACCAGAGAATAAAACGTTAAACCGCCATCCCCGATAGAATAATAAATTATTCTGAAAAACTTTTCACCCAGTCCGGTTGTGGTGGAGGATTGCTATCTAATATTGCTCTCCAGGCTTCATCGGTCAGCCGCTCATCCATAGGTTGCTTAAATTCATAATAACTGAAAACCGGTCCGGCTCCCAAAATGATATGTCCCTGAGGTAACCTATAAGCCACAACCGCTGTTTTTATAAAACCAGTACCTTCTTCTAAAACTTTCCCGGTATTTCCCTCGGTATGGACATCAGCAACTAAAACAGTCTGGAAAGCTTCTGGATCTAAGTCTCCTCCCGATATGATACCGATTAAATCCCTGGAGATGCTGCCAAAATTTTCGATAAAATCGTAATCTTCTTCATCCAGGGGCACATTTTCTAATTCTCTTCTGGAAATATCCAGCAATCTGGTGAGTATCTCGGCAAATCTGTTCAGCCCTGCTTCAATCATCAGGTTTTCCATTTCTTCCGGTGGAATTAAATTTTTAAATCCCGCGAGCGTCATCTGAGTTAAGTTTAAAAGGCGAGCATAGAATTCAGGCACTGGTTCAACATAACCTACCACAGGAGGCTCAAACGCTCCTCCCCTTTCAGCCATGGTATAGCTCTGTTTCACATACAATATAGTGTCATGTCTTAGCTCGGACCAGGAAGCAAGGGTGGTATGGAGCTCTTTATCCTGCCAGGCGGAAGTCTGCATAAAGGTGGGGTAACCCTCCCCAAACTCGGTATGCAACGATTTTAATACATAAAGCCAGTTTAGATAAAGATTACCAAACCAATCTTCCGCCCGGAGAGAATCAAGATAATCTTTCAGTTGGGAAAATACCTTTTCATAGTCGCTATACCAGGTATCACCAGAATTTTCTAAAATATCCCAGGCTCTCTGTGAACCCAGCAAAGCCATTAAATCCAATCCTCGAGGAAACCCTCGAACTTCTCTTTCTGCCGGAGGGGGACAGGCTGCAACATCAGTCTTCACCCAGGTAAAGGGCCGGTTATTCCTGAACTCTTCATAATCATCATTCCAGGCGAAAGTAAAGGGTTTTTCCTCGGTAGGAAGGGGAAGTTTTGGACCATTATACTCTCCACTGTAAGGAGAAACAATTTCAGAGAATAGCCAGGAATCCAAGGTAAACCTCTGACCCATCAGGCGAAATCCCTTGGTCTGAGATAGAAGTCTTTCGGCCTCTTTTTGCAACTCCTGAATATCATCTTCCTCGAGAGGAGGACAGGGCATCAACAACTCACAAGCTCCCAATCCACTGTATATTTTGGGGTTATAAGGGAGGTCTCTCACCGCTTCTTTTAACTGGTCATATTTTTCAACCAATTTATCTATGTTAACCGCTCCTCCTTCTTCCTCTCCTATCTCTTGAAGCACTTCGGCGTATTCGTAAGGTCCTAAATCATCGGAGAAACCCACCAGAAAAGAAGTAAGGGCGTAAACTCTGTTCCAGCACTCCTGAAGCTCTGAGTTGTTGATAAATTTTTCGGCTAACAAAAACGCTTGCAGGGTCTGAATCCGGGCATCATAGTCAGAAATAATTCCTTCTATCCGACCACTGCAGAGAGATTCTCCTGGTGATAAAAAAGGAGAGCCTTCTATTAAGGCCGTCATTCTACCATACCACATGAGCGCTTTAAAATAGTTTTTCAACCTTTCCGATTTAGTATAATGTCCCCGGGGAACATATTGAGAATAATCTTCTTGATAGATAAAAATGGGTGAATATTCCCAACCCTCGTGTGCTTCTATCAACTCTATCTCAGACTGCACCAGCTCCCTAACCACTTCAGGGGTTTCAAAATGGTAGCGCTCAAACTCTGCCTCACTGAAATATTGGTAGCTGGCTTTCTCTCCGTAAACATCTTTCACACCAGCTATCATTAGCTCACAATATTTCGGGTCCATTTCTGGAGAACAGTATTCTTCTTTTAAGATTTCATCGCTGATTACCTGGTCTTTCTCGGGCTTTAAAAGCTCCAGAGCGACAGAAAGATAAGCCATATTTCTTCGGGCTGCTTCTTTTAAATCACCCTCCGACTGCTCATAATCTTTTTGTGATGCTTCAAACAATTCTCGGCTGATAGTCCAGATATCCTGATAGAAAAGGTCTCTTTCCATCCGCATCAGCGTGGTATCAAAAAAGATATGGTAATAATGCAAAAGAGAATCAGAAGTAATGAAAATTGGTACATCAATATTTTTTAACGCTTTGTAATAAGCGACAAAATCATCTTTGGGATTTGTTGCCTCCCAGGAAGGAGGAAGATAAATTTCCTGTTCTCCTATATTAAGGGGGGTGGGGATGACCACAAAGGCATTTTTCTGCAACAACTCTATTACAGTAGAACTTAAGGGAATCTTCCCCGAAAAATCTTCAAAATTAGTAACAATAGAGATAGCTAAAGGCAAGGAATGGCCGGGAATAGCAGGATAAACTGCGGTTTCCTCTACCACAAAATCTTTCGGATTAACCAGTTGCTTACCGACATTAACTTCAGCAAAGACATTGTTCCCCGAGGAAAGAGATAGCAAGATAATCAGGATAACTACCAAATTATTTAAAAAATAGCCTCTTTTTGCTTTTCTCATTTTTACCCCTCCTTATTTTTTTCAATTTATCTTGTTATCTCTATTATACCTCTCCTTATATCTTCCCCTAACTTTTTATCAGACTTCTCAGATAGGTCGATAAGAAATTCATCTACCCCGCCTTTACTCATCAGCATCGGCTGACCTAAATGGTGTTGTATAGGGAAAAGATAACAGGTGGCCCTATCAGGCTCAACGGCCAAGCCCACTATCAGTCCTTCCTGAGTTTCAGGTATACTTTGCTGGTCAAAGATAAAGTTACCCAGAGAATAAAAGACTGGCCTACCTTGTATCAATTCAATTTCCTGTACCACATGGGGATGATGTCCCACGACGATATCCGCTCCCGCAGCAATCATTCGACGAGCCAATTGCCGCTGGGATGGCGAGCTTTTTAACTGATATTCTTCTCCCCAGTGCACACTTACGATTATAAATTTACCCGGATTGTCTATTTTGGCTACCCTTATTTCTCTAACGATTTCCTCCTCCCCGTGAACAAACGGTAGCACTCTATTAAAAGCCAAAAAAACGGAGTGTTCAGTAGAAAAACAGGGATTTGGCTCATTCTGATAGCTATATAAAGGATTACCAATATGGCAAATCTGATATCTATCCAGCCAATCCCTGGTCTCTTGTAAGCCTTCTGCTCCCCTATCTGTAATATGATTATTGGCTAAGGATACGAGATTAATCCTACTCCAGCTAACCCCTTCAAGAACCGGGGGAAGAAAGATAAATTGTAGTTTATCACCCAAAAATTCCGGCGGGTTTTCCCCAACGGGACCTTCTAAGTTGGCAAAAACAACATCAACGCCTCTCAGTAATCGTCCAATTTTTTGAAAAGGATAATAAATACCATTCTTTTTATTCAGCTCTGCTATCCCTCGCCCCAGCATCATATCCCCAGCGAATAAAATTGTTTCTGCCTTGACCTCGTTTTTAGCTTCTCCCTCCTCAAAAACCACGCTGAAATAGGAAGTAGTTTCATTTGGAGAAAGGGATAAGAAATCCACAGAATTTTTGTGAGCAATTACGACCGGTTTTTCTTTTTTCCGCAACCGGGCAAATAACCTCACAGCATACAGTGATTGCCAGCTATCCACCTCTATATTTTCAAAATGCTCTTCCTCACCGTTCAATAAAACCCTAATGCTTTTAACGTCATGGAATAATGCTGCGCGAGAGGGAAGGTAATGGGAAAAATCAACACTGGCCACCATAATAGTCCGAGCGGAGGAAATCTGGTTAATTGCATTTACCAGTTGAGCCACCTCTTTCCGGGAAATGTTGGCTGGTATCAGAATAGGCACAATTTTTGCTCCTGGAAGATGCTCTTTGATTAAAGGCAAGAGGTTCATAATGCCAAATTCCAAAAGCACCGCGCCCGGGTTTGGCCTTATCCTGGTTTTAGTAGCTATCTTTTTTAACAATTCCCCGTCAACAGCTATATCACCCAGCCTGATATCATTCAATTCCCAGTTGACACTGATAAAGGAATTTCCTCTCTCGAGAGCCGCGCTATTCAAATGGTCCGGGCTTAATAGAATGATGGTATCAGGAAGCTGCTCTCCTCTAGCAATAAAACTGAAAAAATCCACCATAATTTCTTTAGCCAGCAGGTGATGAGGTATAACGCCGGAAACCACAGACAATGCCTCACCAGAGTCGCCGAGAGCAGGCACCACGGTTACATGGAAAAGAAACAAAAGCAATAACAGTTGAGTTAAATTTCTCATATTGATGATATTTTACAGCATTTTACAGCATGCGAGTTCCTGCACAGAAAATATAAAACACCCGTTTCTTGCAGGTTTTCAGTATACAAATGTATCTATTTTATCCCCGTAGTTTTAATTCCCTCCATTATGTATCTCCGAGTAAAGAGATATAAAATCATGGGGGGTACTATCATTATTGTAGACATAGCCATCAGAAGGTCCCATCTTACGATAAACATAGTCCGTGAAAAACTATAAGAGCCCACGCTTAAAGGCTTCAGGTTTTCTGAGTCTATGAATATTAAAGGCGTGAAAAATTCATTCCACCAGAATATGGATGACAAAACCCCAATGGTTATGAATATAGGACGGGAAAGAGGCACTATTATTCTCCAGAATATTTGCCAGCTATTACAGCCGTCTATTTTCGCCGCTTCGTCTAACTCCCTGGGAATTGTCCTATAAAATTGTCTGAAAAGAAAAACATTATAGGGATAGGCAAAAAAAGCAGGTACTATCATTGGTAAAAATGTATCCAGCCATCTGAACTCTCTAAAAAGAAGATATTGAGGAATAATGGTAACAAAGCTGGGCACCATCATTGTCGCCAGTATAATCCCAAATATAAGGTCTCGTCCTTTAAACTCCATCCTCGCCAGAGGATAAGCCACAATAGAGCTCGATAGCAAAGTCCCCAGGGTATTTCCTATGATTAAAATTAGCGTGTTTCTTAGATAAATGAATATCTTACTCTGGAGAAACAATTCAGTATAGTTCTTAAAATAGAGATGTGATGGAAACAAAGATGGAGGATAAGAGTTAAATTCAATAAGAGGCTTGAAAGAAGAAGCGATAATCCATAAAATGGGGAAGAACATTATTATGGCAACAACGACCATCACTAAATACTGAAAAAATTTTATTGTTAGTGCTCTTGCTCTTACGTTCATAGTCTTCTCATCCTCCTCAAGCCTCATAATATACCCATTTTTTGGCCAGTCGGAACTGCAGTAGAGATAGCGCTGCAGTGATGGCAAATAAAATCACCGCTTCTGCACTCGCATATCCCATCCTGAAATTTTTAAATGCGTTAACATAGATGTCTAAACTCATCACCTGGGTAGCTTTTCCAGGCCCACCACCTGTAAGAGGATAAATGAGAGCAAAGGAAGTATTCAAAGAGTTAATGGTACCTGTGACTAAATTAAAGAAGAAAATAGGAGATATAGCAGGAATGGTGATTTTGAAGAACTTATCCACAGCATTAGCACCATCAATCTCTGCCGCTTCATAGAGCTCTTTGGGGACTTCTTTCAGAGCGCTATCAAAAATCAACATCATTTGCCCCGTAAAATAAGTATAAATACAAAGGACCGTTACAACCCATAACACTAACCTCGAATCCATCAACCAGTTTGGACCTTCTATCCCAGTCAAAGACAAGAGATAATTTACTATTCCCAGCTCTTTGCTGAACATCAGCTGGAATACAAATGTTAAAGATATAAGGGGAACCACCGCTGGAGCAAAATAAAAAAAACTAAAAACACCAGTACCCCGGACCTTTTGATTTAAAAGTAAAGCAGTAAAAAGGCTCCAGCACATAGTGATAATCACAGAGAACACCATGAAAATAAGAGTAACTTTTAGTATGCCCCAGAATTCTGAACCAGCCCGGAACATATTGGTGAAGTTTGCAAGTCCCACCCAGACAGGGGGAGACAACAAATCCCACTTAGTAAAACTAATAAAGATAGCAGCAATTATGGGGCCTCCCGTAAATAAGATAAAACCTATTACCCAGGGAAGTAAATACAGATATGGAACTATAGATTCCTTTTTAAAAGCCATGACGAATCCCTTCCTCCTTAAATTAAAGGGGGATTCTCGCAGAATCCCCCTTTAATTTAAACATCATTCAGAAGCAACTCCTTCTTCTCCCAGAATCTCTTTTGCCCTGTCTATTGCCTTTCCTACTACCTCATCTATACCCATTTGTCCTAATATTGCCGCATTAAAGTCCTTTACAATATCAAAGGTCAGCCCGGAGGGAAGAAGCACATATCCCCACTGAGCAAACTGGGCAGTCTTATCAATGGCATCCCAGTTCTCTGGCCCCATAGGTCCCTGAACTCTGTAGTAACCCTTTTCAAGGATAGAGATGCGAGCTGACGGATTATTAGCAGCTTTATTTATTAACTCCTGTCCCTCTTCACTCATGCAGAATTCGATGAATTTCCATGCTGCATCTTTCACCTTACTTGCAGAATTAATGGTGAAGAACCCGGTGTGAAGTGTAGAATACTGTCTTACCCCTTTAGGAATTGGGGCAATGTCCCATTTAAAGTTCTCTATGTCTCTATAGACTGAGACCATCCAGCTTCCATTAAATGCCATTGCTGCTTTACCAGCTACAAAGAGGTCTGTAGAAATTATACCTGAAGTACTTATTTGTGGCGGAGCAACCACTTTCTCCTCGTTGGTCAGACGATACCACCAGTTAAGAAATTCTTTAGCGCCTTCACCTATAGAAAATTGTCCTTTATCATTTACAATGTCGTCTCCAAAAGTCCCGATGAGAGAATACCACAGACCCTGGAAGCCAAGAGCATCACATCCCCATTGTTCTACTTTGCCATTCTCCACCACAGTCAGCTTTTTGGCNNAAACACCAGGGAAGCCCGTAGAGTTTCCCCTGCATTTCTATCAGGTCTTGAACTGCAGGAATAAAATCATCCAGAGTTAAAGTCTCGCTCTCACTTACGTAATCATCTAATGGATCCACGAAGCCGCCGTTAGCAAATCTAGATATATCACACTCCCACAGGCACATGACATCTGGAGCAGTGCCAGCCATTACCATAGTAGTAAGCTTTTGAGAATATTCTGCTTCAGGAATTAGCGTAAATTCTATTTTAATATCAGGATATTTTTCTTCAAATGCCTTAACATAGTTGTATTCTTCAGAAAGAGCATTCCAATGAGCATATTTTACTGTAGTATCAGCTGAATAAGCAGCAGGCGCCAATACACACACCAATCCCAGAACAAGCAAACCAACAAGTAACCGCTTCTTCATGTTACTTTCCCTCCCTCTCTTTAGAGTTTTGTCAGGTCCTAATAATTTTCCTTTTAAATAAATATCTTAAATTTCATCACCTTACACAAAATTACACAAAATTACTACCCTCTTCTTCCGAAGCAACCTCTTTAGACTTAATATCGTTGTCGCATTTTTCCCTTCTCAAATCACCCCCTTGTGAATGCCAGCACGATAAACTGGCAAACCACCTATTTCTTTACTGGTCTTACCATCTTACCAAATAAAAGTATAATCACCATGTAAAATATTGTCAATCCTTCACTGTTATTTTTATGTTACTGTATAACCTTACTTTGAAGATTCCAAAACCAGGTCGGAAACCCGATCCCGAGTGAATATAAATATTACTCAGCGGTCTATCGAATAAATTCCTAAAAAAAATGCGGTTACACACAAAACTTATACATGTAACCGCAGCCAGTTTCAGTTCTTGGGAATCGGAAAAATTCTTACTTTGTTTTTATCCAGACCTCCATAGGCCCCGGAGTCCTGTTAGCCCAGGCGTAATAGGGAATGGCAGTAAACTCTATTCCTTCTTTAAGACGATTAGCTTCGTCGAGAGGTAGATAGAGTTTCTCCCAGAGTCCGGGCTCGTTAATGTATCCTTCTCCCTTTATGGCCACTATTCCACCCAATGTATCTCTATATTCCTTACTAATCTTCGTATCTTTCGGTATCTCTAAGTCCCAGACATCCACCCCGGGATTATCCTCAGCCTCCACACAATAAACAACTGGCCCTCTTCGAATAGCTACTCTTCCTACATTATCTTTCACGCCTGGATGACTCTCCAGAAATTCTGGCCTCATATGTAAATCTAAGGTTACTGTGTCTCCCTTTTGCCATCTTCTATTTATTACCATATATCCCTTTTCTAAAGCGGGCTCAAATCTCTCTCCATTAACGTTCAAAGAAAACTCCCTGCTCCATTCCGGTTTTCTTAAAAAGATGGAAAATGAAGAATCTGCATCTACCTTAAATTCTACTAATCCCTCCCAGGGGTAATCTGTCTTTTCTTCTATTGCCACTTTAGAGCCATTAATATCAAATTCAGACACATTACTGGCATAGAGATTGACCCATATCCCCTCAGGAGATATTGAATACATATAACCAGGAATAGAAGTTATAGTCCTCGCTACATTAGGCGGACAACAGGCACAGGCAAACCATCTCTGTCTTCTGTGACCGCCTCTGTCTGCCAGAGGATTTACATAAAAGTATTCCTTCCCATCTATGGAAATTCCCGACAAAACTCCATTATAAAGTGCCAATTCCATCACATCAGCGAATCTACCCTCGCCTGATGTCAGAAGCATTCTATAGTTCCACATAAAGTTTGCGATGGCCGCACAGGTTTCTGCATAAGCCGTTTCATTGGGTAGCTCATACGGATCTCCAAAAGATTCTCCTTCGTGTCTCGCCCCCGCAGTCCCGGTTATATACATTTTCTTGGTTACCAAGTTATCCCATAATCTCTCCAAAGCACTCCATAAAGTTTTGTCCCCTATCTCCATATATAAATCTGTAGCGCCGCTATTCAGGTATAGAGACCTCACTGCATGACCGACAATCTCATCCAGCTCTCTAAATGGTTTATGGTCTATGTGATAAGTACCCCCGCCAATGATGCCTTTTCCTCTCTCATCTACAAAGAATTTAGCCAGATCCAGATATTTCCGGTCATTGGTTTCCCTGTAAAGTTCTACAAGAGCCATCTCTATTTGCGGATGTCCGGGAACTCCCTCTCTCTTCCCCGGGCCAAATACTTCGGTTATGTGGTCTGCAAATCTTATCGCTATATCTAAAAAGTTTGTCTTCCCTGTAACCCTGTAGTGAGCAATGGCCGCCTGGAAGAGATGCCCGGCACAGTACAATTCATGCATATCTTTCAAGTTAGTCCAGCGGTCTTGCTTTCTGGAAAAAGTAAAATAAGTATCTAAATAACCATCTGTATCTTGAGCATCTCTTATCTCTTCTATAACGCTATCTACGAGTTTATCCAGTTTCTCATCTTTGTTAATAGCCAGAAAATATGATACCGCCTCTATCCATTTGTAGACATCAGTATCATTAAAGAAAAAACCAGAAAATTCTCCAGGAATCTTTCCCGCAGCAATCCTGAAATTATCCATCCTCCCGGTTTCTTCCATAATCTGATATTGAAGAGGTAAAGTGACCTCGCCCATAAGCTTTATTCTATTTGCCCAGAAGCTATCTGTAAGCTTCACTGAACTTATAGAGACAGGCTTCAACCTGACATATTTACTTTTGCTCGTATCAACTACAAAGGTATTGGACATAAACATTCCTCCTTAGCATTAAATTGTATTCTTTCCCAATATTACTTCAGAAAGATGCTAATAACTCTTTTTTATTTCACCTTCGAGCATATCTAACAATTTATCCGTCACAGCATGCGCTCTTTTGAGGTCTCTCTCTTCTATACATTTAAAAAGTTCTCTATGGAAAAAATAAGTCTTTTCTGCAAAAGAAGGACATTCCAGAGGATCTTCCCAGAAAAGGTGAAATTCCTTTAACCCGTCCAAAATGTCAAACAAGAGTTTATTACCCGCCAAACGATAAATCAGGCTATGAAAAGCCCAATTCTCCTCCCTGCTGTCATCTCCCCTTCTCTGCTTTTCTTCAAGGAGATTTACTCTTCTTTCCAGCTCTTTTATTTCATCATCGGTAATATTCTTAATGGCTTCCTCGAGAGCCAGCTTTTCTAAGGCTCTTCTGATTTTTAGAACCTCTAAAACTTTATCTTTTTCCTCATCTATATGAAGAACTAAATAAGACATATTGTCCTTCAGGGGAACTTTAATAAATGTCCCCTTTCCCGGCAACACCTCAATCAGGTTCAGACTCTCCATCTTCCTTAACGCTTCTCTCAACAGAGGGCGGCTTACCTTAAGAGCACTGGATAGCTCCCTTTCCGATGGAAGTCTGTCCCCTACTTTTAGATCGTTAGAAGAGGCATATTCTACTATAGCTTCCATTATGCTTTCAGTTAATTTTACTCTATTAATTGGTTTCATAGCTCACCTGGTCTTACCATCTTACCGAGGAGTATAACCACACTACAGGGTGTTGTCAACCCCCAAGAGGCTTTAGACACACCTGTTGAGAAAGCAGAGCGCTCCCCCCATCATAAGAGAAAGAAAAGAATGGGATTTTATCCCTATTTTTCTAGTAGCACTTCTTTTCAAGCCCACCTGCGAAAGTGGTTCAGTATCCTCCCGATACCACCAGAACTTGCCCGGTGATAAAACTTGCTTCTTCCCGGGAGAAGAAAAGCACTGCTTCAGCTACATCCTGAGGGGTGCCTAAGCGGCCAACGGGTATTTTCTTTATTACTTCCTTTTCTTTGCCGGGAGGTGTTACTGAACGCAAAAGATCAGTATCGATTTTACTGGGAGCGACAACATTTACAGTTATTCCATAGGGAGCAAATTCTTGAGATAATGCTTTACTTAAAGCTATAACTCCTCCTTTAGCAGCCGCATAATGAGCTCCTGAAGTACCTCCGGTTATTCCCGAAGTAGAAGATATATTGATAATTCTCCCCCATTTTTTATTTATCATATCAGGTAAAACAGCCTGGGAAACTAAGAAAGTGCCCCGTAAATTTACTGCCAGAATTTTATCCCAGGTTTCTTCTTCTATCGAAAGAGCCGAAGAATAGTAA
>LFRM01012297.1_pt1 | contig 12085 bp, 16 predicted proteins | sample 618341 | NCBI WGS metagenome assembly LFRM01 (sample SAMN03654438, study PRJNA283298) | anaerobic digester metagenome | isolation source: pool of bioreactors CSTR01a, CSTR02a, and CSTR03a thermophilic anaerobic... | place: Denmark: Kgs. Lyngby | collected 2014-05-21
GTTCCTGTCCAACCCCAAGACCAGCAGACTCTCCCGCCATTCGTCTTTTTTCGTCTTCAGGTCAAACTTGAAGCCCGACTGATTGAGCAACACCACCTTCGCCTTGCTCTCGCCGTCGCTCTTGAAGAAATGCGCCCGTAAAAAACAGTTGGCGCTGAATTCCTGAATGAAAAATGGCCTTTCGTCGTTGTTCTGCGGCTCAACTAGCATACAGCGCAATCCGCTGGCGAATTGATCGTAGTTCAGGCTGTTCTGCAGGGTGTGCAGTGACCGCTTGTGAACCGTCGCCCATTTGCGCAGGAAGTCCATCCTGCCGTCCTTCGGCAGAATTATCTCCGGCTCGCCACTCATCGTCAAACCCTCGTAAATGCGCATCGCATACGTTGTCATTGAGTAGAACAGCGCCCGTTGCAGATAAGCTTGATATTGGTCGTCATGCTCTTTCTGCCACTGATTCGGCGGCAGGTACTGTTGCTTGCGCTTGATGTTGCGCTGCCCCTGCAGACAGTCATCAACGCGCTTCCGGTATTCAACCAGCTCAGCGAATTCAGGAAAGGCAAAGCTCTTGGCGAAGCCAAAGGTGCTTTGAGGATCAGCTTTGGTAATCTTGCTCATAATTTATTCACCATCACAACCGATTAACCAGTAATGCAGCAACATCGCGATGCAGGCGCAGGCAAACACAGAGAAAAACATGACTCATCTTCCATATAACCAATAGGCGTTTTTTGTCAATAGTTGTTAGTCGCGCCCGACTCGGCCTCGCCACTGCTTTGCTCGAGGAGGAAGTAGCAGATGGCGTCGTAAAGGTGATCCTCAGCCCCCTTGCCACCCATAACCTTGTCCGTGCCGTCGCGCTCCATCTGCAAGCCCGGAATCGTCCGTATGCAATTCCTGCATCGCCTGAACCAGAAGATGCCCGGCGCGTTATCCCTCTCCCGTGAAGCAATCAATCTCTCCCGCATTAGCTTGAAGCCATGCTCCCTGCTCCCCGGAAACTTGTTGCATCTCTGCCATGCGATGCCAGACTGCTCAAACTCGTCGGCAATGCAGTAATTGGAGAGGCTGGCGAAGATGGCGCTGTCAGCGATGGAGATTTGCATTTCACGGCGGCGGAAAACCGACGACTCAACCAGCTTGATTTTTTCAGCCTGCGACTGAATGCTCTCCTTTGTGCCCTCGTTTGGCCGGCCATTCCAGCCGTAAAGCTCATAAATCACAAAAATATCGCCCTTGATGGTCGGACGAAGCTGGCCATTGGGCAAAGTGTAGTCACTGCCGTCGGAAACCGCGAACCACACGCAAGCCCACGGCGCGCTTGATCCATAGTCGTATGATTTGCTGATTTTCCACGACCGCGGAATGACAAACGGATTCATGAAGTGAACGCTCGCGTCAAACAGGTCGGCAAAGGCCGCGTTCTCCGTCGCGTCCCAAACACCGTCAAGCCATTGCCTTACTTGTGTCGGCGTCCCAGACTTGCGCAATTCATCCTCGTATCCGGTGTCAGCCAGATATGGATTGTCGGACAGCCTTGAGGGTATGAAGCAACGATAGGTCATCCTGTTCATGCGCTTGGAGAAGCCGTCGGGAATAAGCACGCCACCAGCCGGATAAGGATCAATGAAGTCCATCTTCAGCCGCGTGTGCAACGGGCCGCCCGGATTGCCTGAAAGGATCATCTGCGTCGGTATGCCTCGCGCATTCCGCAATGATCCGCGCATGCGCTCAATGATGTTGAAGGCGCTGAAATTAGTCACCTCATCAAAGGCGATCAGCGCATACTGCTTGCCCTGATACTTTTTAATGTCGTCAACGCGGTCGATGAACCCCATGCGCAAGGTCGCGCCGTTGTGAAAGTGAAAAGTGTTTCTACTCGCCACCCATGACGCGACGGGGGCAAACAGCTCCTGATACTGGTCAATGGCGTCCTCCAACTCAGGATTGGAGCGGCGCAGGAACAAGGCGCGCAAATACTTGCCATATTTTTGCACTCGATGGGCAATTAGTATGCCAATGCCATAGGTGTTGTGCGTCACCACAAAGTCATTGGTGATGTAAAGAGAGTCAGGATTGCTCACCGCAATGCAACGCGCCTCCTTCTTGCCCACATAACGGTAGCCGACGATGCGCCGCGTTAAATCGCCGCCCTTGGCAGGCGTGACAATCTGAATGCTGCAACCTGTTGTCGGCTGTGAATGTTCCCAGATTTTAGCCAAACCGCCCAATGACCAAACAAGCCATTGGATGTCCTTGGCAAGCTGGCCGTCGTCCGTGACATAAAAATCGCTATATTCTTTGACGCAATGCGCGCATTGCTCAAGCATTTTCTCCAGCATTGTTATTCTGCGTGAAATGAGAGCGACTTTACATTGAGCGTCACCCTCATCGTCACTGCCCAGCGAAAACTTTATGGGATCGCAAATCGGAATAGACAAAGCTTGTCGTTTGATGGCGGCGTGTCGGCTGGCGCGGGGCTTTTCATCCAACCACTCTTTGATCTCTTGAAAAGTCCAAACATTCCAACTGTGTCCTTGCCCGTCAGTTTCGACCCCGCGTTGATCTCGCCTGCTATCAACCCAAGTTTCCTTGACAAGCCAAAGGTGATCAAGGGTGCATTCAGCTTTCGCGCCATCTATAAACTGAACCTCGTATATATCTTGCACCCCTTGTTCATACACACCAATAACTTCTTGCACTTCCCCATCGCGTCCGCTGATTAAATCATCTACTTTTAGATCGCCAAAACGCCGAAAACCAAAAGGCGTAAGCGCTTGACTGTCAACGGGCATTGCTTTCCCACCTCCACGACTTCCGCCAAAGAAGATCGTGTCCGCGGGGCAGTCCAGCAGCGCCTGCTGTCTTGGCGTTGGTTGCACAATTATTCGTATGGCACTTTGTTCACCCCCGCTTGTCTCTGTTGACTGTTCGCGGTTTAATTGTAGGGGCATCGTTTGTGTCTGCATTTTTTCACCAACCTTGTCTGTTTTTTCTCTCTTTCTATCAAAGAAAGGCCTGTCGTTTTTTTCTTTGCTCAACTCAATATCATAAATCATCCAAATGTTGAAAAAAACACAACCATGACATTCACGCCATCACCACCATCGTCACCATCAGACCATGCAAGCACACGCGCGCGAACCGCGAAGGACATGGCGACGCTGTTTCAGGATCAGACTGTGAACCTGCCGGCCAACACCTATTTGCGCGAGGAAATCGCTGACTTGAACCTCCAGATGGAGGAGCTTGTGCGTCGTGTCGCGCTTGTCTGCGACCACATCGCGCGCTGTGCCAAACAAGTTGAACTGTGCAGTCTCCGCGCTGATCGGGAAATGTTCGACCCATTCTTGAAAATTGGACTGGCGGCGGGCAAGTGCTTTCGCATCCTGACCCCCGACACGGAAAAAGATGTTTACTATGTTGTCTCCATGAACAGCCGCGGCTTCATCTTCAAGAACGAGAATGACTATCAGAAGGAGAACACGCGGGAATATCAGCTTGATGTTTACAAGCATCAGGGGATCATTCCGCGGATCAGAGTCCTGAAAAAGACCTTCATGCGCCCTGAGACTATCGCCTGAAGCATTGAGCGCAACAGTAGCAAGTCCGAAATTATCGCGAGCGTCGCCAGTGCCAGAATCACGGTCGTTGTTGTCTCAAACATCATCATCGCCATCATCCCCATTGTCGCTGTCGTTGTCGGCGTCATCATCAACATCGCCGTCCAAAACAAACTTGTCCGCGCTTTTGCCCATTATCTGCCGTCGCTCCATCTCAATGACATCGCCGCCGTCGCCCAGAACTTTGAACTTCTGCTCCGGCGGTTGCATCTGAATGACAATCTGCGCCTGCTTTGACTTGTTCTTCTCGCTTTCCTTCTTTTCAAAGTAACCGTTGATCATTTTGAAAAAACTCTCGCGCGATTGCGGGCTGCCACCGTCCATAGCGTCGGCGTAAGTCTGCATGATGAGGCGTTCCTGAGCGGCCAGCAATTCATCATCCAGCGCCTCGCGCAATTCCTTGTTGGCGTTTATGAAGCGCCTGACCTCAATTCGCGGCGCGCCGACCCTGCGGGCAATCTCATCTATGCTGCCGATGCTGTCGGGGATTGCGGAGGCGACTAACCACGGTGTAAGCTGAACAGGATTAGCGCGGCCACGCCTATCAGCACCAGTGCGATTATCGGCAACGCTGGCATGATCACCGGCATTGCCTTTAGTAAAAGTGTTTCTATCATAGTTGTTGCTGCTGTTGTCGTAATAAGCCATGTTTTTCTGTTTCCATTGGTGGAACCGGACATTTTTTGTGTGTTTTTTTCTCGTTTTTCCCTTATATCTAATGTTTGAAATTGTCAATATTTCACATTTTCCCGTGGCTGTTGGGAAAGAATTTTGCGGAAAGTTGAAAAAATTGCGCTGTTTTAGTTTGACAACGCCGAAAGGTGGCATATTTTAAGGTTGCAGGCAGGGAAAATCGAGCCTGTCAAGAACAAAACAACTAATAAAAAAGGAAAAAGAACAATGAGCGGCCAACCACGACCAACTGAAAAAGACTTGTTCTTCGCCTGCGACCAGCAAGCGGAAAGCGTCTTTCGATGCGGCGATGTGACAGTTTACAAGGCTGACAGTGTTTTCATGGCGAAATTCAACACGCCGCAAAGGCTCGTTGAGCCGATGTACTCATTCTTCCTCACCAACGCGATTGCGATGCTTGCCGTAAACGCCAACATTGAATATCGCCACCTGCGAACTGGCAAGCGAGAACTGGTTGACTACCATCCTTCCGGCGTTGACTGCGACAAGGAAATTGTTGTTTGGTCATCCGGCTACGACAACATGCTGGTGACATTCGACTTGGCCAAATGGCTGTTCGTCGCCCGCTTTGACACGGAGTCGGATTTCATTCCCGCGCAATCAGGTTCAACGATCAACGGCGCGGCCGCGACGCTGGCGGTGGTCACGCACAATGTGCTATGCGAGCAAACCGTGATCAAAAACAAGAAACACCTTAACCGATTCGGTGCGAAGGAGTTGTGCAAATGATTACGTCTAACACCAGCAACATTGCCTGCGAACTCTTTTATCATGGACAAAACGTCAGCAAGGTCATGCAGGCTGATGACGTTGCCGTTCACGTCAAGCTGTTGCCTGAATATGACTTCGGGAAAGTCTATTGCGCCAGCGTTAAAAAATGCGCCAACATGAGCTTCGAAGTTTTTGCGTTTGAACAGATTGACGCGCTGGCCGTGCTTGCAGAGGCGCTGTTCTGTGGCCTTGCAGGCCACCTTAATGGTGGAAGCGCACTTTATCTTAGCGAGGCTAAAGAGCAACTGTTAAACAACTCTTGGGGAGGCGATTGCTGCGAGCGAATTGTTTATCTCAATCATAATATCATTGTTCTTTACGACAGCATGGAAGAAGTTTACTATGCCAGCCATATAAGCGTTGACCGGCGAATGAACGAGCTTGTCGCCAAAGACGCGGAAAGTGCCGTCGCCTTCTATGCCAATTATTTGTTTCAAATATATGTTGCTCAATATCGACCCCAAAAACAGAACAGAAATATCAGCAACTCCAAAGAACATATCTGAAATTCTTGAATGATTGGAATAAATTATGACTCCGTCAAAGATCTATAAACTATCAGACATTTACTGTCTGACAATTCGCCAGCCGTGGGCGTGGCTGATCGTGAATGGCATTAAAGACGTTGAAAACCGCACTTGGAAGACCAATAGACGCGGGATGTTCTACATTCACGCCGCAAAAGCAAGCTCAATGAAAGACTACAAACTCGCAACGCAGATGTTATGCGAAGTTTATGGCGACAACCATGATGTTTTAATGCCGCCGTTGAAAAACATGCCTCATGGTGGCATTGTCGGTAGCGCTGAAATCGTTGATTGCACAAAGGAAACCGACAACCCGTGGCATTTTGCCGGACAATATGCGTTTGTTCTGCGCAATCCCATTGTGTCGCTATTCCAGCCAATGAGTGGCAAATTGGGCTTTTGGAATTATGAAAAAGGTGTGGTGGCAGAGACAAAAAAGTTTTACTCTGACCTTGGCTTGCAACATCTGCCGGCCAACAATAACAAATTAACCAGCTGGCCATATGATGAACCGTGGCAAGTTTCGGCAAGCCCGAACAGTGAGCCAATAAACGAACAAGGAGAAAAGCAATGATCATTCTTCTATGGCCTGTGTTACTGATCGGAGCGGCATTACGCTATGCGCAAAGGCTGGATAGACTGTGGCGAAACTATACGGCATGCCAATCAGAACCACCAAAGCCACCAACACCTAACATTCCGTGCGAACCAATGCCATCAGCCAAAATGTGGTGGGGCCCAGACAAACCACGCGGATATGCCGCACAACATGTTGAGTGGACAGGCGATAACCTAGAAGAAATTGTTCATTTTTGCTACGGCAGGGAAACCATTGTGCCAGACAGATTGATGGAACGAATCAGGTGGAATGAGGCAATATTACACCCACGCACCCTAATAATTCCTCTTGGCGGTGGACGTAGATTTACGTTGTCAATTAGCGATTGCCTTGCAATTTCAAGTCGCAACGAAAACACAGTGTGGTACGTGGACATGCACTCCACCTACGGACACGCGGAACGCATGCGTCTGTGGTTTTTTGGCCATGTGCAGTTTTGGAGTCAACTATCTGACTTATATGGCGATCACGAGTGGTTCCGCGCGAATGGCGAACTAATAAACCCAATCATTGACAACGAAAGGACAAGAAAATGATTACAATCACACTTCCGCCTGTTTACGACCATTGTGGCTATTCAGCTTGCCCATATTGCCACCGAGGTAATGCTGTCTTTTTGCGCCAATATGCATTCTATGACAAAGATCAAAAGGTTATTCTGAGTGGTGTTGAATGTTTTTGCGGATTCCCGTCTGACACTATCAAACATGAACCGAGCAAGTTTTTTGCCATTGAAGAACATTTAAAAGAAATTTTGCGCGAAACTTGGAACAAAACCTGTAAAGATGTCAAAGAAAACCAACCACGACCAACTTTGAGCCAATAAACCAACAGGAAAAGGAAAGCGAACAATGAGCAACAAACAACGGCGCACATGGCGCGATTACGCGCGATCAGTCATTACGGAAGTGATTGCGCAAAACAAGGATGAGGAAGAAAAAATGACACCGTTAATAAAAAATATTGAACCAGAGGCGTTTATGGTCTTCGTCTTCACCAATGTGCCCAACAACATTAAGCAATTGACGCTCAGGCAGATGCGACGCATAAAAGATCGCTTTCAACATCATGTTTGGCAGGCGCAAAAAGTCTCCGTTGAAATCGACTGGACGCGGCCCAATGTCATGGCCGCCATTGAACAGTTTGGTTTTTTGTTTGATTTAGTGCATGATAATATTGTTTGGCACGCAGCAAACAATCATGTTGAAAGAGAGATTTTTGGCATAGATTTTTCAATCGCGCAGAACGAGGAAATTAACAGCCTGCTTAAAAAAGCCATTGCGGAAATTTTTACTGAAGATGGCGCGTGATAAACAAGCCGGCGACGGCAACAATCAAAAAAAAGGAGAATTGCACAATGACATGGGAAAGCATCAACCTGCGGAAGGTCGTCTACAACGAGTCTAAGTCGCCAAGTGTGAGCTTTACAACCATTCCTGGCTGTGGCGACGCGCTTTATCCGTCGTTGCGCAAGGTTAGCCTTAACAAAAAGTACATTATTGGACAGGATTACACTGATTTGCGGGTGGCATACGGCAGTTTTGCCAATTGTTCATTTGAAAATCTGGACACGGAGGGCATGATATGCCACCGTTGCGAATTCAAGATATGCGATTTTACATATTGCGAGGGCGCTAATTTATGGTTTCACGAGTGCGAGTTTGAGGACACGCGGTTTCACAGCAACGAATGGCAGGAGCTGGCGTTTGACTGCTGCACATTCAAAGATTGCGCTTTTGACCGTGTTGGCAAGGAGCCGACACAGTTTTCGCACTGCCAGTTTTTTAATAGCAACAAATATATCTTCGCGGATCACAGCAGTGTGGACATTATTTTGCCCAAGCACACGTTCCGAAGCTGCGCGCTGGTTGACGCGGTGGGAAAGGAAATTGAAATATGACTGAACAAGAGGCAAGCGACATGTTGAGGCGCTTTTATCACTGGCGCGAAGGCGGCGACTTGCGTTCAATCAACGATGCGTTTCCTGCCGTTCACGGTGTTCATGGTTCCGACGCCATTGCTGAAGCCATTATGTTTTTCGCCAGCAGAGGCGCACCTATTGACTGCGGAAGTTGCAAACACGGTGTTCCGTTTGATGGCGCGGACAGCAGGTTCAAGTGTGGCCTGAATGTCAAAGGCGACTGTAAATCTTTTGAAGAAAAGGAAAGGTGGAAAAAACAATGACTGAACAAGAAGCCAAAGACGTTTTGCGCCTCTACCAAAACTGGCGCAAAGGCAAGGATTGCCGCGTGCTGGACAACGTGTTCAACGTGCCAATCAATCAAACCAACAAACTGATAAGCAAGGCCATTGAGTTTTTCGCCGCCAAGGACGGCGTGATAAACTGCATGGTCTGCAAACATTCCGTTTCGCTGTCCGACGACGGCGAGATTGTGAAGTGCGGGCTGGCGCTGGTTGGCAAATGCACCAAGTTTGAAGCTAAAGAAGGTGAAGGATGGGGATGACAACGACAACCAATGAAACCAGGGAAAAAACTCCGCGCTGGCAGGAACAGGCGGAAATGTTGCTGTTCAACAAGACACGGCATCGTGATAAAATCGTGCTTAGTTTGCGGCATCTATATGTTTTCCGGTGGGGATGCGGCCACCTTGCCTCCATCATCACCGACGAACCGATGGATCGTCGCGAGGAGCAGCAGTGCCGGTTTAGCCGCGACTGCCCGACGTGCGCATATGTGAAAAGCACCAGCGAGGAAGCGGTTCAGGCGCGGATTGACGCCGAGTTGAAGGCGAAGGCCGAGGCCGAGGAACAAGTGGCCTTACTGGCCAGACGGGAAAAACAACGCGCTTACATGGCGCGCCACAAGGCAAAGAAACGTTTGCAGGCATTGAAAGAAGCGGAGGCGGAAGCGGAAGCGGAAACAGGGAAAAAGTGAAAAAAACAACAATGGCCAGTGACAGCAACAGCAACAGCAATAATCTTAAAAGCCGCGGCCGGTTTGACATCAATGCCATTCCCGACCATGCGAAGGCGCGCAATCCGCACTTGTTTGGCGAGGACGGCAAAGGGCAGGCGCGTTTGCCGTCGCACGATGGCCATGACACAATAAAGCCCAGGGAAACCAAAGCGCAACAACGCATTGCCGAGCTTAACGAGAGGGCGTCGCAGAGGCTAAACAACGCCATTAAAAAGCGACAGGCGCGGCAATTGAGCAAAGACACCGCCAACGAGGCCAAAGCCCGTGTGACGCGTTGCGCGAGGGCTAACATTGAAATGGACGCGGATGGGCAGAATGAAACCATCGCAAGGCTGAAATCCCTCAACAAGACCGAGAGGCTGTTTTACGACACGGTTATCCCGACGTTGTTTGCCAAGGCTGATGGCGACGGTTCCGATGGCGGCGATGATTACATTGTCATTGTGCAGCCGACGCGGTTGTTCGCGCTGGAGGGTGGCGGCACCTACACGCCTGACTTTCTGGTTTGCACTCAGGGTAAAGTCCATGTGTTTGAAGTCAAGGGCGGCTACAGGGGCGCTGGTTGGGAGCAGGGGATGGAAAGATACAAAAGAGCCGCGGCGCAGTTTGACAAGCTGTGCATACACTTTTACATTTATGACTGGGACAGAAAAAACAATAAATGGAGGGCGCAGAAGTGGCGGGCGGCGGAAAAATAAGATATTTAAGCGTTTGTTCAGGCATCGAGGCGGCGAGCGTCGCGTGGGAGCCATTGGGCTGGGAGCCTGCGGGCTTTTCTGAAATCGAGCCTTTCCCGTGCGCCGTGCTGAAACATCGTTTCCCGAATGTAACTAACTATGGCGACATGACAAAATTCAAGGAGTGGAAAAATGTCGGAGCAGTTGATGTTTTGGTCGGAGGAACACCTTGCCAGTCATTCAGCACCGCTGGACTTAGAAAAGGACTTGCTGACCCGCGTGGAAATCTCATGCTCACATTTGGAGCTATTGCGGCTCATTTTAGACCACGATGGCTCATCTGGGAAAACGTCCCCGGTGTGCTGTCAAGCCACGGCGGACGGGATTTTGGCACCTTTCTCGGGATGCTGGCAGAACTCGGGTATGGGTTCGCCTACCGGGTTCTGGACGCTCAATACTTCGGAGTGGCCCAGCGACGCCGCCGTGTGTTTGTTGTCGGACATCTTGGAGACTGGAGATGTGCCGCCGCGGTACTCTTTGAGTCCGAAAGCCTGTCGGGGAATCCTCCGCCGAGCCGAAAGAAGGGGGAGGGATTTGCCGCCGAAGTTTCGCCAAGCCTTACTGCAAGTGGCCGGGGAGTTGAAAGAACCGGAGGGTCCAGAGGACAAGACCCGGTCGTAGCCTGCTATGGTATCCCCGGAAATTGGGTAAACCGTAAGCCGGAAAACGGGGGCAACGCCACCGCACCGATAAATGACGTGTCGCCGTGCTTGACCGGAGCGGACAGACACGCTGTTTGCCTTATGGACCAAGGCGGCGCGATTATGAATGTTGAACAAAACAAGACCGGCACGCTTCGCGCGCAGATGAGGGGACATGTTCCGATTGTCTATGACTGCCGCGGGTTTGGCGATGGCAAAACAGTTCCAACCCTATGCACAGACCACCCCGCAAGAGTCAGCGACCACTGCCCCATTGTTATAGATGGACAGGGCGGGGAGGGTGCGTCAAATATCACAATCGAAAATATTTCCCCGACGTCATGTAGTGGTGGCAACGGCAACACACACGCGGTATGTATGGCGCACGGCCAGGCAAACGCAGAAATCCTGTGCGACAAATGCCCGACGCTGAACTGTAACCACGAGCAGCCGATAGTGTTTAACGCGCAGGGGAGCGCCCGCCAGGGGGCCTCCGCCGGGGTGAAGCAGCGGAGCTACTTGCGCGAGGATGCCGTCGTCCGCCGGCTGACACCGAGGGAGTGCGAACGCCTGCAGGGCTTTCCCGACAACTGGACGCGGATACCCTACCGCGGGAAGCCTGCTGAACAATGCCCGGACAGTCCGCGCTACAAGGCGTGCGGAAACAGCATGGCGGTTCCGGTTATGCGCTGGATTGGGGAAAGAGTAGTGAAAGTTGAAAAAACGCTTAATGCTCAAGCATTGGCAAACAAAAGAAGGGCAGAGATTGAACCATGACTGACAACGACACCATTAACGGCGCGACATCCGACCACCGCTTCGGGCTGAGATATAAAATTGTCAAGGGCAAGGGCAATAGCAGGGGGGAGGTGTATTTCAATATCTCAACCAGCAGACAAAAGAACGCCATGCAAATAAAGATGGCCGAGGGTGGCGACGGCGAGGTACGGCTGTCAGATGACGGCGCTTTGCAGGCCATTGTGCGGGCTTACAAGTCGCCGCTGGAGGCAATCAACGGTGTGACCAAGAAGCTGTCCAAGAGCCGAGGCGTGTACATCATCGACAGCGAGCTTGTCGCCACAGTCAAGGTCGGCAGGGCAAGTTGCGAGGATGGCAAATCAAGGATGCTTGAGCAGGGTATCTTCAACCTTGCGGAAACCTTCATCATCTGCAAGAGCATACTGAAGAAATATCGTTATCCGCTGATTGGCAGTGGTGGCAGTAGTGGCACTGGTGGCGAGGTCAAGGAGCCTGCCGATCAGCCGAAAAAGAAAAAACGCAGGCGCAGGCCGGTGCGACGGAAATAACGCCTGAAAAAAAAGATAATCCATTCTAAAAAAAAGCCAAAAAAAAGGGAATCAAGTCAAGGCAGAAAGGAAGACAAGGGGAAAATGGCCGTTACATTGAAGAAAAAGCAGGCGCATCCTGAGTTGGCGGGAATGATCACCGTGTTGCAGGCGGTGAAAAAGTACAAGGTCACCGCTGGCACGGTGCGGGGCAGATTGAAACATCACGGCGTTGAGCCGGCCATCCCACAGC
>LFRM01322818.1_pt2 | contig 12083 bp, 4 predicted proteins | sample 618341 | NCBI WGS metagenome assembly LFRM01 (sample SAMN03654438, study PRJNA283298) | anaerobic digester metagenome | isolation source: pool of bioreactors CSTR01a, CSTR02a, and CSTR03a thermophilic anaerobic... | place: Denmark: Kgs. Lyngby | collected 2014-05-21
ACAATAAATACAATATTGAAAAGTAACAAAGTTACTCATACTGCAGCGTGCCTCCTACACGCTACATGATAGAATAGGGGTGCATGATCATGTTTTAATTAAACAGGAGTGCACCTACTATCTTTTTACTACAGGGAGTGAGTGTATGGTCTTCTAACGACATGGTGTCATGAAAGGGAGCTGTATTTCAGTAATACATGATTCTATCTATTAAATCCCTAATTTGAAAAACAAATAAGAGAATATAATTATGAAAAAATATGTGATTGGTTTAGATTACGGCTCAGATTCATGCCGTGCAATAATAGCTGATGCATCTAATGGTAATGAAATATCAACATCAGTTAAATATTATCCTCGCTGGAATGAAGGAAAATATAGTGATCCAAAAGCCAACAAATACAGACAACATCCATTAGATTATATGGAAGTTCTGGAGGAATCTATACTTGAAGCTATTTCTAAAGCACCTTCTGGTACTGCTGAGAATGTGGTGGGGATAGGATTTGACACTACTGGTTCTACGCCAGCACTTACAGACAAGGAAGGAACTCCATTAGCATTATTACCAGAATTTGCAGAAAATCCAAACGCAATGTTCGTACTTTGGAAAGATCATACTGCCGTAAAGGAAGCTGATGAAATAAACACACTTGCAAAGAAATGGGAAATAGATTATACCGCATACGAAGGAGGTATATACTCATCTGAATGGGTATGGGCTAAAATGCTACATGTATTGCGTGAAGATGAGAAGATACGAAATGCTGCATACTCTTGGGTAGAAGTATGTGATTGGCTGCCTGCCCTAATAACAGGTAAAACAAAACCTGAAACCATGCTCAGAAGCAGATGTGCTGCTGGACATAAGGCTATGTGGCACGAATCGTGGGGTGGACTCCCATCGGAAGATTTTCTTACAACACTGGATCCTCTGCTAGCAGGGTACCGTACAAGGTTATTTGAAGACACTTTTCCTAGTGACGTTAAAGTAGGTAATCTTACACCAGAATGGGCAGAGAGACTAGGCCTAACTACCAATGTAGCTGTTGCTGTTGGTGCTTTCGATTGCCATATGGGTGCTGTAGGTGTAGAAGTTAAACCTGGTGATTTTGTACGAGTGATTGGCACATCAACTTGTGATATTATGGCTGTTCCTTATGAAGAAATAGGCGACAAGCTAATACCAGGAATTTGCGGTCAGGTAGATGGCTCGGTTATACCAGGTATGATAGGTCTTGAAGCTGGTCAATCGGGCTTTGGAGATATCTATGCATGGTATAGAAAGTTATTGGAGTGGCCTCTTCAAAATATACTAAACAAATCAAATCTTATAGATGAAGAGACTAAGGAAAAGCTAATCCAAGAGGTTGGCGATGCTATTATTCCTGAGCTAACAAAAGAAGCTGAAAAAGTGTCTGTGCATGAAAGTACAATTTTAGCTACAGACTGGATGAACGGTCGTAGAACACCAGATGCTAATCAATTGCTAAAAGGATCTATTACAGGTCTTACCTTGGGTAGCTCTGCACCGCTAATTTTCAGAGCATTAGTTGAAGCAACTGCATTTGGGTCTAAAGCTATTGTTGACCGTTTCATTGAAAATGGAGTTAAAATAAATCAGATAATAGGTATAGGTGGAATATCACTTAAGTCGCCATTTGTCATGCAGACCATGTCTGATGTTCTTGGTATGTCTATCAAGGTGGCTAAAACTGAACAATCATGTGCTTTTGGGTCAGCTATGTTTGCATCAGTAGTTGCTGGGATATATGACAAAGTTGAAAAGGCACAAGATGCAATGGGTCAAGGTTTCGCACAAACATACTACCCAAACGAAGAAAACCATAAATTATATAGTGAATTGTATAAGAAATACCAAAGCTTAGGTAGATTTTCAGAAGAAAACACTGTAGCTAATTTATAATATTAGTATTAAGGTTTTTAATTTAAAAATAATGAATAATAAAATACTCACAGCATTGATTGTATTTTTACAATCAATGCTGTTGCAAAACATGCATGCCAATGAGCCAGATTCGGCATATATATTTGCATATGCTACTATAGAGAATAATAATCATAACGGGCTACATTTCGCTTGGAGTCTCGACAAAAGTGAATGGCACCCTATCGGACCAGAGTATAGTTATGTTAAAAGCGATTATGGCAGCTGGGGATCACAAAAAAGAATGATTACACCGTTTCTCTTCCAATCAAATGATGGTATGTGGCACTCTGTATGGAGTTTAAACGAAACTGATGGAGCATTGGCTCATTCTAGTTCACCTGATCTTATAGAATGGGGTCGACAATCTTATCCGCTATTGATGCAAAATGGCAATATAATATCACCAGTAATTACTTTCAATAACATTGATAATGATTATACAATATCTTGGCTAAGTAAAACTGAAATTGGTGAAAATGCTTATGCTTTAAACACAAAAGATTTTAAAGATTACGGTGAAGCAACACCTGTTACAAAGCTAAAAGATGCAAGACAAGAGGTTTTGATTGCAAATAGATATCAAAGAGGTACAGTTCATAAAGTAAATTGGGAAACTGTAGAGAATCTAATTCAAAACCAACAGTTAAATGCATATAAAGGAATTCTTTTTTCAGAGACAACAAGTGGAGATACTGAACGTTTTGGAAGCCTAAAGCCGATAGATGCAGTTATAAAAGCTGAAGCATCTAAGAGAAAAAAGATCAGCGATTTAATTATGGGTGTCTTTTATGAAGATATAAACTATGCAGCTGACGGCGGATTGTATGCAGAATTGGTTCAAAACAGAGGCTTTGAGTATGATCTGGCCGACAAACTACATAATGATCAAAGCTGGAATAGCAAAAAGGCATGGTCTGTTCTCAACACTGAATCGTTCCAAATTGGCACAGAATCACCTGTGCACGTAAACAATAAACATTATGCTATACTTCAAGTAGATAGTGAAGGCGTAGCAATAGTAAACGAAGGTTTTGATGGCATACCAGTAATAGCAGGTGAGTCGTATAACTTTTCGACTTTTGCACGCTCTCCTGAGACTAAAACTGGTCGTCTTATTGCTAAGCTCATAGATAAAGATGGTAACATAGTTGCAGAATCACGTACAGGCAAATTAAACAAAAATTGGAAGAAGTATGAAACTATACTAACTGCTACTAAATCAATGCCTGATGCACGACTCGTAGTTGAACCACAATTTACAGGTAGAGTAGACTTGGATATAATTTCTTTATTTCCTCAAAAAACGTTTAAAGGTCGCAAAAATGGACTTAGGGCAGATTTAGCACAAACACTTGCTGATATGAAACCAAGCTTTGTGCGTTTCCCCGGAGGTTGTGTAGCACATGGTGATGGACTCAATAACATCTATCGTTGGAAAAACACAATTGGCCCTATTGAAGAGCGTATACCACAACGAAATATTTGGAACTATCATCAATCATACGGCTTAGGTTACTTCGAATATTTTCAGTTCTGTGCTGATATTGGAGCTGAACCCATACCTATTGTTGCAGCCGGAGTGCCCTGTCAAAACTCAGCTCATCATGCTTGCGCTTTAGGTGGCCAGCAGTNNGGTATTCCCATGAGTGAAATGGATGCCTATGTTCAGGATATACTCGATCTAATTGAGTATGCTAATGGTGATGTAAAAAGTGAATGGGGCAGTAAACGAGCTGCGGCTGGTCACCCAAAACCGTTCAACCTAAAATATATAGGTGTTGGTAACGAAGATCTTATTACAGACATCTTCGAAGAGCGTTTTACAATGATATATAATGCTGTAAAAGATAAACATCCCGAGATAACTGTAATTGGAACTGTAGGCCCCTTCTTCGAAGGCACTGACTATAGAGAAGGATGGGATTTGGCCGACCAACTTGAAATTCCAATTGTAGATGAACACTATTATAATCCTCCTGGTTGGTATATACATAATCAGGATTTCTACGACAAGTATAGTCGCTCTAAATCTAAGGTATATCTTGGAGAATATGCAGCACATCTTCCAGGAAGACCAAATAATATTGAAACTGCACTTACCGAAGCACTTCATTTATGTAATATCGAAAGAAACGGTGATATTGTAATAATGACTTCTTACGCTCCTCTACTGGCAAGAGATGGATTTACTCAATGGAACCCAAATCTCATCTATTTTAATAGTACAGAAGTAAAACCAACTGTTGGATACTGGGTGCAACAACTCTTTGGCAACAACTTAGGAGATGAGTATATATATAGTGGAATAGAACTTTCTAACAAATGGGATGCAGTTTCAAAACGAATAGCTAAATCTATAGTTCGTGACAGTAAGACAGGTGACATCATTGTAAAAATTGTAAACCTTCTTCCTGTTGAAGTGAATACTACTTTAGATATGTCTGAATTGGATATTGCAAATGAGACTGTAGAAATAAGCGTACTTACAGGTACTCCAGATGACAGAGAAGCCAAACCTATAACCAGTACAGTAAAGCTTGAGGAGCAAAACACATTGCCTCCCTACTCTCTTACAATATTTAGATTCAACACGATACAATAACATTTTGATAAAACTATCATATTTACATTATGACAATTAATTATAGAAAATTAAGCTGGGTGATAATAGTTCTCTTCTGTGCTACTTTTCTTGGTGCACAAAACAAAAGCGAGTTAAAGTATTTCAGTTTAAAAGAAATAAGGTTGCTGGATAGCCCTTTTAAACATGCAGAAGAACTAAACAAGGATTATCTGCTAGAGATGGATGTTGATAAACTATTAGCTCCTTTTTTAAGAGAAGCAGGGCTAACCCCTAAAGCAGAAAGTTACGGTAATTGGGAAAATAGTGGACTCGACGGACATATTGGTGGACACTATGTATCTGCACTATCTCTGATGTATGCATCTACTGGGGATCAAGAAATAGGTGAACGATTAACCTACATGCTTAGTGAGTTTAAAAGAGTTCAAGATGCTAATGGAAATGGTTATATAGGTGGTGTGCCTGGAGGGAATGAGATGTGGAAAGATATTTCATCGGGAAAAATTGATGCTTCAGGATTTGGTCTGAATGGTAAATGGGTGCCGATGTATAATATTCATAAAACCTATGCAGGATTGAGAGATGCATATCTTATTGCAGGTAAAAAAGAAGCAAAAGAGATGTTGATAAAAATGGCAGATTGGGCAATTGAATTAACAGACAATTTGACTGAAGAGCAAATGCAGGATATGCTTAGAAGCGAGCATGGTGGTTTAAATGAAACCTTTGCAGATGTTGCTGCTATAACTGGAGACAAAAAGTATATTGAGTTGGCCCGCAAGTTCTCTCATCACCATATACTTAACCCTCTTTTAGAAGAAAAAGACATTCTCACTGGCATGCATGCCAACACACAAATTCCTAAAGTTTTAGGCTTCAAGAGAATTGCAGATCTAGAAAACAATCAATCGTGGGATGAAGCAGCACAATATTTTTGGGACAGGGTTGTAAACGAACGCTCAATATCTATTGGAGGCAATAGTGTTTCGGAGCATTTTAATCCTACTAATGATTTCTCAGGCATGATTTCTAATATTGAGGGACCAGAGACTTGCAATACTCATAATATGCTTCGTCTTTCAGAAATGCTTTTCAAAACAACTAAAGACAAAAAATACTTCGATTATTACGAAAGAGCTCTTTACAACCATATACTATCAACTCAGAACCCTGAAACGGGTGGACTGGTTTATTTTACTCAAATGAGACCTGGCCATTACCGCGTATATTCACAACCACACACCAGCATGTGGTGTTGTGTAGGCTCAGGAATAGAGAATCACTCAAAATACGGAAGTATGATTTATTCACATACAGATGATGAATTGTATGTGAATCTTTTCATCCCTTCTAAACTAAATTGGAAAGACAAAAGAACAGAGATTGTACAGATTAACAACTATCCTTATGAAGCTAAAACGGAGATAAAAGTTAACCCTCGTAGAAGAACAAGTTTTACACTTAAACTACGTTATCCTGAATGGGCCGAGCAAGGTACTGTAAAAGTAAAAGTTAATGGAAAAGAACATCCTGCAACTGAAAAAGATGGCTATATATCTATTGATAGAAAATGGAGAAAGGGAGACAATGTAGTAATGGAGATGCCAATGAGTATAAGAGTTGAACAAATGCCTGACAACTCCAACTACTATTCATTCTCGTACGGCCCAATTGTACTTGCATCAAAAACCAGTACTGAAGATCAATTAGGTCTTTTTGCAGACGATAGCAGAGGGGGGCACATTGCTCATGGAAGACAAATCCCTGTAAAAGATGCACCAATGCTTATAGGTGATCCGAAAGATCTCGCATCACTCGTAAAACCTATTGAAGGACAGCCACTTACTTTTAAACTGACAAACCTCTACCCCGAGAAGTATTCAGAGGGCATGGAGTTAATTCCATTCTTCGATTTACATGAATCACGTTATATAGTTTACTGGCCACAAGCTACCATTGACGAAGCAAAACAAATTAGCTTAGAAATGGAGAAACAAGAGGCAGAGCAGGCGAAATTAAATTCTGTGACCATCGACAGAGTCGTTAGTGGAGAGCAGCAGCCTGAATCTGATCACTATGTCAAATATGATGATTCAGATGCAGGACTCTTTGAAAACACTCGCTGGCGTGAGGCAGAGGGTTGGTTCAGCTACGAAATGAGAAATAGTGAACAAAAAGCTCGTTATCTCTATGTGAGCTATTTTAATAATGATAGAAGCAGAAACTTCAACATCATCATTAACGACAGAGTAGTAGAATCTCTTTCACTTACAGGTTTTAAAGGAATGGAGCAGCAAACTGCAATAATTCAAATACCTGAGGATTTGATAAGAGAAAAGAGCCTTACCGTGAAGTTTGAAGCCATGCCAGGAAGTAAAACTGCTAAGATTGCCGAAGTACGATTGCTATCTGAATCGGTTGCCGATAACAATTATGTGGCATATCTTTTTGCATATTTCACCGGTAACAGAGTTGAAGAAGAAGCAGTTAGATATGCCATAAGTAATGATGCCTACAACTTTTACACTATTAACAACAATAAACCAGTAATAGATTCAAAAGATAAAAGCTCTACAGGTGGAGTAAGAGACCCCCATATACTGCGCACCGAAGATGGCAAGTCGTTTTATATGGTTGTAACAGATATGACATCAAGTAAAGGGTGGACGTCTAACCGCGCATTTGTAATGCTTAAATCTACAGATCTAATAAATTGGGACTCCAGCATTATTAATATTCAAGATAAATACGATGGTCAGGAAGATCTAAAAAGAGTATGGGCTCCACAAACTGTATATGATCCAGAGGTAAAAAAATATATGATATATTGGTCGATGTTACACGGTGATGGCGTAGACATAATATATTATGCTTATGCCAATGACGATTTTACTGATATTATTGGAGAACCAAAACCACTTTTCCTTCCCAAAAACGGTAAATCAAGCATCGATGGAGATATTGTGCTAAAGGATGACATATTTTATATGTTCTACAAAACTGAAGGTGATGGCAACGGAATTAAACTGGCAACCACGCACTCTCTAACTTCGGGTGAGTGGACTGAATATGACGACTATAAGCAACAAACAAATGAAGCTGTTGAAGGTTCAAGTTTATTTAAATTGATTAATTCAGACAAATATATTTTGATGTATGATGTTTATATGAAAGGAGTATATCAATTTACAGAGAGTACCGATCTGATGAATTTCAATATAATTGACGATGAGATATCTATGGATTTTAAACCTCGCCATGGATCTATTATACAGATTACACAGGATGAGCTCGATGCCATTATTCAAAAATGGGGGAAACCTGAGAATTATAGGAGAAATATTTCAAACCCGGTAATAGAAGGATTTTATGCTGATCCATACGCAATGTATTCAAATAAAACCAACAGGTATTATATTTATCCTACTAGTGATGGCTATAATGGATGGTCGGGTACTTATTTTAAAACATTTTCATCAGACAATCTTGTCGACTGGAAAGATGAAGGGGTTATATTAGACCTACAAAAGGATGTAACATGGGCCAACAGAAATGCATGGGCACCATGTATTATTGAGAAAAAAGTGGGTAACGATTATAAATATTACTACTATTTTACAGCAGCTCAAAAGATTGGTGTAGCTGTATCAGATGACCCAGCAGGTCCTTTTGAGGACATAGGTCACCCTCTTATCGATATTAAACCAGAAGGTGTTAACGGAGGACAAGAGATTGACCCCGATGCATTCTATGATCCAGTCTCAGGTAAAAACTACCTTTACTGGGGTAATGGCTACATGGCATTGGCAGAATTAAACGATGATATGATATCGTTAAAAGAAAACACAATAAAAGTAATGACCCCTGCAGATGGCACTTTCCGTGAAGCGATTCATCTTTTCTATAGAGAGGGAATTTATTATTTTCTTTGGTCTGAAAACGATACACGAAGTGAAGACTACAGGGTTAGATATGCAACATCCAATTCTCCTACTGGCCCACTTAATATCCCAGAGAACAACCTTATTCTGACAAAATGTTCAGAAAATGGCATTTTTGGCACAGGACATAATTCAACTCTAAAAGTTGAGGGAAAGGATGAGTGGTATATTGTTTACCATAGATTCTTTCGTCCACATGGTATTAGATGGGGAGAGTCAGCAGGATTCCACAGAGAGGTTTGTATGGATAGAATGGAATTTAATGCAGATGGTAGCATTAAACCAATTATCCCAACACCTTAAAAAGGGATATCCACCTGATATATTCATATCTGGCACTTATTTAACTCTGATATAATCCTTATATGGCTCTCTTATAAAAGAGCAATATACGAACAACATAAGAGCCAGGTACGACCAAAGCAAGGTCAATATTTGTGTAACACCTAAACTAAAAAATTGAAATGAAGAAGTATTTATTAATTTTTGTACTAGCTTGTTTTTCTACTAGCATTTTTGCACAACAACAGAATTATGAATTGGTTGTTAATGTAAATAAAGTTGGAGCTAAAGTTCAACCTTATATGTATGGTTTGTTTTTCGAAGATATTAACTTCGGTGCAGACGGTGGACTTTATGCGGAGCTCATAAAAAACCGCTCTTTTGATTTTCCTCAATCACTAATGGGATGGACAACGTTTGGAGACGTAACCGTAAAAAATGAGAATGGACCCTTTGACAGAAATCCTAATTATGTTCGTTTAAGTGACGCAGGACATGGTCATAAGCATACCGGACTTGAGAATGAAGGGTTTAAAGGCATTGGTCTTAAAAAAGATGCAACTTATCGCTTTTCTGTGTGGGCAAGAACTATAGATAGTAATACAACACAAAAAATACGTATTGAATTTATTGATGCTAATAACAACCCATTTGAAAGAAAAGAGTTGGAAATAACATCCAGTGAATGGGAGAAATATGAGGTTGTTTTAACTTCCCCAAAAGAGGAGGAGAAAGCTTCATTACGTATATTTCTTAAATCAGAGGGATCAGTTGACCTAGAGCACATATCACTTTTTCCTACCGACACTTGGAAAGCAAGGGAGAACGGTCTTCGACGTGATCTTGTTGAAGCTCTTGACGAACTGAATCCAGGATTATTCCGATTCCCCGGAGGATGTATAGTTGAAGGAACTGATTTAGAAACTCGCTACGATTGGAAGAAATCGATTGGACAGGTTGAAAATCGCCCTTTGAACGAAAACAGATGGCATTATACTTTTGATAATCGACTTTTTCCTGATTATTTTCAAACATACGGAATGGGCTTCTATGAACTTTTTCTTCTTTCTGAAGATTTAGGGGCAGAACCACTTCCGGTTGTTAATGCAGGTTTGGCTTGTCAATATCAGAACGAAGGAGAACATTGTCATGTTCCTGTTGGTGAGCTAGGCGATTATATTCAAGACGCACTAGACCTAATTGAATTTGCAAATGGTGATATAACTACTGAATGGGGAAAGATTAGAGCCGAAATGGGACATCCCGAACCATTTAATATGAAATTTATCGGTATAGGTAACGAACAGTGGGGGCCAGAATATCCTGCCAGACTAGAGAAATTTATTGAAGCAATTCGATCAAAATATCCAGAAATTAAAATTGTTGGTAGCTCAGGTCCGCAAGCTGAAGGAAAAGATTTTGAATATTTATGGCCTGAAATGAAACGATTGAAAGTTGATCTGGTAGATGAACATTATTATCGCTCGCCAGAGTGGTTTCTTAATCAAGCCAATCGTTATGACGCATATGACAGAAAAGGACCAAAAGTATTTGCAGGAGAAGATGCCAGTCACCACAACAACAGGAAAAACAACCTGGAATCTGCTTTAACCGAAGCTGCATTTATGACTGGATTGGAAAGAAATGCAGATATTGTACATATGGCTACTTATGCACCTCTTTTGGCACATGTTGATGCATGGCAGTGGCGCCCCGATCTGATTTGGTTTGACAATTTGCGTGTTGCTCGCACTCCTAACTATTACGTACAAAAAATATATGCTCATAATAGTGGCACAAATGTGTTGCCTATTACATGGAATAAAAATCCACTTACGGGTCAGGAAGGCTTATATGCCTCATCTGTAATAGATACCGACAAAAAAGAGATAATTATTAAGTTGAGCAATGCATCAGAAGAGACCAAAAACATTAATATTAGTTTAGATGGATTAAAAAGAAAAATGAGAATTCAACCAGCTCTTGAATATACAGTTCTTACTGGAGAAAAAGATCTTGAGAACAGCCTTGAGAACCCAGAAGCAATACTTCCAAAGACTTCTGTTAAGACTATTATGGGTACAAATATAGAAGTGGATGTAAAGCCTAACTCATTTAATATGTTTGTTTTAAAATATACTGATTAAAAAAAACGCAAAAAACAGACATACACATATAAAGTTAAAGAGTCCGGCATTGAATACCGGACTCTTTATTATTTAGGACTAGTTACTAATTGCTAGTCATTATGACTAGCCTGTTTCCAGTTCATTAAACGAACTCATCGCCAAAACGAAATTTTACGTCGGTAACAAATTGTTTTATTCGTTGCTCTTCACTCTTTTTGCAGATAAGAAGAACATTGTCAGACTCTGCTACGATATAATCATTAAGCCCTTGCAATACTACAAGCTTATCTTCGTTCATTGCAACAATATTATCGCTACTTTCAACAAAAAGTGTTTTGCAGTTTAAGTTGGCATTATTGTTTTTATCCTTTTCTGAAATTTCATGCAGTGCACCCCAGGTTCCTAAATCGCTCCAACCGAAGTTTGATATGTTTACATAAACATTGTCGGCCTTTTCCATAATCCCATAGTCTATAGACACATTAGGGCAGAATGGAAAACTCTCATCAATAAATTTCTTCTCTGATGGTGTATTAAAAAGCTTTTCGCCTTCCTTAAATTTGTTATTAATATCGGGAAGGTGTTTTTCAAAAGCTCCTAAAATGGTATCTACATTCCAAAGAAAAATACCTGAATTCCATACAAATTCACCGCTTTCTATAAATTTGGTGGCTAACTCTAAATTCGGTTTCTCAGTAAAAGCTTTTACCTTGTGTATTCCGCTCTTCTTTTCATTTTCAACCTGAATATACCCGTATCCCGTTTCAGGTCTGCTTGGAGTGATACCCAAAGTTAACAATACAGGATTATCTGATACAAATGTAAGTCCTTTCTGCATATCAGCTACAAACTCATCCTCTTTTAAAATCAAATGATCAGAAGGCGCCACGATAATATTTGCTTGTGGATTTACAGCTTTAACTCTAAATGTTGCAAATGCAATTGCAGGAGCGGTATTCCTTCTCATAGGTTCTAGAAGAAGTTGATTGTCTGTAAGCTCGGGCAACTGCTTTTTTGTCATTTCAGCATATGCATCATTTGTTACAATATAGATGTTCTCAGCAGGAACTATCTTTTTAAAACGATCATAGGTGCTTTGGAGTAATGATCTGCCTGAGCCAAAGAAATCGAGAAATTGTTTAGGTTTATCCTCCTTACTAAAAGGCCAGAAGCGACTTCCTACCCCGCCGCTCATA
>LFRM01406208.1_pt1 | contig 12080 bp, 10 predicted proteins | sample 618341 | NCBI WGS metagenome assembly LFRM01 (sample SAMN03654438, study PRJNA283298) | anaerobic digester metagenome | isolation source: pool of bioreactors CSTR01a, CSTR02a, and CSTR03a thermophilic anaerobic... | place: Denmark: Kgs. Lyngby | collected 2014-05-21
ATCTTTCAATTCCCTATCCGACTATGGCTCGGTACCTACAAGCTGAAGAAAGCCCGATAATCCCCCAACCACCCGCTGTGCCAATCGCCACTGCACGCGATGGGTAACCCTTTTGAGAAAGGAACAGATATGAGCAGAAAGAAATTCTTTGACAACCCTGATCAGCCGCGTAACCACTACAACATTCAAGGCCGCTACCTCTTTTTTCTTGCAGCGGTGGTTGTCGTGTTTATCTACTTGATTTCCGGCGTTTATAATCTCCAGATTAAAACCACTGATGAGTATACCGCAAAGGCCAACTCCAGCCGCACCACCAAAATCACGCTGCGCGGCAACCGCGGCATGATCACCGATGCGGATGCTGTGATCATGGCACGAAGTGACGAGATTTTTAACGTCACCTTCTACCGTGATGCCAGCCAAAACTCGGAAACCGAATATGCAGAATTCACAAATTCTATCAATGATACGATTGATATTATCGAAAAAAATGGCAACGAGCTTGCTGTTAGTTTTATCATCCAGCGAAATGAGGATACAAATGAATGGGAGTTTAACTTCGGCATTGGCGTGAGCGAAGCAGTTTTGCAGACCCGCGAGAACCAGTGGCGAAGCAACAACTATCTAGCCGTTCTTAGCTATCCAACTGCAGATGTGGTAATGGAGAAGCTAATCTCCCGTTTCCAAATTCCTGCGGATATGGACGAGGAAACGATGCTGAAGGTTCTGGCAGTATACTCTGAAATGCAGATGAACCTCTTTAACTCTCAGCCAATCGTCATCGCAAAGGATGTACCTCGCGATACGGTTGTTGAAATCGAAGCGCGTTCCATCACATTGCCTGGCATGGAGATTGCCGTTGGCAGCAAGCGCGTTTACCCGCGCGGTACGCTTGCCGCACAGGTTATCGGTTACCTTGGCTCGATCCCTTCCGCTACCAAGTGGGCTGAACTTGAACCAAAGGGCTACAAGTACAGCGATACCATCGGCGTAGCAGGCATCGAAGCCTCCATGGAAGACTGGCTCACTCAAAACAGCGATCTTCGCCAGGGCTACCGCATCGTTGAGCGCGACCGCGTAGGCAAGATCACTCGTGAGCGCAGCTATACCGAGCCGCAGGATGGCTATAATGTCAAGCTGACCATTATCGGCAGCTATCAGCAGCAGGCTGAACGCGCCCTTGCCGAAAACGTCGAAAATACAAGGCAAAAGCAAGAAGCTAAGCTCATGGACAACACATGGCTGGAGGCCAACAGAGCAGAGCTGGAAGGCGGTCGTGATTGGGAATCCTTCCCGCTGTCATTGGCTGACCGTGCTGCTATGATGGTTGTTGATATGGAGGGCCGTGTGCTCGCTATGGCAAACTACCCCACCTATGACCTCAATGCATGGACTGCCGGCGGCGAGGATAGCTTAGCGCTGCTCACCGACTCGCGTAAGGTGCTCATGAACTACAACATCCACGCCCTTGGCACCCCAGGTTCGATCTTTAAGATGGTTTCGTCCCTTGGTGCCTTGATGGAAGGTGAACTCCAGCCCGATGAGACCATCAGTGATGAAGGCCGCTATATGAGGCATACAAGCGATACAAGCACCGCTCCAAAATGCTGGATATCTGAATCCCAGCGCTATAAACACCAATACCTAACCATTGTTGGCGGGCTGTCAAACAGCTGCAACTATTTCTTCTACACCCTTGGCACAAGGCTAGGCTCTACGCGCCTGTATCAATATGCATCCGAATTCGGACTGACAAGCAAGACGGGCGTGGAACTGCCAGGCGAGGAACGCAGCATCGTCGGCTGCCAAACCAGCCTCTACAATCCCGACAAGGCCATGGATGAAGCGTCGCAAGATACAGCAATGCCCATCATCGTTTTCAACGCCCTCAAGAAGCATCTGCGCAACGAAGGCGCAAGCCGTAACATCACCTACGACGATGAACGCCTTGGCCGCTGCATCAAGCGCTTGATGGATATGGCAATCAATACAGATCAGGGTGAGGAAGGTAAGCTATGGTTGGAAAAAATCCGTCCTATTCTGATGGAAGAACTGAATATGACTCGTGATATGGTTTATAGTCAGTCGATCATCGGCGATACCTACACCCACCTAAACAATATCAAATGGGGCGATAGCCAGAACATACAGGTTGCTATCGGTCAGTCCATCACCGTTGTCACGCCCGCCGCTGTCAGCCGATACGTCGCAGCACTGGGCAATGGCGGCAAGGTGTATAACCTGAGCATCGTTGATTCAGTCACCTCCCCCGAGGGCGATATCATCAGCCAGCGCACGCCCTCCCTCATGCACACATTTGAAGATGCAGATCAGTATCTGGCATTGATTCTGGAAGGCATGAAAGGCGTTGTTGACGAAAGTGGTACTGCAGCGCAATACTTCAGCGGCTGGGCTTATCAAAATGATGTTTGCGCTAAGACAGGTACCGCTGAGGTTACCACCATCGATCTTGAGAACAACGCATGGTTCGTTATGCTCGCACCTCGCGAGAAGCCTGAGATTGCTGTTGTCGTCTTTATTCCAAGCGGATTTAGCGGCGGATACGCAGCAAGGTCAGCTCGAGATTTCGTTGGCTGGTATATGGATCAAAAAGAACTGCGCACGGAAGATGTCATATTGCCAAGCGGCAATCAGCTTGCACCGTAATACAGGAGGAATATCATGAGCCAATCTTGGATGATCGCATCGGGTAAGGGCGGCGTCGGAAAATCGACCGTTACCGCAGCACTTGGTATTTCGCTGGCACAGCGTTCCATACAATGCTGCTGCGTGGACACGGATATCGGACTTCGTAATCTGGATATGCTAATGGGAATGCAAAATTCTGTGGTTTATGACCTCATGGATGTTGCCCAAAAGAACTGCAAGCTCAAGCTTGCTACATTAGCCCATCCTACCTATATGCAGTTATCCCTGCTCCCTGCTGCCCAGCTAGGCAGCGTTACAGACATTAGTACAGACGATATGAAGCGCATTGTTCGTAAGCTCAAAAAGCATGCCGCCTATGTGCTGCTGGATGCGCCTGCAGGCGTTGAGCGCGGGTTGCAAAACCTACTGCCAGCAAGCGATCAGGCCATTATTGTCACCACCCCCGACGATGTGGCGATCCGTGATGCCGAGCGCTTGATCAACCTCATGGATCAAAAGAAGGCACCTCGTCCTATGCTCATTGTCAATCGCGTCATTCCTGAAATGGTCACAAGAGGCGATATGTACAGCCCGCAAATCGTTGCAAACACGCTGGATATCCCGCTCCTTGGCTATATTCCTGATGACAGAACCGTCATCGCATCCCTGAATAACCACAGCACATTCATGGATGTCAAATGCCCCGCCCATGATGCCATCGACCGCATCGCCCAGCGCTTCTTAGGCGAATTTATCCCAATGTCCACCTTTGCCAAAAAGCGATTCTTTTTTAGCAGGAAGACGTATTAACGCTTCCGCATCGACTCTTGATCAAGGCATGTGCATTTTTTCAAGCGGTACTATATCGCACCGCGATAGCTCAGCTTTGATGCTTGAAGGAGGTTACCTACTATGATGGTTGGTGAAACGAGACGCTCTCGTGCCCATTTTGACATGACATTGGTGATTCTCGTATTTGCACTTTCTGCCTTTGGCGTACTCGCTGTTACTGTTGCCAAGTTCGGTACGTCCTCTGAAGTGGAGGATACCGTACTTAACTACATCGTTTCTTCCTACTACGGCATGCGTCAGGCTATTTTCTTTCTGGTTTCCCCTGTTGTTATCGGTGTGATTACCTACTTCCCCTATGAATTCATTCGAAGGCGTTCCATGCTCTTTTACTATTTGGCATGCGGATTGCTCCTTGTTGCGCTAGGCGGTAGAGCGGCTGGCGTTAAGGCGTGGATCGATATCATTTGGGGATATACGCTCCAACCCTCAGAGTTTATCAAGCTAGCTTGTATCATCGTTACCGCCAAGTATTTGGAAACCAACGATGACCCGATGGGCTCATTTAAAAGCGTGCTCAAGCTTGCGATACTCATGGGCATTCCATGGGCATTAACAATGGCACAGGGCGAAATGGGTTCCGTGCTTGTTATGATCTTCGTCTTTGGTATCATGCTATATTTTGGCGGCATTAGGCTCAAGGTGCTTTTCAGTATTCTCGCCATCGGCATCATCGGCATAGCACTGCTCTATGGCGTGACGGTCGCCAGCGGATCGGACAACTATCGTCTGATAAGAATTCTGAGCTTCATTGATCCCTCGCAGGTAGATGCGAGCGCTGTCTATCAAGTTGACAACTCCAAGATCGCCATTGGTTCCGGTGGGCTTAACGGTGTGGGTATTTTCGTCCAAGGCAGCTTCAGTCAGCTTGACTATGTGCCTGAGGATTGGACAGACTTCATCTTTTCCACCATTGGTGAGGCCTTCGGGTTTATCGGCTGCGTTGCCGTGATCATCACCTATTTGCTCATCATCATCCGCATGCTCTATCTTGCTAGATATACCGTTGACCGCTTTGGTCAGATGACGATTATCGGCGTTATGTCCATGATGCTTTTCCACGTAATCGAAAACATCGGCATGACAACAGGCCTCATGCCGGTTACAGGCATTCCGTTGCCGTTCCTTAGCTACGGAGGTAGTAACCTTATCACCAATATGGCGGGTATTNNNTTACCAGCACCACAAGAAAGTATATGAAGTAATTGCGCAGCATCCTAGGCGCATTAAACCCCCCTTGGCATTTGCCAAGGGGGGTTTTCTATGGATTCATTGTTTGGTGATCATGCCTTTGCAGACTCTGTACCAATTTTCTTGGAACCCTTCATAAATGGTAGAGAAATCTGCTGCTTGCTCAGGATATCAAACGCAACTGCACCCAGCAATACCAAGCCCTTAACGACCTGCTGCGTGTTTGACGAGATACCCATGATCGACATACCGTTGTTTAGAACGCCCATGATCAGCGCACCGATCAGCGTTCCGCTGACTGTACCAACGCCGCCGTATGCGGACGCGCCGCCGATATAGCACGCGCCGATTGCATCCAGCTCAAAGCCTTGACCAGCTTGCGGGCTGGCACTGTTCAGACGAGCCGCGAATACCAAGCCTGCAACAGCTGCCAAGAACGACATGTTCACATAGCTCAAGAATAGCAATCTCTGGGTCTTAACGCCAGATAGGCGTGCAGCCTTTTCGTTGCCGCCGCATGCATACATATGGCGACCCATGACTGTCTTTGTTGTAATGAAGCTATACACGAGCAGCAGAATGCCAAGGATGATCAGCACGGTGGGGATACCGCGATACTGTGCAAGCAATGTGAAAAATCCCATCAATGCAGCGCAGATCACAACCAACTTAACGGCAAGTATGCTTCCTTTTTCGCTGGTATAGCCCTTGCTCTTACGCTTTTGATTGCCTGCCACTTGCATAACGCAAACCGCCATGCAAAGCAGTATCCCGACAAGCATACATGTCAGATTGAGCTTTTTACCTGCAATTTCGATCGTACCGATGAAATCATTGACAAAACCGGTAGATAGCGACATATAGTCTGCGGGGAACGGTGCAATGGTCATGCCGTTAAGCACCAACAGTCCAAGACCGCGGAACACGAGCATGCCCGACAGCGTTACAATAAACGCAGGGATACGCACATAGGCAATCCAGAAGCCCTGCCATATACCAAGGAAAACACCAAGGAGTAAGCAGATACCAATGGATAGATAGGTATTCCAGCCCCAACTGATAATAAACGTACCTGCACACGCACCAACCAGCGTGATGACCGAGCCTACAGCAAGGTCAATATTACCGCCTGTTACGATACAAAGAAGCATACCGACTGCCAAGATCACCACGTATGCATTTTGGAATACGATATTGGAAACGTTCATTGGCTTTAGAAGCTTACCACCGGTTAAAATCTGAAACATAATGATGATAAACACCAATGCAATCAGCATCGTATATTGCTTCAAGTTTCCCTTGAGTTTCGTCTTTGTATTGCTCATGCTCCTATCTCCCCCTTGCTGTCTTGCATAATGCAGCCCATGATTGCTTCCTGTGATGCTTCCTCAGAGGACATTTCGGCAATGATCTTGCTTTCATTCATCACATAGACACGGTCGCACATACCGAGAATTTCCGGCAATTCCGATGATATCATAAGGATTGATTTACCCTGCTCAACAAGATCGTTGATGATCTGGTAAATCTCGTACTTCGCGCCGACATCAACGCCGCGCGTGGGTTCGTCCATTAGCATGATATCGGGCTGTGCAAACATCCATTTGCCAACCAGCACTTTCTGCTGATTGCCGCCCGACAGATTGCTAACCAACTGCTCCACAGTCGGTGCTTTGATACCAAGCATCTCGCGGTATTCTCCCGTGAGATTGGTTTCAAGATCCTTGTCCAGAATACCCTTTTCAGAGATAAATTCAGGACGAGCAAGTGAAAGATTATGCTTGATACTATTGGATGTAATCAGTCCGTTGCCTTTTCTGTCCTCACTCACATACGCAAGGCCTGCCGATATGGCCTTTGGAATGGTGTTTAGATGCACGAGCTGACCATCAATGTATACTTCGCCTGAGATGCTTGAGCCATATGCATGTCCGAAAACAGACATTGCCAGCTCCGTCCGCCCAGCTCCGATTAGTCCTGCTATGCCAACCACTTCGCCTTTTCTGACGTTTATGCTGACATTGTCTACTACTTTGCGCTCCCTAAACTCGGGATGATGGACAGACCAGTTCTTAATCTCTAACGCAATATCGCCGATATTATGTTCACGTTGCGGATAGCGGCTCGTCATCTCACGGCCAACCATACCCTTGATGATTCTTTCCTCCGTGATCTCATCAACAGCGCGATCAAGTGTTTCGATACTCTGACCATCGCGAATCACCGTGATTTTATCAGCGCAATAAGCAATTTCATTGAGTTTATGGGAAATCATGATGCTTGTGATTCCCCTATCCTTCTTGAAGGAAATGAGAAGATCAAGCAAATTTTTAGCATCGCTTTCGTTTAGGGATGAGGTAGGCTCATCCAGTATCAAAAGCTTAACGTTCTTAGCAAGGGCTTTTGCAATTTCGACCAATTGCTGTTTACCCATGCCGATGTCCTTAATCATTGCACGCGGATTTTCATGCAGTCCAACAACCGCCATGTGCTCCTCGGCCTTTTGGTTGGTCATGTCCCAGTTGACCACCCCATGGCTGGACTGTTCATTTCCAATGAACATGTTTTCCGCAATGCTTAGATAAGGAACAAGTGCTAGTTCCTGATGAATAATAACAATTCCGAGCTTTTCGCTATCCTTGATATTCTTAAAATGACATTCCTTGCCTTGGTAAATGACATCGCCTTCATAGCTGCCATAGGGATGAATGCCGCTGAGCACATTCATCAACGTTGATTTTCCCGCACCATTTTCTCCACAGATTGCGTGAATTTCGCCCTCAGTAACTTCGATATTCACCTGATCCAGCGCTTTGACACCCGGGAACGTCTTGGTGATGTCATGCATTTGAAGAATCGTATTGCTCAAGTGACCTTCCTCCCGAGTCTGAAACGAGGAGACGGACAAGGTCCGTCTCCTCGCCAACATTTGATTATCAATATGAGTTAAAACTTACTCTGCAAGCTGCTCAGCGGTATAATAGCCACTGTCTACAAGCAATTCGGTGTAGTTGCTAGCATCTGCGAATACGGGGACGCAAAGGAAGCTAGGAACTTCAAATACGTTGTTGTCATAAACGTTGTTGGTTTCGGGGGTTGCGCCGTTCATGATATCAGAAACCATCAAAACGGTCTGTGATGCCAATGTACGGGTATCCTTGAATACGGACATGGACTGAAGGCCCTTGACCATGTTCTTGGTGTTAGCAATGTCGCAGTCCTGACCGGTGATGATGGGATATGCATCGCCTTCAAAGCCAGCGTTTACAAGGCTGTTGGTTACGCCAAGAGCGGTGGAGTCATTGGAGCAAAGAACAACATCAAGCTTAGCGCCGTCGCTGTAGTTTGCAGAGATCAGGTTATCCATACGAGCCTGTGCCTTTTCAGAGGACCAGGAAGGAGTAGCGATGGTTTCGAAATCGGTCTGTCCGCTTGCGCAAACAAGCTTGCCGCTCTCGATGTAGGGCTTAAGAACATCATAAGCACCGTTGAAGAAGAAACGAGCGTTGTTGTCATCAGCTGCGCCGCCGAAGAACTCAATGCTGAAGGGGCCTTCTGCGTTGTCAAGATCCAAAGTATCCTTTACATAGGTGCCTTGGATGGTGCCGACTGCATAGTTGTCAAAAGTTGTGTAGTAACTGATTGCATCGGTGTCCATGATCAAGCGGTCATAAGCGATAACGGGGATGCCCGCATCCTTAGCCTGTGCAAGAACTGTGCCTAGTGCGCTGCCATCGATAGATGCAACAACGAGCAACTGGCAATCGTTTAGGATCATGTTTTCTAGCTGACTTACCTGCATTGCAACTTCGTTGTTTGCATATTGGAGGTCAACTTCGAAGCCTGCAGCTTCTAGTTCTTTTTTCATGTTCTCGCCGTCTTGATTCCAGCGTTGTAGGCTCTGGGTGGGCATTGCCACGCCAACTTTACCTGCTGCTAGAGCACCGCCGACCATCGACATTACTAGAACGAGTGCCAACAGAATCGCAAATACCTTTTTCATAAATAGATCCACTCCTTTTTAATTATTTCTAGCTTCTGTCTTACAAGAAGCACGAAATTCTACAAAAACAAAAGGGGTCTCCCCTTTTTGTGCTCGAGCACATTTAGTGAAATCTTTGATACTTTCAATTGGATTAATTATAACAGATATTTCCTCTCTGTCAATACCAAACAAAAATAGTTTATATTTTCAAACAGTTAGCACAATGTCCTATTGAATATCCTCATCGTTTAGTATTGTATTCATGCAAATGTATATATATTCATTCAATATTTGTTGTTTTTCCCCGCTCCTATCAGCCTATGCAGATTCCAACTGCTGCTTGACAATTCTCACATTACGCAATATGATTCTTTCAGAAAGCAACTGATGAAAGGAGCACGTCCTGATGACAATTAAAGAAATAGCACAACTCTGCGGTGTCAGCCGCGGAACGGTTGACCGTGTGCTTAATAAGCGTGGGCGTGTGAAACCTGAAACTGAGGATTTGATTCTTCGCACCATTGCACAAATGGGTTATACCAAGAATATTGCAGGACGCGCACTCACCGTAAAGCGCGATGAACCTGTGATTGGCGCCGTTTTATGCAGCGAGGGCAACTCCTTCTTTGACGATATCATTCAGGGCTTTCACAATGCAATTTCTGAGCTTGTAGACTATGGGATAACGCTTTCGATACGCACCATGCGCGGACACAATGTTGACAAGCAATTGGAGCTTATCGACGAGATTTCCGATCATATTACCGCCCTCGTCATTCAGCCCATCAACGATCCCCGCATCGCAGCCAAAATCAGGGAACTGCGACATCAGGGGATTCCCACCATCACAGTGAATAACGATATCGAAAACAGCTCCCGATGCTGCTATGTCGGAAGTGATTATCAAGCCGGCGGCGCAACTGCGGCCGGACTGATGCGCCTGATTACCGGCGGCGAGGCGAATCTCGCCATTGTCACAGGGGTCGACTCGCTGATGGGTCACATTCAGCGCCTTGAGGGCTTCGTGTCACATCTCCGTGCCATTTGCCCAAACATCAAGTTTGTCGACTGCGAGAGCGGGCAGGATAACCCCGAGCATTCCTACGAAGCCACCAAGCGCATGCTGCATCGTCACCCTGAAATCGATACCCTATTTATCGTTGCAGCAGGTTCCCATGGGATGTGCCGCGCTGTTATCGACCTTGGGCGCGAGGATATCCGCATCATTGCCTATGACGATGTCCCCTCAACCCAAGCCATGATGCGAAGAGGTCTGATCAAAGCGGTTGTCTGCCAACAGCCCCTTGAGCAAGGGTACCGCGCAATCCGCATAGCCTTTGACATGATTTTATCTGACACGCTGCTCAATAATGAACAGATCATCATGGAGAACCAAATCAAAATTGCAGAAAACTTATAATATATAGCACATAAATCACCTCCGATTGGGCACAATAACCATCGGAGGTGATTGTTATGAGTCCAAAGGAACTCATGTACATCGAGGATGCACTGGGACACGAGCAATTTTTACAAACCCAGTGCCAACAGGCAGCCCAGGCGTTGAAGAACCCACAGCTCAAGAACTATGCAACACAGCTTGCAAACCAACATCAGCAGCTTTTCCAAAAGCTGTTCCAGTTGGTCTAAGAAAGGGGATAGCCATTATGAACGATCAAGCCATTATGGAGAATCTTCTTCAGACCACCAAAGGCGCATGTGACCTATATCTACATGGTACCATCGAATCCCCCACGCAAAACGTTCGCAGCACCTTTGACGGCGCATTGAATGAGAACCTTTGCATGCAGGACGGTATCTACAAGTCCATGGCACAGCAGGGCTGGTATCCTACCGAACAGGCACAGCAGCCTCAGATCGATAAAGTCAAGAACAAATACGCTGGTGTATAACCCATATACCCAGTAACCCAAGCAAAAAGAGCTGCGAACCGAATGGTTTGCAGCTCTTTTACGATGCCATCATCAATTATCAAAGACAGGCTGATTCTCTTCCAGCCAATAAATGCTCCCGTTTGGCTCGCGATTCAAGAAATGATAATCATACAGTTCCCTGCGAAGCGTTGCCGCATCCCCAAAGGTATGCCACTTCATTAGAAGCTCGTTGACTTCCTTCTCCGTATATCGTTTCTCGGTTTCAAATTTTCCAGCTAAATAGCCCAGCGCATAGGCCTTCATCTTCCTTTTGGCAGGAAAGAGTTTAAGCCGCTTTTCACTATCCAGAAAATTGTTCACCAGCAATTCACGATCCATTTTATTTCACTCTTATTTCAAAGGGCGCAGCTTATGCTTGCTCTTCGGCCTGCGCTACCGCTTCCTCAGCTGCTTCAAGCGCATCATAAAGATCGGAGGTACGCTCCTGCTCTTGGCGGTACGCTTCCGTCACCTCACGCATCAGCTCTTGATTCTCATAGGTCTGCGGATCGCTCAGCTTTACTTCAAGCTCTGCGATCTTTGCATCATTAGCCTCAATAGCCTCTTCTGCTTTTTTCGCAACCGCTTTCAGTTCCCTGATGCGAGCGGTTTGCTGACGATCACGCTTGCGTTCCTTCATCTGCGCGGTCTTGGTGATGCCATCGGTTTCATCAAGGCTAGGCGGCTGCGGACGATCGCGTTTTTCCACATAATCATCAAAATTACCAAGGTACTCTGTGACCCCGTCTACATTCATCACCATCACCTTATCAGCGAATCGGTTAATGAAGTAGCGGTCATGGCTGATGGCGAGTATGGTGCCCTGAAAGTCCTGTAAAGCATCCTCAAGCACCTCACGGCTATCCATGTCAAGGTGGTTGGTAGGCTCGTCAAGGAGGAGCAAATTATCGCGTTTGAGCATGAGCTTGGTCAGCGCAACCCTGCCGCGCTCACCGCCCGAGAGCTGTCCAACCAAGTCAAAGACATCATCGCCCGTAAACAGAAACAGCCCCAAAGCGCCTCTGATCTTTGTCTGCTCGATTGTAGGAAAGCTGTTCCACACTTCATCCAACACGGTATTGCCGGGATTGAGCTCCTGCTGATGTTGATCGTAGTACCCAACATCCACATTCGTCCCATATTTCACCGCACCGCGGTCTGGTGTCATTTTGTTCATTAAAATTTTAAAGAGCGTGCTCTTACCAACCCCATTGGGACCGATAAGCGCCACGCGGTCGCCTGTGCGCAGCTTAAAGCTCACATTTTCAAATATAGCTTCTTGGTCGAAGGACTTGCTAAGGTCACGAACCTCCATCGCTTCCTCGCCGCTGCGGCGTCTGGCATCAAATGAAAACCTGACATGATGCTCATCAAGCGGTTTCTCCAACCGCTCCACCTTGTCCAAGCGCTTCTGGCGGCTTTCTGCTGCCTTAATGCTCTTCTCTCGGTTGAAGCTGCGATAGCGCTCAATG
>LFRM01152976.1_pt1 | contig 12071 bp, 10 predicted proteins | sample 618341 | NCBI WGS metagenome assembly LFRM01 (sample SAMN03654438, study PRJNA283298) | anaerobic digester metagenome | isolation source: pool of bioreactors CSTR01a, CSTR02a, and CSTR03a thermophilic anaerobic... | place: Denmark: Kgs. Lyngby | collected 2014-05-21
GTCGAAGACATTGCCGACTCCGCACTCGAATATGATCATTGACCAGTACGGGTACATCTACACATCGACGGTCTATGATCGGAAGAACCAGATCAAGAAGCTGAACAGTGTGGGCACCGACGTTTTGAACAACAGTGACTACGTCTATGGATATACATTCCGGCGCGGTAGTCAGTATGTCCAGCCCAACTTCGTTGATCTGACCGTGAATGAGAAAGGGATCATCTCAGCTCTGGATTCTCAAAACGGCTGGATCTATCAGTACGACCAGGACCGCAACCTTTTGCTGATGTTCGGCGGAAAGGGCGAAGAGAAGGGATACTTCGGCTATCCGACGAGTATTGTGGGGGACGCTGACGGGTATCTCTACATCCTCGATAAGGACCGCAACAACGTTCAGATATTCCGTCCGACGCAGTTTGCGGAACTGGTACATGCAGCGAGTGAACTCTACGTAGACGGCCGTTACCAAGAGGCCGCGGGACCGTGGCGTGAGGTCATTAAGTACAACACGAACTACTCGCTGGCCTGGTCCGGTATCGGCAAGGCATACATGAAGCTGGAGGAGTTTGACAAGGCGCTGCAGGCTTACCACTACGCGCGGAATCGCGACGGCTATTCTGAGGCGTTCGGGGAGTTGCGGCATGCCTGGGTGCGTGCCAACTTCGGATTGGCAGTACTGCTGATCGCTGCTTTCATCCTGCTCATCGTCGGTATTGTCAAGGCGCTGCAGTGGATCTATCGTCGGCCATGGGACCAAAGCGGCATCGTGGTACGTACGCTTCAGTTGATGCTCAAGATCATGTTCCGTCCCGCCGAAGGGTTCTGGGAGCTGAAGGTGGAGAGAAAGGGCAGTCCGTTAGTTGGGGCCATCCTCATGCTCCTGGTTTTTGCTGTGCGCGTCTTTGATATCCAGTTCAAGAGCTACCAGATAGCGAATGTCGATCCGAAAGACGTGAGCCTGTTCCTGGAGATCGCACGCATCTTCGGTGTCTGGGTTGTCTGGGGAGTGGCCAACTACGGCGTTGGGGCCATTTTTGAGGGTGAAGGCTTCTTCCGTGATGTGATGATGTCCGCAGCCTATAGCATGGGACCCTACTTGCTGTTTACCTGGCCGCTGACGCTGTTCACACATGTTCTGACACGGGCGGAGAAGAGTTACGTCGACTTCTTCTTCAACCTCATCGTCTATTGGAGCTTGGCCCTCGTAGTCCTCTCAGTCCGACACATCCACAACTTCAATTTCCGAGTTACAGCCACGACGACACTCTTGTCCATCTTCGGCATGTTCATCATCGTGGGTGTACTCGGATTGATGTGGGTGTTGACCGATCAGTTGGTGACGTTCATCCAGGAGATGGTGATTGAGATTGCCATCCGAGCGTAGGCATGGAGGCCGTGACTATCGCTGTCGACTTGCGCTGAGGAGGCCGTGTTTATGAGACACAGTAGGTGGCTTATAGTATGTGGGTTGGTGATGATTGCATTTCTCGCCCTGGCACCTGTGGTTGGTGCGCAAGGCTTCGGGTTTGGCAACCTGTTTGGCGGTTTCTTCGGGTTTGAAGAAGAGGAGGAAGAAGAAGAGTCGAAAGTGGCTCCCGACGGTATTCCTATCGGCTTCAGCTTGGTAGCGGAGAACCGCAATCTTGAGTTGTTCTTGGATGCTGAACAGGCGCAGTTGCTCGTACGAGACAAAGAGACCCAGGCCATTTGGCGTACGAATCCGGATCTCGACAATATGCAAATGTCCGTGGGGCAATTGTGGGAAAAGCACATGCGCTCGCAGGTGATCATTCAATACACCGATGACAAGAAGCGCAACAAGAAGACTACGAACAACATTGACCAGCAGGCCATCGTGACCTACGAGCCGATTCCCAGAGGGGTTCGTGCTATCTTCCACATGCAGGCTTTAGGATTCCAGATTCCGGTTGAGTACCGGCTGGGCGAGAACTACCTGGAAGCCCGGATTCCCGATGATCTGCTCTTGGAGACATCAACGTACGCTCTCGTGACGATTGAATTGGTACCGTTCTTCGGGGCGGCGACCGATGATGACGTTGGCTACATGGTTATCCCGGACAGCTCGGGAGCTGTGACCTATTTCAAGAAGGACCACCCGCGCTACGCGCGACAGTTCCAAGAGTTCGCGTACGGCCCGGATGAGGTACGCTTCTATGGGATGCGAGACTACTTCATCGCCTACAACCAGGCGCGGCGCCAGGTGTTTGGGCCGTACTTCGGATTGGTCAACGGCGATCAGGCATTCCTGGGTTTGGTCACTGAGGGCGACTTCGATGTGAAGATTAACGCCGCTCCGAGCGGATACATCGTTGATCTTTACCGAGCCGGCGCTGAGTTCGAGATTCGGAAGGAGTACTCGGCCCTCCTGTCTCGTACGCGTCGTGTGCAGACCATGGAAGGCCAGCGCATCGCTACGGATCGTGCGGTTCGCTGGTACCTGTTGACGGGTGAGGATGCCAACTACGTAGGCATGGCCAACACCTACAGAGACTATCTGAGAGAGAAGTACAACATCGTCGGACGTCTTGGGTTGAAAGATGACGTAGCCCCGTTGCATGTCCGCATCACGCAAGCGGTAACGAAGCCCGGTCTGATTCTCGACGAGCTCATTACGGTGACTACTTTTGAGCAGGCGCGCGAGATTGTCGAGAGACTCCAAGAGATCGGGATCAGCAACATGGATGTCACGTTGGTTGGCTGGACCGAGAGAGGCGTAGACGGTATTGTCCCGCGTCACTGGCCCCCGGAGAGGGCGCTTGGAGGGGCCAAAGGTCTGCAAGAGTTTGCTCAGTGGGCCAAAGAGCGCGGTGTAGACGTGTTCTTGGAGGATAACTACCTTGATGCCAACCAGAGCAACGGTGGTTTCTCCGCCCGAAACGATGTCGTTCGTACGGCTGCCAAGACACCGGTGCACTCCGGTCGGCGCTTCTTGATCTCTCCGATCGTGGCATACAACAAGTTCGCCCGTGAGTCGATCCCGAGATTGGCGGAACTTGGGGTTGCCGGTTTGGACCTTAAGCACGTCGGGGAAATGCTCATCTACGATCGCAACGATACTGCTCGGGCTGAACGGGCAGACACTGCTGCAGCCTGGCTGAATATCGCCGCGCTGGCGAGGAAGCTGATGGGCCGTGTGGCTGTTCAGGGAGGCAACGCCTTCTTCCTGGCGGTGGCAGACAAGGTGACCAACGCTCCGATCGATGAAAGCACGCACGTGTTTGTCGATCACTCGATTCCGTTCTACCAGATTGTGATACACGGTCTCGTCCCCGTATATGGGTATCCGAGCAACCTTCGCAATGATCCGCGCAAGGAGTTCTTGCGCATGGTGGAGTACGGTATGTTGCCCATTTTTGAGTTGACGTACGAGGACTCGGCTCTGCTGCGTGACACTGAGTATGCCATGCTGTTCAGTTCGCAGTTTGACACCTGGCTCGAGACCGTCAAGGAGGAGTTCGAGGCCATCAACGTCGGAATGGGTATGCTGCAGCGGGTGGCCATCGTGAGTCACGGCCAAATCGCCCCCAACGTGTTTGAAACCGGGTACGAGGACGGCACCAGAGTCATTGTGAACTACAATGACTATCCCTATGAGGAAGATTCAGTGACGGTTCCCGCGCTCGATTATGTCATTCTGAAAGGGGAGCACAGCCTGTGAAGCTTACTCTGAATCAGCGTCGAGCGTTAACTGGTTTTATGTTCATCTCTCCGTGGTTCGTCGGATTCCTGCTCTTCATGGCTAAGCCATTCATCGACTCGTTTTGGATCAGCTTCAACACGGTTGACATGATGGCCGGGTTCTCACTAAAGTGGGTGGGTTTTCAGAACTACGTCGAAGCGTTTACGATTGATGAGCGTTTCGTGCCTACGTTGATCCGTGCGGTGCGAGACATGTGCGTTAACGTTCCGGTTATACTTGTGTTCGCGTTGTTTACGGCGTTCTTGACAAACCAGGACCTGATCGGGCGAGCCTTCTTCCGCGGCGTGTTCTTCCTGCCGGTGGTAATTGCGTCAGGTCTGGTCGTTCAGCAGCTGTTCTCTCAGGGAGCGGGAAGACTCGCCAGTCAGTCGCAGACGATGCAGTTGATTGACGTCCCGGGGCTCATCTACATGTATTTGGGCCCCGCGGCTCAGATTGTAAACGACCTGCTCAATCGAATTGTACTGGTGTTGTGGTCGTCCGGTATTCAGATCCTGCTCTACCTTGCGGGTTTGCAGGGCATCTCGAGCAGCCTTTACGAGGCGGCGCGTTGTGACGGAGCCACAGACTGGGAGTTGTTCTGGAAGATCACTCTGCCCATGCTGTCCCCGATTGTGTTGGTTAACGTCATTTACTCGATCGTCGACTCTTTTACCGACCGGTTCAACCCGATGTTGGACCTGATCCGGAACTACGCCTTCACCGGTCAGTTCAGATTGGGCTACGCCGCTGCGGCTGGGTGGGTGTATTTCATAGTCATCTTCCTGATCATCTTGGCGGTTGTTCTGTCTTCGAGGCGTTGGGTGTTCTACGCTGGCGAGCGTGACTAGTTCTTCGAGAATGGCGTAGTGCCGTAGTCCGACTGAGGAGGCACGTGTAATGGCGAAAGTACTTGATAACCTGAGGGCTAGAACCATTGATGCTCCATGGTTTTTGATCTACCGTCGGCGTACAGAGAATCTCTTCTTTCAGGTACTGATGTATCTGATCCTGTTCAACATCGCGTTTACGTTCCTGTATCCGGTGTTGTACATGGTCTCGACGGCGTTTATGACCATCGAGGACTTTGTAGATCCGGCCGTTTACTGGATTCCCAGGACATTGAACTGGGACAACTTCCACCTGGCGTTCTTGGGTATGAACTACAAGATCGCCTTGAAAAACAGCTTGATCATCGCTTTGGTGGCAGCCGTTGGGCAGTTGGTCTCCTGCGCGATGGCCGGGTATGGTTTTGGACGGATCCGGTTCCCGGGTCGTGAGTTCTTGTTCTTGCTAGTGATTTTCACGTTCATCGTACCGCCGCAGACTATCATTGTTCCGCTGTTTATTCTGTATCGTAAGTTGGGTTGGATCGATACGTACTATCCCTTTACGGTACCGACCTTCTTTGCACACGGTTTGCGAGGTCCGTTGTTCGTGATCATCTTCCGACAGTTCTTCCGGCGACAGCCGTGGGAGCTCGAGGATGCTGCTCGCGTGGATGGTTGCGGTGCGTTGCGCACCTTCTTTAGGATCATGCTTCCTTTGTCGAAGCCCGCGTTGGTGGTAACCTTCCTGTTCTCACTGGTCTGGCACTGGAATGACTTCTATGAGCCCATGATGTATTTGATGAAGCCGCAGAACTTCACCGTGCCCTTGCGCTTGTCGATTCTACAGTCGTCGTTGAACGAAGTGACAGGCGGGCAAGCAGGCGAGTTCTTTAACGAACCGCTTATTATGGCGGCGTGTCAGTTAGTAGTTGTACCGCCGCTCATCTTGTACTTGTTCTTCCAGCGTCACTTCGTAGAGTCCATCGAGCGTACTGGCTTGGTCGACTGAGTCTCTGGGAAAACGCCGACCTGCGGGTCGGCGTTTTCGCCATACGGGTCGCGAAAACTCAGCATATGGTATAATCAGCCTGAGTCTCCCCACAGTCTACTTGGAGGTGCTCAGGTGGGCACGAGCGTCAGTTTCATAGGAGCGGGACGAGTTGGTTCCAGCTTGGCTCGCGCGTTGAGTACGCGAGGCTATGAAGTTAATGTACTTGTCCGACGATCGTTGGCGCGCGCTGAGAAGACCGTCGCGAGAGTGGGGGCGGGGCGGGCATCGGCAGATGTGGCGGAAGCCACGGAGGCGGACATAGTCTTTTTGACGGTTCCCGACAGCGCCATAGAGCAGGTATGTAATGATGTCGCTGCCCGGGATCTGTGGCAGCCGAGACATACTGTCGTTCACTGCAGCGGGGCTTTGAACCTTCAGGTATTAAGGGCTGCGGCCGATAGGGGCTCTGCAGTCCTTTCGTTGCATCCGATGCAAAGCGTCGCAGACACTCTTTCGGGTGCCGAAAGCATGATTGGATCCTACTTCGGCCTGGAAGGGTGCGGGCGGGGACTGATCGTTGGAGAGCAGCTCGTTCAGGCGCTGAGCGGGCGTGCTTTGCATATTGCTCCCGGAGGCAAGGCGGCATACCATGCCGCTGCAGTCATGGTGAGCAATTATCTTGTTGCGTTGATGGATGTAGCTTCTGATTTGTTCGTTCAAGCTGGTTTGCCAAGAGAGGACGCCGTTGCCGCTTTGCTCCCGTTGGCCAAGGGTACTTTGGCCAATATTGAACAGCAGGGGATTCCGACAGCCCTCACCGGGCCTGTCGAACGCGGCGACGTGACGACAGTGGCAAGCCACATGCGGATACTGGATGAAAACCCTGAGTTGAGGGAGATCTACTCCCTGTTAGGAAGGAGAACGATTCATCTGGCCAAGAAAAAAGGGAGTGCCAGTGACAGTGAGCTGGCCGCTATAGCCGCCTTATTGCAACAGCGAAATCAATAAAAGACGGGTGATGGAAGTGGATGCAGCAACACGCAAAGTTCGGGTTCCTGATTTCCTGGCTATGAAGGCTCGCGGCGAGCGAATCACGATGTTGACCGCTTATGATTACACGATGGCCCGTCTGATCGACGCCGCCGGGATAGATGCCATCTTGGTCGGCGATTCGGTAGGTAACGTGCATCTGGGCTATTCCACCACGCTACCGGTGACTATGGAAGAGATGTTGCATCACACCCGAGCCGTATGTCGGGGTGTTCGCAGGGCGCTGGTCGTCGCTGACCTGCCCTTTCTCTCTTTTCAGGTGGATCCGTTGGAGGCGGTTCGCAACGCTGGGCGCATCTTGAAAGAGGGGGGCGCTGATGCCGTAAAGATCGAAGGCGGACAGATCGTCTTGCCGGCGGTGCGGCATATGGTTCAGATCGGCATCCCCGTGATGGGGCATCTGGGATTGACGCCTCAATCAGTCCACAAGTTCGGAGGCTTCAGGGTACAAGCCCGAAGTCGGGAGGCGGCAAAAGCCCTTCTGGAGGATGCGTTGGCTTTGGAGGACGCCGGGGCGTTCAGCATAGTCTTAGAAGGCGTTCCGAGTGATGTCGCTGCCGAGGTGACGAGTCAACTGCGGATTCCCACCATCGGGATTGGCGCGGGACCGGCGTGTGACGGCCAAGTATTGGTCTGCTATGATGCGTTGGGTATGTTCGAAGACTTTAAGCCTAAGTTCGTCAAACGGTTTGCGAAACTGGGCGAGGAGATCAGACGGGCCGTGGCGGAGTATTGTAAAGGAGTACGTGAGGGAACGTTTCCCGATCTGGAGCATTCCTACGGTCCTTTAGAGAAGACGGAGGAAAAATAGTGGTGCAGCTCGTACACACGATAAAGGCTGTTCGCGATGCAGTAGCTGATGCCCGAAGGAGAGGGCTCAAGGCAGGTTTGGTTCCCACGATGGGAGCTCTTCACGACGGACACGGCAGCCTGATCGAGGCCGCTCGGCGTGAATGTGGCTATGTTGTGGTGAGCATCTTCGTGAACCCCCTCCAATTCGGGCCTACCGAGGACTACGACAGATATCCGCGCACATTAGAGCGGGACGTCGCCTACTGCGGGGAAAAGGGAGCTGATCTGGTCTTCGCCCCCGAGGTTCGGGAGATGTATCCGTCGCCGTCATTGACTTTCGTATCGGTGGAGAAGATCACTGACACTCTCTGCGGTGCTTCCCGCCCCGGCCATTTCCGCGGTGTGGCCACCGTGGTGAGCAAGTTGTTCAATATCGTCTTGCCTGATGTGGCCTACTTCGGGCAAAAAGACGCGCAGCAGGCTGCAGTGATTAAGCGCATGGTGAGCGATCTCAACTTCCCGCTTACGGTGGCCGTGGTGCCAACCTTTCGCGAGCCGGACGGTCTGGCCATGAGTTCTCGCAACAGGTATCTGTCTAAAGAAGACCGGCAGGCCGCTTTGGTTTTGTATCGGAGTCTGCAAGGAGCCATGTCGTTGCTCGAACACGGCGAACGGCGGCCTGATGTCATTCGCTCCTATCTGCGGTCTACTATAGAGGCAGAGCCACGGGCCAGACTAGACTACGCCGATGTCGTCGATCCGGAGACGATGCAACCGGTCACGGAAATCGAGGGCGACGTTTTGTTGGTCGTGGCCGCCTACTTCGGAGAGGCCCGCCTGATCGATAACATGCTCTTTTCGTTGCCCGTGAGGTGAACAGACTGTGCTACGTCTGATGTGTAAATCGAAGATTCATCGAGCTACGGTGACCGATGCTAACCTTAACTACATGGGTAGTATCACCGTTGATGAAGAACTGCTGGCCGCGGCCGACATCCTACCCGAAGAATGGGTACAGGTGGTCAACATCACGAACGGAGAGCGGTTTGAGACCTATGTCATTCCCGGCCCTGCAGGTCGGGGTGACATCTGTCTGAACGGTGCCGCTGCTCGATTGGTTCAAGTCGGCGATTTGGTGATCATCATGTCATATGCGTTGTTGACCCCGGAGGAGATCCGGTCACATCGCATGCGGATCGTGCATGTCGACGGCAACAACAGAATCATCCGGGGGGGAGGTACTCATGCATGAAGCTCTGTTTCTCGACCCTTGGGTGCCCTGACTGGTCTTGGAAACGGATTGTGGAAGCCGCGCCGCGCATGGGATACGACGGTCTGGAGATCCGCGGCATTCAAGATGTGATGTACTTGCCGAAGGCAGAGCCTTTCTTGCCTGACAACATCGCCTGTACCAAGGCTGATTTGGCCAAACGAGGGTTGAGCATCGCTTGTTTGGGTGCCTCCAGTTTCTTCCACGGTCCCAATGTGGATGAGAACATAGCAGAAGCCAAGGATTATGTCGATTTGGCGGCGCTTCTGCGCGTTCGCTATGTGCGAGTATTCGGCGACAGAATACCCGACGTGGCTCATAAGAGGCAGACGCTGGAGCAGATAGCTGCGGCACTCCGCGAGTTGGCTGAGTACGCCGCCCCCCAAGGGGTGCGCATACTCATTGAGACTCACGGGGATTTTGCGCGTTCAGAAGATCTTCTTGAGGTCTTGGAGCGGGTTGATAATCCCTATGTCGGCGTTCTGTGGGATGTTCATCATCCCTACCGCTTCTATGGTGAGGCGGTAGCCGACACCTTCGCCACCCTCGGGAAGTATGTCGTGCATGTGCATATTAAGGACTCTGTTACCACGGACGATTCGTTTCAGTACTGCTTGCCCGGCGAAGGCGATGTACCCTTGGGTGAGATAATTGACCTGCTTCGATCGGTGTCGTATCAGGGTTGGTTGAGCTTTGAGTGGGAAAAGCGTTGGCATCCCGAGCTTGCGGAGCCTGAGGTTGCCCTGCCTGCCTTTGCCCGTGTGGTGCGTGATCTGCTCAATTCTTGAGCACTCGACTGGACCGGTCTTCTCGGCCGTCCCCTGGTCCGTGAGATCCGCTCATGTACGGCATCAGCGTTAAGCTCAACCAGCCCCAGTTCGTCTCGTGACGAGCTACGTTACGAGCGAATGACAGAGGCATCGCGGAGTGCTTCTCCGGTTCCACGCCCTGCCACAGGTGCAAGACAGCGGGCAGCGTCACCTGCAAGATCCCTTCGATAGCGTTGGTGAGGAGACCGTTACCACTGATGAGGCAAGGTGCCCGTGAACCGGGTTTTCGGGTTGGATCCTAGCAAGAAGGCTCTACAACCGACACATCCGGCGAGAACTCGAATACAAGCCGAAGTCGCGGTGTATCGCAGGGAGCCATTCACGATATTCTCAAGTACGCATCGACGATCCTGTTGAGTCACATCCGCGTCTGGGAATTGCTCGGGTAGCTGCACTGCGAGCCAATTTGTTGTCAACGACAAGGCGAAAGCACCGTCTTTGTGGCAAAGCTGAACCGCAGAAGAGCATATCGCAAAGCAGAACCCGGACAAAGGGCGCGCCGTTCACAGATCAAGACGAAACAGAAAAAGGCGTTATCGTAAAACCAGGTTTGACAACAGGCGTTGGAAAGAGGGCTGGCTTCCTCAGGCGCTATAGAGCCGTCTGGGCAATACAGAGATCCGGGTGCGGTGTATGGTCTGATCGCGGCTCTGTCCGTAGAACACGTCAAGTTCGATATTTAAAAGCTCCAGAGTCCGAAAGATGTCAGGCGTGGAGTCTCAAAAAGGGCGAGCTGTTCGGATATGAAGTCAGACAATACCTGCTTTGGAAGTGGGGCTATAAGTGCGCCTATGGTCCGGCCACCACTGTGCCTTCGGGAGTTGAGCACATCATGCCTGAAAAGCCGTGGGGGCACGGATCGGGTTTCAGGTCTGATGATCGCCGGCAAAGAGTGTACGGAAAAAAAGACGATCGGACGGCCGCCGATTCTGATTTCCCGTATATCCAAGAGCAGGCTAGACTCCCGATGAGTGACGTAGAGACCGTCAATGCGACACGCCAGGAGCTGTGGCGGCGTTTGGACAGACTGCGTCTGCCGCTGGAGAGCGGCACCGGGGCATGACCAGCACGACCGCGCACGGCAGAGATATCCCAAGGTGCACCGGATCGATGCTGTTCGTGTCGGTGAAAGCGGAGCCGAGGTTGTGTTGAACCCAAAGACTCCGGTTCTTACAATCAACGCTTTGAGGCGCGGTTGCAGACAAATGTGCCGCGTGGACAAAACATGGCTTCTCCCGCCGTAAACCGAAGGGTGAATAATCGCGGCAACGGTTTTCAAACTGGAGATATGGTCTCTGTTGTAATTGAGAAGGGCAAATACCTGCGCGTGCAGTCTGGCCGCGCAATTATTCGCCAACGCGGCGACTCTGATGAGGCGGGGAAAAGGATTACGACATGGTGGAGGCGATTCAGACTGTAGCAGCGTCTTGACGGCATCGCTTACGACTGTTGCCGTACAACGTCAATCGTTTGAGTAAATACGTGCCGCCGATCAACGGCGCGCAAGTCGCTGCGGCGATTCGGTGGAGTCGTACGATCCATGGTCCTGCTAGGTAGAGCGATTTCAGGTCCATGAGGGACACAAGGGGTGGAGGAATTCCTGATGTATATGCTCGGCATTGATATTGGAACGACCAATTGGAAGGTTGTGGCCTACGACCCTAACGGGGCAGCGGCGGCCCGTTGGTCGTGCCCGGCGCGCACAGAGCGACTGCCCGGCGGTTGGGCGACCTACGATCCTGAAGCCATCTGGAGTGCGGTATGCACGGGTATCCGCGAGGTTCTCGCCCAATTGGCGGAGCGTAATGAATCGCCCGAGGCTATTGCTTCAGTGGCCGTAACCAGCGTAGGTGAAGCAGGGGTCTTCCTCGACGAAGCCGGGCAAGCACTGGGGCCGGCTATCGCTTGGTTTGATCCGCGCACTCAAGAGATTAATCGCTTCTGGACTGATCAGGTGGGCAGTCAAACTGTATATGAAGTGACAGGTTTTCCGCCACAGTACATAGCCAGCATCAATAAGATGATGTGGATCAAGAAGTTCGAGCCTGAGATTTATGCCAAGGCCAAGCGTTGGCTGTGTATCGCGGATTATGTAGCCTTCCGCCTGTGTGGTAAAGCGGTTATGGACTACTCACTGGCTTCACGTACCATGGCTTTTGACATCCGTAAGCGTCAATGGTCTGACACTTTGCTTTCTCTGGCTGAGCTCCCTGTCAGTCTGATGCCCGAATTGGCTCCATCGGGAACAAAAATCGGAATGGTTCAGGAACAGGCCCAAGCGGAGACAGGTCTTACAGGGCGCACTGTGGTGGCTACAGGTGGCCATGATCACATATGCGGAGCTCTGGCTGTGGGAGTGTGTGAACCGGGACAATGCCTCGACTCATTGGGTACGGCAGAGGCGATCCTGCTCACTTTGGATCGGCCCGTATTGAGCCCCGAATTGCTGGAGTCCGGTTTTGCGTTGGGATGCCATACGGCCCCCGATCGCTATTATTTCATCGCTGTTATGCAGTCCGCCGGTGGAACGGTGGAGTGGCTCTGTGAGAGCCTTGGTGAGGCCGAGGCACAACTCGCGGCGGGGGACAGGGGGAGACTGTACAGC
>LFRM01083076.1_pt1 | contig 12069 bp, 8 predicted proteins | sample 618341 | NCBI WGS metagenome assembly LFRM01 (sample SAMN03654438, study PRJNA283298) | anaerobic digester metagenome | isolation source: pool of bioreactors CSTR01a, CSTR02a, and CSTR03a thermophilic anaerobic... | place: Denmark: Kgs. Lyngby | collected 2014-05-21
ATAGGTAGTGTAGAGATAAAAGAAAAAGCATCTGTTTGGTATGGAGCTGTGATTAGAGGAGATACTGCACATATTCATATTGGAAAAAAATCAAATATTCAAGATAATACTGTTATCCATGCTGACAATATAGATCAGTTTTTTATTGGAGAGAATGTTACAGTTGGTCATGGGTGTTTACTTCATTGTAAGAAGATAGCTGGGAATTGCCTTATTGGAATGGGTTCTATTATTATGAATGGTGTAGTAATAGAAAAAAATTCTATTATTGGTGCTGGAAGTCTGGTTACTGAGAATAAGCATATAGGAGAAGGTCAGCTTTGGATGGGGAGTCCAGCAAAATATATTAGAGATTTAACAGAAAATGAAATAGAAGGTATAATGGATTCTGCAGAAGAATATTATGAGTTGTCAAAAATTCATAAGGGGGATATAAATGATTAAATTTGGAGATTTTAATGAATTAGAAGTAATAAGGGAAGCTGATTTTGGTGTTTACTTAGATGCTAAAACAGACAGTACATCAGATGATATACTGCTTCCTAATGGTAGTATAGTAGGGGATAGGCCTTCTATAGGCGATATTGTAAATGCTTTTATATATAAAGATTCAAAAGACAGATTTGTTGCAACTATGAACGAGCCGAAAATTATTGTTGATACAATCGCTTTGCTTGAAGTAACTGATGAAGCTGATTTTGGAATGTTTTTAGACATAGGCCTTGAAAGAGACTTACTTGTTCCAAGAGGCGAGATGAACTATGAGATGGAAGTTGGGAAAAAATATTTAGTTTTTGTTTATGAAGACAAAACAGGAAGACTGGCAGCTTCTACAAAAATAGACAGATATTTAGATGAACCTCTAGAAGGTATGTTTGAAGTGGGTCAGGAAGTAACAGGCACTGTTTATGATGTTCAAACAAATAAAACTTTAGAAGTAGCTATCGACAATAAGTATAAAGCCATTATTTTAGAAAATGAGTATTATACTAATATACAGCCAGGAGACAGTGTTACTGGTACAATAAAAAAGATTTTGGAAGATGGAAGAGTAAGCTTTACACCAAGAAAGAAAATGGTTGATGCTAGAGAAATTTTATCAGATGCTATTATGAAGGAACTTAAAGATTCAGGAGGATCAATTCCGTACAATGATAAGTCAACACCTGATGAAATAAGAAAAAAATTTAAAACAAGTAAAAACTATTTTAAGATTGCTCTTGGGAATTTAATGAAGCAGGATCTTATATATCAAGATGTTAAGGGAACTCATCTTAAAGAAAAGTAAAATCGGATAATTATAAAATGAAAATTTAAATGATTATCATAAATAATGGCTATAAGATAGTTAGGTTGATTTGTTATTATCTTATAGCTGTTTTTTATTTTGCTCATCTAAAGTGTATTTTTTTTACTGAAAATTAGTCGAATAAAATATTTAACATATAAAAAAAGCAAAAGAAAAATATCTTTTGCTTTAGTTTTTATATGAAATTATAAGTTAATTTGCCTTTCTAAGTCTATTGAATGCTTTAATTAGTTCATTAATAATAAGAGGTACAAGAGCTAGTCCAATTACAATAAGCCAGTCATTTAGTGGTAGATTGTGAACCTTAAAAGCATCAGCTAAAAATGGAACTGTTATAACAACTAATTGCATTAAAAATCCTATTATTATTGAGTATATTAAATACATATTTGAAAATAAACCGATTTGGAAAATTGATTTACTTTCGTTTCTGAGAGTTAATGAATAAAATAGCTGACTTGTAGATAAAACAAGGAAAGCCATTGTACGAGCATATGCAAGTATTTCATCAGGTGCAGAGCTTGAACTAAATAATGTGTAACCTCTTTCATTAAGACCTATAGCAAAAGCTAAAAGAGTAAGGGAACCTATTAATACTCCCCCTATAATTGCCCTAACACCTGCCCCATGTGCAAAGAAACTTTCCTTTGGGTCTCTTGGTTTTTTCTTCATCACATCATGATCTCCAGGATCTACGCCAAGAGCTATAGCTGGAAGTGTATCAGTAACAAGATTTACCCAAAGTATTTGCGTTGGAAGTAGAGGTATTGCAAAAGAAAATAATACTGATGTAAATATTGCTATTATTTCACCTAGGTTACAGGAAAGTAAAAATATAACAGATTTTTTTATATTATTATAAATATTTCTACCTTCTTCTACAGCTGATACTATAGTTTTAAAATTATCATCTGTGAGAATTATATCACTAGCACCTTTTGATACATCAGTTCCTGTAATTCCCATAGCAACACCAATATCTGCGTGCTTTAGAGAAGGTGCATCATTAACTCCATCTCCTGTCATGGAAACTATATTTCCATGAGACTGATAAGCTTTAACAATTTTAACCTTATGTTCAGGTGAAACTCGAGCAAAAATTCTATAATCTCCAATTTTACTTGCAAAATCTTCATCTGACATCTCTTCAATTTCAGATCCAGTTAAGGCTTGGTCAATGGAACTTGCGATGTCGAGTTCATGAGCTATAGCAAAAGCAGTGCTTTTATGGTCACCTGTTATCATTACAGGCGTTATACCAGCCTTTTTAGCCTCTACTATAGAGTCTTTTACTTCTAGTCTTGGAGGGTCTATCATGGCTACAAATCCAATAAACACTAAATCCTTTTCCATATCAGAAACTGAAACTTTTTCTTTTGAATCTTTGTAAGCTACACTTAAAACTCTTAAAGCTTTCTCAGAGTAGTGTTCACTTTTATCAATTAAATCTTTTTTGATTTCTTCTGTTAATGGTTTTATTTCACCATTAACTAGCACAGAGCTAGAAATATTTAAAATCTTATCAATTGCTCCTTTTGTATGAACCCTATATCCATTTCCCCACTTATTTAATGTTGACATAAGTTTTCTATCTGAATCAAATGGATTTTCGTCAACTCGTGGATGTTTTTTATTTAAATTATCTTTATAAATTCCATGTTTATTACCAAGAACTATAAGAGAAATTTCAGTAGGATCTCCTGTCTGTTCATCTCCACTTTGAGTAGCATCACTTGAGAGTATAAAAGATTCCATAAGAGTTTCACTAGTTTTGTTTTGTGGAGTTAAATTTTCTCCTTCTATATCAACCTCTACTTCATCGTCCAAAGTTATATAATTTAATACAGTCATTTTATTTTGTGTAAGTGTTCCTGTTTTGTCAGAGCAAATTATATTTACAGATCCTAATGTTTCAACTGCAGGAAGCTGCTTTACAATAGCATTTTTCTTTGACATCCTTGTAACTCCAAGAGCTAGAACTATAGCAACAATTGCAGGAAGTCCTTCTGGTATAGCAGCAACGGCAAGACTTATAGCTGTAAGTAACATTTCAAGGGGTTCTCTTTTTTGGAAAAGACCTATGCCAAACATTAGAGCGGTTATAACTAAAGCTATAACACCGAGAGTTTTACCAAGTTGATTAAGCCTTTTTTGAAGGGGAGTCATTGTTTCCTTATCTTCATTTAAACTTTTAGCTATACTTCCCATAACAGTTTCCATTCCTGTTTCAACAACAACCCCTTCACCTCTGCCGTAGGTTACAAGGGTCGACATAAATGCCATGTTTTCCTGATCTCCAAGAGGAACTTTAGCTTCTTCAAAGACCTTAGAAGCGTGTTTACTACTTGGAACAGATTCACCCGTCAAGGCTGATTCATCTATTTCTAAATTTAAACTAGAAGTTAATCTAAGATCTGCAGGAATGGAGCTTCCTGTTTCTAGAATAATTACATCACCTTTAACAACTTCTTTAGAATCTATTTCCATTGATGTACCATTTCTTTTTACTGTAGCTTTTGGTGAAGTTAAAGTATTTAAAGCTTCTATAGCTTTATTAGCTTTTACTTCTTGAACAACCCCTATAAGTGCATTAATAAGAACTACAAGTAGAATTATTACTGCATCTGTCCACTCTCCTATAAATATAGTAGCTACTGAAGCCGCAAGTAGCACATAAATTAAGGCATCATTCATTTGAGCTAAAAAGAGAGATAAAATAGATTTTTGTTTTTTCCTATCCAGCTTATTTTCTCCGTATTTCTCTCGCCTTATTATAACTTCGGAATCTGTAAGTCCTTTATTTAAATCTGTCTCAAGCTTATCTATTGTACTATCTATTGTTTTATTAAACCACATTTTTTACCTCGCTTTATTTTAAAAGTTATTTGATTAAAAAAGAATTAAAAGACATATCCGATGGAATCCTAAACCCTTCTCTTGGTGAAAGTGAAATTTCAGTTGCTTGAGGACCATCTGGCATGCTAGAACGTTTGAACTGCTGAGTTATAAATCTTTTTATAAAAAGATTTAACCATTTTTTTATTGTTTCTTCGTCATAATCATCTTTAAAAGCTATAATAGCTCTCTCAAATATATCATTAAAAGAGAATTTATATTTTATCATATAATATATAAAAAAGTCATGAAGCTCATAAGGGCCAATAATATCCTCTGTTATTTGAACTATATTATCATCACCATCTTTGGGAAGCAGCTCAGGGCTTATTGGTGTATCTAAGATACTTAAAAATGTCTCTTTTAAATCAGTATCTTCTTCATTTACAGCGTAGAATTTTATAAGTTCTTTAACCAAAGTTTTTGGTATAGATGAATTTACTCCATACATAGACATATGATCACCATTAAATGTTGCCCATCCTAAAGCAAGTTCTGATAAATCTCCTGTTCCTATAACAATGGCATTTTCTTTATTTGCTAGATCCATAAGTACTTGAGTTCTTTCTCTTGCCTGAACATTTTCGTAGGTATTGTCATGTATATTTTTATCATGAGAAATATCTTTGAAATGCAAAAGAGATGCTTCTTTAATATCTATTTCACGAAGATCAGTACCCAGGCTTTTACATAGTTTTTGACTATTTAAAAGAGTTTTGCCCGTAGTTCCAAATCCTGGCATAGTTATAGTGATTATATTTTTATTTGAAATACCTAGTATTTCAAATGCCCGTATTAGAACTATTAAGGCTAAAGTGGAGTCAAGACCACCAGATATACCAATAACAGCTTTATCTATTCCAATAGATAAAAGTCTTCTTGCAACTCCATAGCTTTGAATATCAAGTATTTCAGAAAAAAGTTTATTATTTTCTTTTTCACTACTTTTTAAGAAAGGGTTCTTTTTTATTTTAACTTTGTCAAAATTGGTAATTTCATTTAAATAATGTTTGAAATCTACCTTATAAATTGGGAAAACATCATTTTCATATTTTAATTTAAGGTTGGAATTTTTATTTGTTTTTAGATTTCTAATTTTCTTAATATCGATAAAGGTATTTATGCAATCTGATTCTAAGCTGAATCCTTTATTTTCAATTAATTTATCTTCTGTTTTTATTAGTAAACGGCCTTTATTTACTGTATCTGTTGTTGATTCAAAAACGCTTGATTCTGCATAAATATAAGAACTATCTGACCTTAAAACTTTACTTTTTATAAGGCTTTTAAGCTCATCATCCTTACTTGGTAAATAACTAAGGCTTGAGAGATTTAAGATGAAATCTGCTCCCAAGGCTCCATAAAAATCTGAAGGAGATAGTGGCTTATAAAGATCTTCCCCAAATTCTAAAGAAAAGTTATATTCCTCAGATGAAAAAAGTAAATTACCAAAAGGAATTTTTTCTCCTAAATTTTGAGGAACATCTATAAGTTTAGCTTTCTTACTATAATTTTTAGGAACGATACCAAGAAGATCGCCATTTTGAAATACAAACCCTGCGCTATAAACCTTGTTATCATCTTTAAAAGGAATTCCTATAGCAATTATTGTGTTTGAAAATTTTGTTTTGTCCATTAATCTTTTTAATGATGCTAAAGATTGTTTTAAAATAAGGTCAGTATTTTGAAGTGACTGCAGTTTACCTGTAAGAGAATATTCAGGAAAAAGTAAAACATCTTCATTATTTTTCATGTTTTTATTTATTTCATTTAAAATCTCACCTTCATTGTATAAAATATCCCCAAGTTTAATTTTGGGTGAAATAGCTGACACGTTTAATAGTTTCATATACCCTCCCACCTAGTTAAGGTTACTTTTCTAAAATTACATAATAAATTTTCTTATCATTATGATATTATAACATTTACAGAGGCTAATAAAAAAAATCTTTGATTAAGTTTTAATTAAATTTGTATAAAAAGCATATATTATGTATTTAGAGACTTTAAAAGAAAATAATCTGTAATATATGATAAAATATAGGAAAACTACTATAAATTTAAGGTGAGGTAAATATGAGAGCATTAATAAGTGTTTCAGATAAAAGCAATTTAACTATTCTTGCTAAGTTTTTTACTGAAAATGGAATTGAGATGGTATCAACAGGTGGAACGTATAAATATTTAACAGAAAAAGGTTTTAACGTTCTGGAAGTAAGTGAATATACAGGTCATAAAGAGATTTTAAATGGCAGAGTAAAGACCCTTCATTCTAAGATTTATGGAGGTATACTTTTTAAAAGAACAAGTCTTGATGATTTAAATGATATTAAAGAGAATGAAATACTTCCAATAGATATAGTATGCGTTAACTTTTATCCTTTTTCTGAGGTTATAAAAGAAAATTTAGATGAAAAAAAACAAATTGAATATATAGATATTGGTGGAGTTGCTCTACTTAGGGCTGCAGCTAAAAACTATAGGCATGTCTATGCACTTTCCAATCCAAGGCAATACGAAGAATTTATAAGTTATTTTAAAAATTATTATGATAATAAAACAGGGGATATTTTAAAGTACAGAAAGAATTTAGCGCAAAAAGCTTTTAGATTATCTAGAAAATATGATGATGAAATATACAATTATCTTCTTTATGATGATGATTTTAGAAAAAGAAAATCTAAAGAAAGCGACGTACTAAAAGATGACATAATAAAACTGCCTTATAAAAAGAAAGAAAATCTTATTCACGGAGAAAACTTACATCAAAAATCTGCATTTTATGAGTCTATGCTTTTTGATGGATTTATGAATGATATGGAAAATATTGGAAACAAAGATCTTTCATATAATAATTACAGAAATATAGATGCAGCTTGGAGATTGATTTCTGAGTTTAAAAAACCTGCAGCTGCTATTATAAAGCATAGTGTGCCTGTATCGGTAGCTCTTGGTGAAGACCTTCATGAAGCATACTCAAAAGCCCACGAGTGCTCTGATCAGGAGATTTATGGGAGTGTTGTAGTCTTTAATAGAGAAGTTGATTTAGAAATAGCTGAGAAACTCTCAGAAATATTTTTAGATATTGTAATAGCACCAGGATTTTCAAAAGCTGGAATTGAAAGACTAAGTTCAAAAGATAACTTGAAAGTAATAAAACTAAATAAAAAACCACAAAACAAAACTAACATTGTTTCTGTTGATGGTGGAATACTTATCCAGGAAATAGACTCTCTTGATGACCATAATAATAATACCTTTACAAAACTTAAACCTAATGAAAATGATAAAGCACAGCTTAAGTTTGCAAGTAAAGTAACAAAACACTGTAAGAGCAGCTCAATAGTTCTATCTAATAATTATCAGACACTAGGAATTGCTAGTGGACAAACAAATACAGTAGAAGCATTAGAAATAGCTCTCAAAATAGCTAGTAATAAAGGTGAAGCTTTTTATCTTGCATCTGATGGAAATTTAACATTTAAAGATATAGTGCAAAAAGCTAGTGAAAATGGAATAAAACATATTATAGAGCCAGGCGGATCTGTCAGTGATGATGACTTTGTAAAAGCTGCAAACGATAATAAGATATCAATAACTTTTACAGGAATTAGGCACTATAAGTATTAAAAAAGAAAATAAAGAGCGGAAAAACATTATTACAATTACTTTGCCTTGACATTTAGAATATAACTGTTAAAATTAGAATAATAAAAAAATATATTTCTTATCACGAGTGGTGGAGGGAAAGGCCCTTTGAAACCCGGCAACCAATACTTTTATGTATACGGTGCTAAGTCCTTCAGTATTATACTGATAGATGAGAATAAACTTTAATTCCTAGCGTCTAAGTTTATTCTTAGGCGTTTTTATTTTATAAAGGAGTGATGACTTGATTAAAATTGAGAATTTAGTTAAAAAATTTGGAGATAAAAAAGTGATAGATGATATTTCTTTTAAAGTATCAAAAGGAGAAATTTTCGGGATTGTAGGAAAAAGTGGAGTAGGGAAATCTACAGTTTTAAGGTGTATAAATGGCCTTGAGGAGCCAACCTCAGGTGATGTTTTTGTTTTAGATAAGAATATTGCATTACTAAAAGAAAATGAAAAAAGACAAATAGCTAAAGAAATAGCTATGGTTTTCCAAACTTTTAATTTATTAAATCAAAAGACTGCTTTTGAAAATGTGTCACTTCCAATGGAAATTTGGGGTTACGATAAAAAATATATAAAAGAGAGAGCTAAGGAGCTCCTTAATTTAGTAGGACTTAAAGGAAAAGAAAATCAAAAACCAAGAACCTTATCAGGTGGAGAAAAGCAAAGAGTAGGAATTGCAAGGGCCTTATCATTGGACCCAAAAATTCTTTTATCAGATGAAGCAACATCTGCTTTAGATCCAAAAACTACAAAGGAAATATTAAAACTATTAAAAGATATAAATGAACAATTGGGAATAACAATTATTGTAGTTACTCATGAAATGGAAGTTGTAAAAGAAATTTGTGAGAGGGTTTGCATTATGGAAGCTGGAAAAATTTTAGATATGGGAAATGTTGATGATCTTTTTCTAAAACCAAAAAGCCCGCTAAAAACTCTTTTAGGGGAGGATGAATTTAGTCTTTTACCAGAAGGTAACAATATAGAAATATTTTTTACAAAAGAGTACTCCAAAGAAGCTATTATTACTAAGATGGCAAAAAGTTTAGATGTTGATTTTTCTATAATAGGAGGAAAACTTGAAAAGTTTGGGGATAACACCCTAGGCAGCTTAATTATAAATGTTAAAGACAAAGACAAACAAAATATACTAAATTATTTAAAAAAAATAGATATACTATGGGAGGAAAAATAGATGGGGATAAGTATGTATGTAGAAGCTTTACTTGAATCTTTACTTATGATTACCATTTCCGGAGTTTTATCTGTAGTATTTGGACTTATAGTTGCACTTTTTTTAATTTATACAAAAGAAGATGGTCTAAAACCTAATAGAAATATTTATAAAGTATTAGATTTTATAATTAACGTGTTTAGAAGTTTACCCTTTATAATTTTAATGATTGTTCTTATGCCTCTAACTAGAGTTATTGTAGGTTCGAGTATAGGAACTAAAGGTACTATAGTTCCATTGACACTAGCTGCTATACCTTTTGCAGCAAGAATAGTTGAAAACTCATTAAATACGGTGGATAAAGGAATTATAGAAGCATCTAAATCATTTGGTCTCAAAAACAGTCAAATTGTTTTTAAGGTGATGCTTGTTGAAGCCTTACCTAATCTTGTCCAAGGTATTACCAATATTTTTATAAATATAGTAGCATATTCTGCTATGGCTGGTGCTATAGGAGGCGGTGGTCTAGGAGCTCTTGCGATAAATTATGGGTACAATCAAATGAATAATAAGGTGCTTTTTATTACTGTTATAATTATTTTCTTATTAGTTCAGCTGATACAGTCTATTGGAGATGTAATTTATAAAAATCTTTTAAAATAAAAAAGCAATTATAATTTTTTTATTAATTAATTACAATATATTAAGAAAAGGGGATAAAAATGAAAAAAACAAAAAGTTTCGCAGTTATTATAATTTTTGTATTATTAATCGGTGTTTTCTCAGCTTGCAGCAGTAAAGATGAAGATGTTAAACTTGAAAAATTAGTAGTTGGAGCATCACCTTCACCTCATGCAGAAATTCTTGAAAATATAAAGGAAGACTTAAAGGAAGATGGTTATGATCTAGAAATAAAAATATTCACAGATTATATAATTCCAAATAAAGCTTTAAATGAAAAATCTTTGGATGCCAATTTTTTCCAACATCAACCTTACCTGGAGCAAATGAATGCAGATTTAGATCTTGGATTAACCTATACGGTAAAAGTTCATATTGAACCTATGGGCCTTTATTCAAATAAAATAGATGATGTTAATGATATAGAAGATGGATTTAAGGTATCTATTCCAAATGATCAAACAAATGGATCTAGAGCCCTAAAGCTTTTAGCAGATAATGGAATTATAAAATTAGCAGATAAAGAGCTTGTTTCTAAATATGATATAACAGAAAATAAATATAATTTAGATATTACAGAACTTGATGCTGCATCTCTTCCAAGGACCCTTGATGATGTGGATATGTCAATAATAAATACTAATTATGCTTATGAAGCTGATCTTAATCCTTTAGAAGATTCAATTATAATTGAGGCTAAAGATTCACCATATGCAAACCTTGTTGCAGTAAGGGAAGATAATAAAGATGAAGATAAAATTAAAGCTTTGAGCAAGCATTTAACAAGTGATAAAACTAAGAAATTTATTGAGGAAAAGTATAAGGATGCAATAATTCCAGCATTCTAAAANNTAAAACACTAAGCCAGATATTATGGCTTAGTGTTTTATTTTAGAATTATAGTGATATAAAATTAACGATATTGTTAGAAAAAGTTAACAGTGTTATAATTGAATATGCAATTGTTATATTTAAGATTAGTTAGGGGGATGTATATGAAATTATTTTCTTTATCAAAATTTGTTAATATACCAAATTTCAAATCATTAGATCCTTTTACTGAAATTATTGAGGTAAAAGAACCTAAATTAATGGTGTATTCATTAACTCAGCAGCATAATATGAGTTGTACACCAGTTGTAAAGAGAAGAGATGAAGTTTTAAAAGGGCAAGTTATAGGCGAGTCTGAGAATAAAAGTGTAGGCCCTATTTATAGTAGTGTTTCGGGAAAAGTAAAGCAAATAACTACTGAAGTAGGATTAGACGGAGATAAGTACGAGGTTGTCGTTATAGAAAATGATGGACTTTATAAGGAGCTTGAAAGAGAAAAGATAGACTATAAGTCGCTTTCCTTTGAACAGCTTAAAGAACATATTAAAAATTTAGGTTTAGTGGAAACGCAAAATTTAACAACTAGAAAAAGAGGTCTCCATATTCCTTTTAAAAAAGCATGCAAAAATATTCTATTAAATGCTCAAGAAAGTGGACTTTATGGACAGATAGATACCTATCTTTTTATGGCTGAAAAAGAAGATTTTTTAAATGGTATAGAGATACTTAGAAATTTATATAAAGATGCGGATATAAAACTACTTACTACCAATGATCAAACAACAGTTAAAGGATTTAGCGAGTTACTTAAAGAAACTAATGTGGAAATTGTTCCTAAAAAGCCAACTCAATATTATCATGATATTAACCTAGCATCTAGAGATGTATTTTCTGATTTTAACATGAAAGATACAATGGTATTAGATGCATTTATGCTTCCTGCTCTTGCTAGAGGTATAAGGGACAATGAACTTACCCACTACCAATATATACTAGTGAATGGTAATGACACAAAAAAACCAGGTATATATAAGGTTATAAATGGTTCGCAAATTAAAGATCTTCAAGAAGCTTCAGAGGCAATGGATCCTTTTAGAATGGTTGGTGGAAGTATCTTAAGTGGAGATGCTATATATTCACTTGATACTACTATAGATAAAGGAATTAGAGAAATTCTTTTCTTATCCAAAGATGAAGTTGCAAGAGATGAGGAAATAAATTGTATTAAATGCGGAAGATGTCAAGATATTTGTCCTATGAATTTAAAACCATGGGAGCTTAATGAAATGGCTATAAATAGAGATTTCGATGATTTTTTTAAGAATCGTGGAGGCATGTGTGTGGAATGCGGACTTTGTTCTTATGTATGTCCATCCAAAAGGCATTTACTTCAATCTTTCAAAACAGCTAAAAAGGCAAGTAGGGGGTAGGCAATGACAAATAATAAAATAACAGTTGCATCTTCTCCACATATTAAATCTAATTTAAGAGTTAATAAATTAATGAGAGATGTACTGATTGC
>LFRM01044204.1_pt1 | contig 12068 bp, 10 predicted proteins | sample 618341 | NCBI WGS metagenome assembly LFRM01 (sample SAMN03654438, study PRJNA283298) | anaerobic digester metagenome | isolation source: pool of bioreactors CSTR01a, CSTR02a, and CSTR03a thermophilic anaerobic... | place: Denmark: Kgs. Lyngby | collected 2014-05-21
TTCAAGCCATTACCCAAGCCAACACAACCATTAATGATATGACGCTACAAACCGCCAGCGCAGTGGAAGAGCAGCACATGATGTCGAATGAAATTCACGACAACACCAGTAAAATCCATGAAATTTCATTGGTGCTTGCTGAAGCGGCTGAAGGCAACCATTCTGAATCACTCAAACTAAAGGAAGAAATTTTATCGCTTAAAGCGCATTTAGCAGCTTCTTTTGAAATGGGTAAACTAGCCTAAATATTGTTTTTCTAGCTGCCTTGCCGGTGGCTAAGGGTTTGTAAGCTAGGTTATAATCCTCTCCAATTAGGCGAGCTTGGTTTCGCCTATCTCCTTGCACTGAGGGGCGCTGCAGCAGCATTTTCTGTCAGGCTCAGTTCAGGAACTAAAGACTAACGGCGCCCGTTAAAACGATGCGATAGCTAACATTTGGCTATTTATTCTGCTAAACGGAGTGTTATATGTCTGAATTTACTGATTACAAAGTAGCCGATATCAGCCTAGCTGATTGGGGCCGTAAAGAACTGCGTATTGCTGAAAGCGAAATGCCTGCACTAATGACCATTCGTGCTAAATACCGCGAACAGCAGCCCCTTAAAGGTGCGCGCATTGTTGGCTGTATTCACATGACCATTCAAACCGGCGTATTGATTGAAACCCTAATTGATTTAGGCGCTGAAGTTCGCTGGTCTTCTTGTAATATCTTCTCTACCCAAGATCACGCTGCGGCGGCCATTGCAGCAGCTGGCATTCCTGTTTTTGCTTGGAAAGGCGAAACCGAAGAAGAGTACCTCTGGTGCATTAAGCAAACCATTGAAGGCAAAAATGGTTGGGAACCCAACATGGTGCTAGACGATGGCGGCGACTTAACCGCGATTCTGCACGATGATTACCCCCAGCTAATAGATGCCATTCACGGTGTTTCTGAAGAAACCACCACTGGCGTGCACCGTTTAATTGAAATGATGCAGAAAGGCACTTTGAAGATTCCTGCTATCAACGTAAACGATGCGGTTACCAAATCTAAGAACGACAACAAGTACGGCTGCCGCCATAGCTTAAACGATGCGATTAAGCGTGCGACTGACCACCTGCTTTCGGGTAAGCAAGCTTTGGTGATTGGTTATGGTGACGTAGGTAAAGGTTCTGCGCTTTCTTTAAGGCAAGAAGGCATGATTGTTAAAGTCACTGAAGTGGATCCTATCTGTGCGATGCAGGCTTGCATGGACGGTTACGAAGTAGTTTCTCCTTATTTGAACGGCGTTAATACCGGTAAAGATGAGGGTGTGGATAAGTTATTGCTAGGCAAAATTGACCTATTAGTTACCACCACAGGTAACGTGAATGTGTGTGATGCGCCTATGATGAAAGCGCTTAAAAATGGTGCTATCGTCTGCAACATTGGTCACTTCGACAATGAAATTGATACGGCTTACACACGTAAGAACTGGGCTTGGCAGGAAATTAAGCCACAGGTTCATAAAATTTTCCGTGACGGCAAGCCAGGTCAGTTTGATGAAGCCAGCAACGATTACTTAATTCTGCTTTCTGAAGGCCGCTTAGTGAACCTAGGTAATGCAACAGGTCACCCTAGCCGTATTATGGATGGTTCTTTTGCTAACCAAGTACTAGCGCAAATTCATTTGTTTGAAGAAGGTTTTGCTAACCTAGCAGCAGACCAGAAAGCTAGCAATATAACTGTTGAAGTGTTGCCTAAGCAGTTAGATGAAGAAGTGGCTCAGTATATGGTGCAAGGTTTTGGTGGCGTGATTACCAAACTAACCGACGACCAAGCCAAGTACTTAGGTGTGCCGCAAGCTGGCCCATTTAAGCCAGAGACTTATCGTTACTAGTGAGTATTGCTAGCTAACAGTAGAAGCCCAGTTTAACTGGGCTTTTTTTGGTTTTGAGTTTTGGAGGGAATTAATTTGGATCTGACACTAATTTCCAGCTAAGGGCTAGTGCTTGCTTCCTAAGCGCAGCTCGGCAACATAGGCTACCGACACACCAAATACTTCAGCTATTTGGGTGTCATTGAGTATACCTTGCACTATCAACTGACGAATCGAATGACACTGCTTTTCTGCTGCTCGGGCTTCTGCTTCTTGCCTTTCTTGGGCAAAGCGTTCTTCTGCTTCTTTATAAGCTTCTTCAAAGCCTTCTTTATAAGATAAAATCTCAAACGTATTCATCGCTGGCATTTTCTTTTCCTCTTGAATCGCATCAACCGCACTTTTAAGCTCAACTCTTAGATCAAGCGGTAGGTTAATCATCCAATCTATTATATTAAATAACTCTCTTATTTTGTCTTCAGTATAACCACGCTCAAACAAACTACGGGTTAAAGCAATTTGAAATAAAAGGAGTTCTTTGTCTTTACCTGCACTTTTAAGTCGTTTAGTTTTAATTTGCGCCATCACCACTAAGGCAAAAACATTGTCGCTTTCTTTAAGATTAGCCCATTCTTGCTCAGTTTCATAATCAAGCAATTTAGCTGTGGGGTAGGTGAAGTGCGTAGTGGTCAGGGTACCTTGTGCTTCGCCACCAAGGGTTAGGCTGTTAGGGCGAAAATGTTCATTTAAGTCGGTAAAAACAGCTAAGTTTTCAAGGTTCACTCGATAGCGAATATGCAGTAAGCAAGAGTAGGTAAACATACGTTCAGCAAAGTCAGCCTGTGGGTCGCCTTGAATTTCTACATGGATTAACAACCACTTTTTACCACTGTTTTTATAATACACTCTAACCAGCTTATCAGCATAGCGGCGGCCTGTGGCGGCGTTTCGGGTTATATTTTCCAGTTCATTGTTCATAAACTGATAACCCTTAGTCCAATCCACTCGATTATGCACTTCTGGAAACAGCAGGGCTAAAAAGTCTTTAAAATACCTTTCAAGCGATGTTTTCCATGCACCATCATAATCAGGGCGGTTAAACTTGTTTAGTTTTTCGGGGGTGTTGGCTGCTGTGTTACCGTCTGGAGTGTTGTCTGGCTGGCTCATGCAAGCTCCTTTCTAATTATTGCTAATTTTAGCGCGCAGGCAAAAGTTGATTTTAATTCAGATCTGCCTCCCCATTAAAAAAGACAAGGTGCTGTAAAAACAATGCGTTCTTCAGTGTAGGGGTGGGTAATTTCTAATTCCTGCGCATGAAGTAATAAACGCGGGCTTGCTGCTAACGCTTCACCTTCTGCATAAAATTTATCGCCTAAAATTGGAAAGCCTAAGGCTAATAAATGCACTCTTAACTGATGCGAACGACCAGTTAACGGATACAGCTCTATGCGGCTAGTCTTACCATCACTCGACAAAACTTTATAACGTGTAATAGAAGGCTTACCCCTTTCAAAGCAAACCTTTTGCATGGGGCGATTAGGCCAATCACAAATCAGCGGTAAATCAATTTCCCCTTCTGCTTCTGCCGGACAACCCCACACCTGTGCAATATAAACCTTTCTAGTTTGACGGTTTTGAAATTGCATTTTAACAGCACGTTCTGCACTTTTACGCAGGGCAATGGCCAAAACACCCGATGTGGCTAAATCTAAGCGGTGCACTAATTCAGCATAGGGTGATATTTCTTTGGCGCGTGATTCAACGCTGTCATACAAATCTTCACCACGACCGGGGTTAGAAAGTAACCCTGCTGGCTTATTCACCACAAGCAAGTCTTTATCTTGGTACAGAATATCTAGCCAAGGGTCGGTTGGCGGGTTGTAATCTATGGGTGGTAATACTTTAATCATGCAATACCTAGGTCATTGTAAGCGTGTATTGGTGGGTGAATTTTGTTTTTGTACTTGCTGAACCAAGACCCAAGGGGCAACCACTAGCGCCCAAAGTTCGGTATTTTTTTGATGCCAAGCCTGAGCATCTTCATCTGCGACAGTGCCAACCGCACCGGAATCTAGCCATTGCTGAAACTGAGTTCGATTGTCTTGGGTAAGCTGCAAGCCAACTTCGGCTAAATCAAGTGCTGTGCTTACTTGCACCACACAACCACGAGCATGGTGTATTTCAAGTTCACGCCAGCCAATTAAAGCCGTTTCTAGGGCTAGCTTACTGCGTAATAAATCGGGTTGGCGTACATCTGGGTGCTCATCTTGCATTTTATTTTTAACCTTAGTGTTTTTGCGTGTAGTATTAAATTAGCTATTCAGCAGAAATAGTATTCTAGTAGATTACTTAATAGGACGCTAAGTCTGTAGCTTAATAATAAACTAACCTATTTTTATGGAACTTTATGGAGTTATGTATTCATGAAAGGCACATCTGTCGATCAAGGTAAACGTGGTTTTATTAAATCTGCAGCAATTGGTGCTGGCGCAGTTGCAGCTGCTAGTGTTGCAATTCCGGCAATAGCCCAAAAAAAATATAACTGGCGCAGAGTTACTACCTGGCCACGTAATTTCCCTGGCTTGGGTGTGGGCGCTCAGCGTTTAGCAGACCGTATTAACACCATGTCTAATGGTCGCTTAACTATTCGTGTCTATTCTGCTGGCGAGCTAGTGCCTGCGCTCCAGTCATTTGATGCGGTTATTGAAGGCTCGGCTGAAATGTGTCACAGCGCGGCCTACTACTGGCAGAATAAAACTGAAGCCAGTGCTTTTTTCACCGGTGTTCCCTATGGTATGACTTCCCGCGAGCTGACCGCTTGGATGCGCTATATGGGCGGTCAGGAAATTTGGGATAAGGTTTACGATCAGTTTGGCGTTAAAGGCTTTATGTCGGGTGACACAGGCACGCAAGCCGGTGGCTGGTTCCGTAAAGAAGTTCACAGCATTGAAGACATTAAAGGCTTAAAATTCCGCACACCGGGTTTATCAGGCCGTGTTTGGCAGCAAATTGGTGCTAACGTTGTAAACCTGCCAGCCGGTGAAATTTACCAAGCACTACAAACCGGCGCTTTAGATGCTGCTGAGTTTGTTGGGCCGTTTAATGACTTAGCTTTAGGTTTTCACCAAATTTGTAAAGAATATTACATGCCTAGTTTTACTGAACCAGGCCTTGCTACCGAGCTAGTGGTTAACAAATCTGAATTTGCTAAACTGCCTAAAGATTTACAGCAAATTGTTGAAGTGGCTTGTCAGGCAGAATATGACCAAGTGGCTTCAGATTTTTATGCTAACGACCCCATTGCGCTTAAGCAGCTGGTTGAAAAACACGGTGTAAATATTCGTTCTTTCCCCGACGATATCCTAGAAGCTGGCGCTAAAGCCGCTATGGGTATTATGACCGAGCTACGTGAACACAAAGACCCATTAACCCGTGAAACCGCAGAAAGCTTTATTAACAGCTTAACTATTTTGCGTACACGCACAGAACAAGTAGACCAACGCTTTGGTTTGGCGCGTGAGAAGCACTTTGTTTATAAATAAACTTTAAAAAGTTTAACTGATTAATAAAAAAGCGCGTCAATTCTATGAGCTGACGCGCTTTTTTATTGCTAGTTTTTAACCTAGCTAATTACCGTAAAGCTTATTAGGCAGCCAAGTCACTATTTCTGGAAAAATAATTAAAGTTCCTAAAGCCACTAGCTGAATGGCCACAAAAGGTAGAACCCCTTCATAAATCATGCGTGTTGAAACGTGCGAGGGAGCCACACCCCTTAAGTAAAAAAGTGCAAAACCAAAGGGTGGAGTTAGGAAGCTGGTTTGTAAATTAATTGCCACCATAACGCCTAGCCAAACAGGATCAACATCCATCATTAACAAAATGGGTGCAGTAATGGGCAAGACAATAAAGATAATTTCAAAGGTATCTAAAATAAAGCCCAGCAAAAACATCAGCAGCATAACAAACAGAATTGCGCCCAAAGTGCCACCGGGTAAATTGCCCAAAAAGCTAGCAACTAATTCATCGCCACCCAACATACGAAACACCAATGAAAAAACTGAAGCACCCAACAGAATTACAAAAACCATAGTGGTGGTATTGGCCGTAGCCGCCATGCATTCGCGCAAGCTAGTTAATGTAAGCTTACGTTTTATAGCCGCTAAAACCATAGCGCCCACCGCACCCACCGCAGCCGATTCTGTTGGTGTAGCAATTCCCGCTAAAATAGAACCTAAAACAGCCATAATAAGTACCAAAGGAGGCACTAGACTGGTTAACACATCACGCCCTAAATTGGCTTTTTCTTCTGCGGTAACTTCTAAAGCAGGGCAGCTTTGGGGGTCTTTGATGGATTTAAAAACCATCCATAGCATATAAAAACTAACCAACATTAAACCGGGCATAAAAGCACCGGCAAACAAGTCGCCGACTGAAACAGCCGAGGGTGCAAAGTTGCCTTTAGTCATTTGCACTTGGGCATTAATACCCGACAGCATATCGCCCATAAAAATAAGCACAGTTGAAGGAGGAATAATTTGCCCTAGGGTTCCTGAAGCACAAATAACGCCCGTTGCTAAACGCGGATCATAACCAGCACGCAGCATGGCAGGCAAAGACAACAAGCCCATAGTCACTACAGTTGCGCCAATAATGCCGGTGGAAGCCGCGAGTAAAGCACCAACAACAATAACCGATAAACCCAAGCCGCCACGTAGCGTGCCAAACATTCGCCCCATAGTAATTAATAGTTTTTCTGCTATGCCTGAGCGTTCTAGCATCATGCCCATAAAAATAAATAAAGGCACAGCAACTAACACTTCATTTAACATCACCCCAATGTAACGGGAAGCTAGGCTATTAAAATTGGAAGGATCAAAAGCACCCGCTAACCAACCTATTCCAGCAAAAAAAAGTGATACGCCAGCCAAAGAGAAAGCAACCGGATAGCCCAGCATTAATACGCCAATAATGCCAAAAAACATAACAACGGATAGCACTTCACCAATTAATATCGGGTCCATAACTAGCGATTCTCCCGATAACGGTATTCTTTAGGCAGCAAATCTTGCTTATTAGATAACACTAAAACACCCCGTAAAAACATAGCTAAGCCTTGCAGGGCAATCACCAAAGCAAAGACTAAAATAAAGCTTTTAATAACGTATAACCCTGGCATACCACCATAATTAGACGAGCCTTCTAGCCATTTCCAAGAGCGCATAACATAGGGCAGGCTCCAATAAACTAAAATGGTTACAAAAGGGGCAATAAAAAACAGGCTGCCAAACATATCAACCCAAGCTTTATGACGTAAACTAGCGGGGCGATAAAAAATATCGACTCTAACGTGCGAATTATTAAACAAGGCATAGCCAGCCAGCCCCATAAACATCATGGCGTTAAGCCAAACGTATAAGTCTTGCATCCAAACTGCGCCCGTTGAAAAAACGTAGCGCAAGACTACAACTGAAAAACAAACCAGCACTACACCTAAGGTGAACCAAGAAAAGATTTGCCCTAGAAGAATATTAAACCGACTAATTAATCGAACAATCAGAGCTATAGCCTGCACTTTGCAGTCCTCTCTCTAGGTGGTTAAGTTAAATTAGATGACAAGAATACATGATATTCTAACCCAAAACACATAAACACCTAGATCAACTTAGCCTTAACTTTACTAATTTTATCTGATGGATTTCTTATGCTTAGCCAAGCCAATTTAAAAAAAACAGAGGTATTTGCCTACCTTTTATTAATTTTAACCACTTTATTTTGGGGCGGTAACTTTGTTGTTGCCCGTGCGGTACATGCAGAAATCCCTCCTTTAGCCTTAGCTTGGTGGCGCTGGCTGCTAGCCTTAATTATTATCCTTCCCTTTGCAGGCCAACAGCTTTGGCAGGCTTGGCCCATTATTAAAGCCCAGTGGATTAAACTAACCCTTATGGCGTTATTTGGAGTAACTGGCTTTAATACACTGGTCTATATGGGCTTACAAACCCTACCGGCCAGCAATGGTATTTTGCTTCTTTCCGCTTGCCCACTGTTTATTCTTGTTTTTTCTTGGTGGTTTTTTGGTGACCCAATTAACAGCAAACAAATTACGGGGCTAGTTATATCCTTAGCAGGCATTAGTGTGTTGGTTAGTAAAGGCGAGCCATCACAGTTATTCCACCTATTAGGTGGTGGCAAGGGTAATCTTTGGGTGCTTGCTGCTGTACTTAGTTGGGCTATTTATTCCGTTATGCTCCGCCTGCGTCCTGCAGGTTTAAGTGGCCTAACTTTTTTTACTTTAACGGTTATTTTAGGTTGGCTACAACTTACTCCCTTTTATTTATATGAACTACTTATTCAAGAACGCAGCTTTGTTTTTAATTCAACTAGCTTATTAAGTATTGGCTATATTGGCTTATTTGCTTCAATAGGTGCCTTTCTTTTTTGGAACCGTGGAGTGGAAATATTAACAGCCAGCCGTGCAGGTTACTTTATTCACTTAATTCCAGTTTGGGGTCTAATTTTGGCCAGTGTGTTTTTATCAGAACAACTAGAAACTTTTCACTGGGTGGGAATGCTACTAATCTTTAGTGGCATTATTCTAGCTACATTTATAAAAAGCACTAAACCAAAATAAAAAGCACTGAACTACTAACTAGGTGAACACTTTTCACCTAGCCTGCTAATAAGTTTCAACTAACCGCTATTTTATTCATCTTAACTAGCAGGTAAGATAAATCCCATTAATATTAACGAGATTAATTATGCCTTCCATCCCCATTAGTTTTGAGTTCTTCCCCCCTAAGACACCCGCTGGCCAACAAAAACTTTTAGCGGTGCGCGACCAACTTGCCGCCACTCAGCCTGAATTTTTTTCAGTAACCTACGGTGCAGGTGGTTCTACCCAAGACGGTACGCTGCAAACTGTTTTAGCTTTACGTGAAAGTGGCATAGACACTGCGCCACACATGTCGTGCATTGGTGCAAGCCGTGCCGAATTACGCAATCAGCTGCAAGGCTATAAAGACAAGGGTATTCGCCGCTTAGTTGCCCTGCGTGGTGACTTGCCTTCAGGTATGGGAATGGGTGGTGAGCTGCGTTATGCCAATGAATTGGTCGAGTTTATTCGCCAAGAATTTGGGCAAGATTTCATTATTGAAGTGGCGGCCTACCCTGAAGCCCACCCTCAAGCAGCTAACCTAGACGTTGATATTGAAAACTTTGTGCGTAAATGCCAAGCCGGTGCCGATAGCGCCATTACCCAGTATTTCTTTAATGCCGATGCTTATTTTTATTTTGTAGACAGGGTTAGAGCTGCAGGCATAGAAATTCCGATTATTCCTGGCATTATGCCGATTACTAACTACACCAAATTGGCACATTTTTCTGATGCTTGTGGTGCTGAATTGCCGCGCTGGATAAGAAAGCAGCTAGAAGCTTATGGCGATGACACCAACAGTATTACTAAATTTGGTGAAGAAGTTATTTCTAATATGTGTCAACAGCTGATTGCTGGTGGCGCACCTAGCTTACACTTTTACACACTTAACCAAGCCACAGCCTCTTTAGCGATAATTAATAACATAAAATAAATGGCTTATTTTATGGCAAGGTTTCGGTTACAAGGCGTGGTTTAAAACTAAGCAGCATAAAACCACGGCTAGCGTCTTTGTTCAGTGGGCGACTCGTCATTAAATAGGCTTGGTAATGGCCTTTAGCCGACTTAAACATAACTTCAGCGCGTGAAGCTTGGCCTATTGCTAGCTTTTTAAAGAAATCGGCTGCATTAGCTGCCGAAGGGTTGCCCTGCATAAGCAATTGCAGGGTAACACCTAGCAAAAGTTTCTCTTTGGCAAAAATCTGCTCTGCCGCTAAATTAAACTGATCTAGCTGACCATTAGCATCTATAAGCAAGACAGGAAAATCTAACTCTTCTAGTAGCTGTGCAAAAGCTAAGCTTTTCTGTTCTAAACGCTGATTATTTTCTAGTAAATCTTGCTGCTGCCTTTTAATTAGTTCAAACCATTGGCTGTAATAAAGGTTAACTAAATCTTGTTGGCTTATTAAACCCACCATTTTATTATCATCATTCACTACCACTAGCCGCTTAAAGCCTTTTTTACGCATACTATTAATGGCTTGGCGCACTGAAAAGTGTTCTGGCAGGGTAGAAACTGGGCTAGACATAACCTGATCAACACGGCAGGAAAGATCGCTACCCTTGTCTAATAAGCGAATGGCATCAGACAAGGTAAGCACGCCTAGTGGCACACGCTCTTCACTAATTAAAGCTGTGCTAACACCCTGCTGCTGCATTAACCCTAGCACTAGGCTAATGGGCATTTCTTTATTAACTTGTAACAGCTGCACGCCACGCAATAAATCGCCAATGCGCTGGCTTTCAGCCAAGGTGTCTGGGTCTAGGTTCTGCACTAGGTCGGTATAAGTCACTATGCCACACAGCTTATTGTTAGCATCAATTAAGCAAACCTGTTCAGCTTGGTGCAGGCTAATAAGTTTAATGGCTTCTTGCACATCGGCTTCTGGTGGTAAATGTAATGCCCTAGGCAGTAACACCTGTGACAAGGGTACGTTAAAGTTAATACCCTGTAGGTGGAACGCCATTAAATCTTTGGCTTGTAATAAGCGATACCCCTTGCTGGTATTAACCAACAAGCTACGAATGGTGTTTTTATTCATTAAGGTTAAAGCTTCAGCCAAACTAGCTTGCTCACTTAGGCTAATAACCTCTGTTGTGGCAAGTGCTTGTAATGTTGGAAACGGCATAACGGCATTCCTTAAATTAGTCTGACCAAGGAAGTTTACGGTAACTTAGGGCTTCTAATAAGTGCTTAGACTCTACGACAGGCTTAGCTTCTAGGTCGGCTAAAGTAAGCGCCACTTTAATTATACGGTGTGCCGCCCTAGCTGACAGGTGTATCTTATTCATTGCACGCGTTAATAATTGCTGCTGTTCTAAACCTAGGGGTGCAAAAGCTTCTAGTTCTGCTGGGCTAAGCTGGGCATTGGGCTTGCCTGCTCTTTCAATTTGTCGCTGCCTTGCTGCTTTTACTCTAACTCGAACTTCTGCCGAACTTTCACCCTCTGCTGGCTGCCATAAAAGATCGGCTGGTAAAGCGGGTACTTCAAGGTGTAAATCAATTCTGTCTAACAAGGGGCCAGAAAGCCTTGATTGATAACGGCGAATTAAACCTTGAGCGCAGGTGCAAGCTTTACGTGGGTCACCTAAATGACCACAAGGGCAGGGGTTCATTGCTGCAATTAATAAAAACTGGGCAGGGTAGGTTGCTTTACGCTTAGCGCGGGCAAGGTGAATAACGCCTGCTTCTAATGGCTCACGCAAGACTTCTAATACTTGCCGCCCAAATTCAGGTAGCTCATCTAAAAATAAAATACCACGGTGGGCTAATGAAATTTCTCCGGGTAAAGGGTTACTGCCGCCCCCCACCAAAGCAACCGCTGAAGAGGTGTGATGGGGTGAGCGAAAAGGCCGCTGCCGCCAAGTATTGGTATCAAAACCTTCTACTATGGATTGAATAGCAGCAACCTCTAAAGCCTCTTGCTCACTCAGTTCTGGTAATAACCCAGGCAAACAACGGGCTAATAAGGTTTTACCACTGCCAGGAGGGCCACAAAATAGTAAGTTATGCTGCCCTGCGGCGGCTAGCATTAAAGCCCTTTTAGCGGATTGCTGGCCTTTTACTTCCAATAAATCGGTGTAATTTAAACAAGGGGCTTCTGCTTGTTCGCTGCTTGGTTCTAAAAGTTCTGCTTGGCCTCTTAAAGCAGCAGCAACTTCAAGTAGGTGATTAGCGCCACCTGCTTTTAAGTTAGATATTAGCCCCACTTCTGGCAAATTAGCCGTGGGAAGCACTAAAAACCCACCCACTTTTGCAGTAGCTAAAGCAGTCGATAACGCACCTTTAACCTGCCGCAGTTCGCCATTTAAAGCCAATTCACCAATAAATTCACGGCCATTTAAACTGCTTTGCGGTAATTGTTTGGAGGCAACCAGAATGCCCAAGGCAATGGGCAGATCATAACGCCCACCTTCTTTGGGTAAATCAGCAGGTGAAAGGTTAACGGTAATGCGGCGGGCAGGAAACTCAAAACCAGCCGTAAGTAAGGCACTGCGTACTCTATACCGGCTTTCTCTTACTGCTGTTTCAGGCATTCCCACTAAGTTAAAGGCGGGCAAACCATTGGCTAGGTGTACTTC
>LFRM01318936.1_pt1 | contig 12068 bp, 14 predicted proteins | sample 618341 | NCBI WGS metagenome assembly LFRM01 (sample SAMN03654438, study PRJNA283298) | anaerobic digester metagenome | isolation source: pool of bioreactors CSTR01a, CSTR02a, and CSTR03a thermophilic anaerobic... | place: Denmark: Kgs. Lyngby | collected 2014-05-21
GGTTATATGACTTTGAGTATGAAGATAATAAAGAAGAATACTATGCACAAGCAAAAGCAATTGGTTATCCTGTCGTTGTTAAACCGGCAAATTTAGGATCATCAATTGGGATTACTTTCGCAGCTAATAATGCAGAACTACATGATGCAATTTTAATTGCCAGTGAGTTTGATGCTAAGATTGTTGTTGAGAAAGCTGTTGAGAATTTACGTGAAGTTAACTGTTCAGTCTTAGGTGATGTTTATGATAATGATACATCAGTGATTGAAGAAGTTTCTTCTCATGAAGACTTCTTAACATTTGATGAGAAGTATTTACAAAACGCTAAATCAGGTAAATCATCAGGTATGGCTTCAACTAAGCGTGAAGTACCAGCTAATCTTGATGCTGCGCTTGAAGCTAAGGTTAGAGAATTATCAAAAGCAGTAGTTCGTGTTTTAGGCTCTTCTGGTGTTTGTCGTATTGATTTTATGATTGATGGAAAAACTAATGAAGTATATGTTAATGAAATTAACTCTATGCCAGGATCACTAGCATTCTATCTCTGGTCACCAAAAGATGTTTCATTTGCTATGATTATGGATAACTTAGTTAAACAAGCAATTGATCGTGAGCGTCGTAACTCGCGTAAAACATTTACTTACTCATCTAATATCTTGAGTAACTATGCAGCTAATGGTACTAAGGGTAAATTAAAAATTTAGAGACAAAAAAATAGAAGTCACTTATTAAGTGCTTCTATTTTTTCTTTGCTTTATTACTTTCTGCTTTTACTTTTACGATACGATCTTCTAAGAAGGTTAGTGCTTTCGTTGGTACTGAATGAACTTCACCATTGTATAAATGAACTTCGGTTACTAAACCACCACGTTTTACTCTAAAGTTTTTAACTGAGTTATATCTAAAGTATGTTTGGTTGTGGAAGATACCTTGATCATTATAGTAAGTTGTATGTAGTACTGAGTTTTTAACTAAGTCTGATGCTGAAGTTACAATGAAGACAGCTAAGATTAAGGCCCAAAGTAAGAACTCGTTATCTGTATAGTTTTCTTTGTTTAATAGTACTATTACTAGCCAAGTTGATGATAGTACAAATGTTACTAAGTATACCCCTAATGTTAGCCAGCCTGTAAATAGTTTTTTGAAATCGCCACGATGATTAACTTCATCAAGTGCTTTTTTATGATCCATAAACATTGTAAATCGATTGTATAGCATATAGATAATTAAACCTACGGTTAGTATTGCTACAATTATATTTGTTTCCATCCTATCACCCTCATAAGATTATAGCATATATTTTTAGTTTCTTAATCTAAATAGTATTCTTTTTAATCTTGTGTTAAAATATTATTGTTATTAAGGGAGGCATATTTTATATGTTAAGAAATAGATTTTATAAAGCAATTGATGATTTATTTGAAACTATTCAAACAAGTCAGGATCAAGCAATCACTGATGCAGGGAACTTATGCTCAGAAGCTATTGCCAACGGACATACAATTCACTTGTACGATACTGGGCATATTATCGACTCGGAATTATTTAACCGTGCAGGTGGCTTTAACTTATTAAGACAGTTTAAATATAATTTAAACTTAACTTCAACAGCACGTGTGCAAGATACTCATGAAGCTGATAAAGATCGTAATCTAGAAGGTTTTGCTGAGTTTGCTTTAAAGTCAGCTAATATCTATCCAGGTGATGTGTTATTTATTGGATCAGTCTCAGGGATTTCATTCCATGTTGTTGATTTAGCAATTGCCGCAACTAAGATGGGAATTAAAGTTATTGGGATCACTTCTGTTGAGTTCTCAAAATCATTAAACTCACTACATCCAACTGGTAAGAAGCTATATGAAATTGTTGATATATTAATTGACAACTGTGCTCCACATGGTGATGCTATGTTAGATGTTGATGGTGTTGATCAAAAATTTGTTCCAGCTTCAGGTTTATCTTCGGCATATATTATGTGGGCGATTATGTCTGATACCTTAGAAAACTTATTAGCTAAAGGATTAAAACCTGGAATTTTAGGAAGTGTTAACTATCCGCCAAATGTACAGTCAAATATTGATTTAGAAGATTTATATAAAGAAAAAGGATTATAAGAGCTATGATGGAAGAAGTAAGGAAGTATAAAATTGATGAAATTCCGCAAGGGACTTTTATTAAGTCGATTAATAATAAACCACTTGCTGTTTTCATTGTGCCGGGCTTAGTTGGATTTGCCATGCTCTTTGGTTCATGGAAACTAAGAATATTCGGTCTAATGTTTATTGTTTTTACTGCTTTCGTATATATGAAATTTAAGAAAAGAAATGTAGTTGATATTTATGAAGAGTTCTTTCTTATTTATGATGCAGATAATTTAGTAACATTAATTAAATGGCCTGAAGTAAAAACTTGGGATCTTAAAGTTTCATCAAATGCGGAAGATCAATTATTTATTGAACTACATGATGGTAACTTTTATGAGATAGCCATGTTTGGTATTGGTAAGGATTCAGTTCATTTTAGAAAGTTTGCTTTTGAAGCTAATCACCGTGAACAAGTTAAGGCTAGAGAAAATGCCCGCGGGTCTTCAATGCGTTTTGGTAGAAAGAAAAGGGATTAATTATGAGTTTACAAGATAATGTATTTAAGTATGGTGTATCTGGTGGTATGCGTTACAAGGAACCAGAGAAACTATATTTCCTTAATGTTTTCTCAAAGGAGTTTACTGATTTAGGTTATGAAATCAAGATTCTAAAAAAGGATATGAAACGCTATTCAGGAGTTAACTGTTATATCGGTGATATCGTTAATGCAAAGAACTTAATTATTGCTCCATACGATACAACGATTAATTCACTTAATCCTAAAGCTAAGTATTTCCCATACTCTTACAATGATAGTCAAAAGGAATTACATGAGAAAAACCGTTTTAATGCCATGGTGGTAATTATTACTGGAGTTATCTTAATGTTTATTATTCCAATTGTCTTTCGAGCTGGTGGCCAGTTTGTAAGAATATCATCACTTCTAATTACGGTCATCATGACAGTAATTGCCTATATTTTATTAAAGGGACGTCCAAATCAAGTTAGCGCCAATTTAAATACTTCGGGTCTTTTAGCAATCTTAGAATTAGCTAAGCGTAAGCCAGCTGATACTGCTTTTGTTTTAACTGATCGTGAGTTTGTTGATAATCTTGGTGATCTAATGATTCGTGAAGCTCTGCCAACAACAATTGATGATAAGAATGTTATTCACTTAAAAGGGATTGGTAATGGTGAGCATATTGTTATTGCCCATACAAAAGAGAATATTGGCTTAGCTCGTAAGATTGCTAATAAGGATACTTCATTGAACTTATTTACCTTAGATAAAGAAGGTTTAAGAGAAAATGCCTTACAATATTACGATAAAGCTGTCTCAATATCAGTCTGTGATAAATTTAATGATAGATATGAGATTTCTGATGTCTTAAATGAAAATGATGTGAAGATAGATGAAGAAAAATTCTCTAAAGTCGTCGATATTGTCCATAATTTCATAGTATAGGTGTAAAAAGGTACTATTTAACCATTGTTTAAGTAAAATATAAGTAAATTAACTAAAAATTTAACGCAATTTACTTTACATAATGATTTTCAAGTGATACAATTTAANNNNATTGGACTCGTAATCTTAATGCAGATAGAATTTTAGTTATAGACGATTTCGCAGCTAAGGATCAAATCCAAAAGATGGCTTTGAAAATGGCTACACCAGGTGGTGTTAAGCTTTCAATCTTAACTGTACCAACAGCAACTAAAAATTTAATTGAAGGAAAGTACGAAGGGGAAAATGTCTTCGTAATCGTCCGTAATCCGAAAACGCTTCGCGAAGTTTATGACGCAGGCTACAAGATGGAAACTGTTAACGTAGGTAACATGTCATCTAAATTCGGTAGTGTACAAGTCAGACGTTCGGTAGGGGTAACACCGGAAGATGTAAAAGAGTTTAAAACTCTATTAGATCACGGCGTTAAAATTACTGCACAGATGATTCCAGATGATGAAATTGTTGATTTTGCGCCAATCATATTAGATGAGAATCTATTCGCGTAAAATTAGTAATTTAAAAATTGCTTAAAGGGAGGCAAGATTATGAATAATTTAGGAATTTTTCAGATATTATTCCTGACAATCTACTCGGGTATTGCCATGGTTGATGGATTATCATTCAACGTTGGACTAAACGGTATTATTCAAACCGGAGTAGTTACAGGTTTAATTGTAGGACGTCCTGATTTAGGACTGATGGTCGGAGGTACGTTACAATCGTATGCTCTAGGTATAGGTACTTATGGTGGAGCATCTATTCCTAACTGGACTTCAGCAGCAATGCTAGTTACAGCTTTAGGATCAAGTGTTGAACAAGCCGAGTCACTAATTACATTAATTGGTGTACCGCTAGCAGCATTAGGTGTTCAGTTTGATATCTTAGGTAGAATGTCAAATACATTCTTCCAAAGAAGAGCAGACGTATATGTTGAAGCTGGCGACTTAGCTGGAATTAAACGTATGAACTTAATGGGAACTATTCCTTGGTCACTATCAAGAGCTATTCCAATGTTTGTTGCATTATTCTTTGGTGAAGAAGCAGTTCTATTTATTACTGAATGGATCGCAAACTATGTTCCTTGGTTAACTCAAGGGTTCGCAATCGCTGGTAGATTACTTCCAGGTATCGGTTTCGCAATCTTATTAAAATACTTACCAATCAAGAGACATTTCTCATGGTTAGTTGTCGGATTCGTATTAGCGGCATTCTTAAACATATCAGTATTAGGAATCTCATTAATCGGTCTTGCAGCAGCATTAATTGTTTACCGTAACAATATTGAAGGACAAACAGTCCAAGTTACTGGTGGAACTGATGCAGGTTTAGGAGGAGACGAAGAATATGACGAATAAAAGATATACTAAAGCAGAACTAAAAAAATTACACTGGTCTAACATCTGGCATATGCAAATTGGATGGAACTATGAAAGAATGCAAGGTCTTGGATACTTAACGGCTATGCTTCCAGTTCTTAAAAATTCATATGGTGATAACCCAGAGTTAATGGATAAAGCTTTAAGAACACATTCACAATTCTTTAACACTCAACCTAGCATGGCTGATATTATTATCGGTATGAACATCGCTCTTGAAGAGCAAGCAGGTGGAGCAGACGTAATTGATACGGCAGCAGCAATTAAAACATCATTAATGGGACCATTCGCAGGTATCGGAGATACAGTATTCGGAATGATCGCATCAACAATCTTTGGTGCTTTAGCAGTTGACTTCTCAATGTCAGGATCATATTTAGGATTATTCTTACTTGTAGCTTGGTCACTAATTGTATTATTAGTTATTCGTCCAATCTTCTTTAACTTAGGTTACCGTCAAGGTACAAACCTAGTTACAACATTATCAGGTCAATTAAACGCGTTCACTGATGCAGCTTCTGTATTAGGGATCACAGTTATTGGTGGTATGACGGCTACAATGGTTAACTTAACATTCGGTGGTATCCGTACAGGAACTCAAGCTATGAAAGAAGTTGAAGTAAACGGTGATCTTGTAAAAGTACCAGACTACTTCATTAACTTCCAAGCAGATTTATTTGATAAAATCATGCCTAAATTCGGCTCAGTAATATTAGTAGCAACAGCTTACTACCTACTAGGTAAAGAAGGAATGAACTCTAACAAATTAATCATGGGTACTATTGTTCTATGTCTGTTATTTGCAGCACTTGGACAATACACTCCAATCAATATCTTAGTTTAATAAATAATTTTAAACTTACAAAGGGGGAAGTTTACTTCCCTCTTTTTTAAACATTTAGGAGGAAATAATATGAGAGGTTTTTTAATCGTAAGTCATGGTGACTTAGCAGCAGGCATGAAAATGTCAGTGGAAATGGTTGCCGGAGTAAGAGAAGAAGTATATGCATTAGGACTTTCACCAGAAGGTGGACCAGCTGAACTTGAAGAAAAATTAGAAGCAATTCTACCAGAATTAGAAAAATATGAAGATATCTTTGTATTTACTGACCTATTTGGGGGATCACCAGGAAATACAGTATTTATGAAACTTGCAGCAAAGGAAAACGTTTCTATGATTGCAGGCGTTAACTTCCCAATGGTATTAACTGCAGTTCTAACACCAGGTGTAGATGCAGAATTCCTAATCGGAGAAGCAAAAAACGGAATCATCGACATTAAAGCACAACTAGCTGGAATGGAAGACGAAGAGGAAGACGAGTAAAATGAATCGAAACGATTTATATAATTATATGCAAGATCTAGTAGATAATGATGTAGTTATAGGAATGGTTTCATCAATAATTACAAAAGAGAGTCGTGAACTCTTTTTTGTTGGTGAAAGCCAAGAAAATCATTCGACTTCAATAGAAACTATCTATGATTTAGCATCAGTTTCTAAAGTTGTAGGCACCACAAGTGCTATCTTAAAGTTACTTGAAGAAGGCCACTTTCAACTAGATACAAAAGTAAAAAAAATCCTCAGTGACTACAAACATGAGTCAACAATTATGGATTTACTAACTCATCAATCAGGATTACCGGCTGATGATAAAGACTATCGTAATGCGACAAGTCGTGACGAGTATATTGCTTTTCTTTACAATTTAGAATTAGTTTATCCAAGCAATAGTCAAGTTCTTTATAGTGACTTTGGCTTTAATCTACTTGGATTAATCATCGAGCACTATAAAGGTTCAATCGAAGATTACTTAAGTGACTTTCTCTTTAAACCATTACGCATGCTCTCAACGACTTACGTCCCAAGTAAATTAAATCAGGAGCTAATTGCTCCAAGTGAAATGCACGCAAGCCGTGGTTTAATTAAAGGGCAAGTAATGGATGGAAAAGCTTACTTACTTGATGGTTTATCAGGCAATGCTGGTCTATTCTCAAATATTAATGATTTAAGTAATTTCGCATTAATGTTATTAAATAATGGTAGTCTCTTTAATCATAGAATATTTAAAGAAGAAACAGTAGAACTTTTAAAATCATCATTCACAAATGGTTTAAATATTCAACGGACACTTGGTTATGGTTTAAAAGATCCAGCCTTTTCACAAGGTAGTCTAACTTCAGATCAAATCATATATCATACGGGATTTTCAGGCCCAATGTTATTAATTGATTTCAAAAAAGAATTAGCGATTATTAATTTATGTAATCGAACTTATCCAAGTCGTGACAATGTGAAAATTTTAAAAGAAAGAAATGTCTTAATCGATAATATTATTAAATATATTGAAGATTAACTCATTTTCATTGAAGAATTTAAGTGATTATTTTAAAATATACATATAGAAAGAAGGAATACAATGATAGTGCAAAGTAAAAGAGTTTGGCTAGGTGGACAGTTTCTAGCTGCTCAAGTTGAAATTTTAGATGACAAAATCGTAAATGTTTATCCTTATGATTCAAAAACAGTAGATAAAGATTATGACAACCAGAGAATTGTCCCAGGCTTTATTGACGTACATGCACATGGAGCATATGGTTTTGATACTAATGATGCTAATGTTGAAGGATTAGAAAGATGGTTAGACCGTCTACCTGAAGAAGGTATTACCGGTATTCTACCAACAACGGTTACTCAGAGTGAAGAAGTTCTTACTAATGCAGTAGCAAACGTTGCTAAAGTTCATAAAACAAATCCTAAGGGAGCAGAAATTCTTGGTATCCACTTTGAAGGACCATACTTAGATATGGAATATAAAGGGGCACAACCTCCACAACACATTGTTCCTCCATCAGTTGAACAATTTAAAAAGTTCCAAAATGCGGCGGAAGGTTTAATTAAAATCATTACGATGGCAACTGAACACGATAAAGATTTTGAATTAACACAATACTTATCACAAAATGGTGTACTAGTATCACAAGGTCATACTGGCGCAACTTATGAAGAAGCTATTATTGGTATTGCTAATGGAGCTAACTCATTTACTCATACATTTAATGGTATGACAGGACTTCACCACCGTGATCCTAATGTTGTTGGAGCAGTTATGCGCTCAGATGTATTTGCAGAAATTATCTCAGATACACGTCACGTCCACCCAGCAGTAGTAAATGCATTATTTAAAACAAATCCAACTGGATTAATGCTAATTACTGACTCACTAACACTTAAAGGAATGCCAAAAGGTGATTATGAGTTAGGTGGAAACCAAATCGTTGTTGATGATTTTGGTACAGCATACCTAAAAGGAACTAATACAATCTCAGGCTCAACATTAAAAGTTAATGAAGGTCTAAGAAAATTAGTTGAAGAAGTTGAAGTACCATTTAGATTAGCACTAGATGCGGCGACAATTAACCCAGCACGAGCAATTAATGTTGATGATCGTAAAGGTAAAATTAAAGTTGGCTACGATGCTGATTTAGTGGTTTTAGCAGATGATTACTCAGTAGTTCAAACTTACGTTCGTGGTAAAGAATACTTATAAGTAAAATAAAGAAAAGGTGCCATAGGCACCTTTTAAATTACTTCAATGTATATTTGTTTTGCTAAATGCTTACTTAAGGTAATTTCTTTTTCCTTAGAAGTTATGCTAATCAAATCATTAACCTTAATAACTTCAATCTGATCTTCAATATTAAGATTCAAATCTTTTAATTCTCTTAAGAAATCACTATTCTCACTCAGTCTTTTTATTTGACCAAGACTTCCAACTGATAAATCACTTAATGGACTTAAGTTATCTGAGTAGTCTAGGGTATTAACATAGATTCTTCCACCGTGGGGACAGTGCGTTGGATAGTTAAGAAACTCATTTAACTTCTCCATTAGAAAGGGACTTGTAGCGTGTTCTAAGAGCTCTGCATCATCATGGACCTCAGCCCAAGAATAGTTAAGATTCTTAAGTAGGAAGGCTTCCCATAGGCGATGCTTGGAAACTAATTGCTTAGCAATAATAATTGCGGCATCTAAAAGTTTAACCTGACCATTTTCATAAGTTACTAAATTTGATTCAACTAACTTAGCAATCATTTGACTAACAGAAGCTGGCGCAATCTCAAGTGTGTCAGCTAATAATTTATTAGATACAGGAATATTCTCTTCTTCAAATTGAAATATTCTTTTAATATAATCTTCACGGTTTTTTGTCATAATTTACCCCTTGCTATCTCATTACAATTTACAGTGAGACATAGCATTTGTCAAATGTTTGACTGATAATAATAGCTTAATTGTTGTATAATTAGATAAGAAAGAAGTGTGAACATATGCGAATTCGCTCAAGTAGAGTATATATAAATGAAGAATTACAAGCAGGCGTTATTGAAATTGAAAATAATAAAATTATTGCAATTGATGATTATGATACAAACTTTGATATTGATTATCAAGATGATATGATCTTACCTGGCTTTATTGAAATACATTCTCATGGCTATGGTGGTCAAAATGCCAGTCGACCAAGTCTTGAAGGTCTACAGATGTGGGCTAACTCACTACCAAGCGAGGGCGTTACGAGTTTTCTCGCAACAACGGGAACTCAGTCCTATGATGCTAATATAAATGCTTTAGAAATTATTTCAAGCTATATGGAAAATAATTATCAATCAGGAGCTAATCTAGTTGGTATTAATGTTGAGGGTAACTTTATTGATCATACTTATCGTGGAGCTCAGGATGAAAATAATATTGTTACTCCTGATCCAAAGATCTTTAATGATTATCTGAAAGCAAGTAAGCATAAGATTAAAACTGTCTTATGTGCGGTTGAGTTAGATAAAGATTATGCCTTTGTTGATAATGCTGTTAAAAAAGGGGTGGCTGTTTCAGTTGGACACTCGGGTGCAACATATGATCAAGTTAAAGGTGCCCTAAAATTTGGACTAAGTGGCGCAACACATACAGGAAATGGTATGCGACCATTTCATCACCGTGAACCAGGTGTCTTTGGAGCAGCAATGAACATGGATCAACTATATGCTGAAGTTATTGTCGATGGTCTCCACTTACACTTTGAAACAGTTAATATTATTGGACGCCTTAAAGGTAAAGATAAATTAGTGTTAGTAACTGATTCATCATCTTATAAGGACTATGATGGTCAAGAAGAAGGTTATGTTAGATACATTGGTGAAGATGGTTCGATTCGAAATGCAGCTGGTAACTTATCTGGATCAAACTTAAGATTTAATGATGGGGTCTATAATGCAATTAACCATGCTCATCTTGATTTTACGACAGTTATTAATGCCGCAACTATTAATCCAGCTAAATATATTAAGATGGATGATACAAAAGGCTTAATTAAAGTTGGCTATGATGCCGACTTAGTTATTGTTGATGATAAGTTTAAAGTAAAAGAAGCAATTATTAATGGAATTAAGCAGTAAGAAAGCAGGTGACTTATGATTGATTTACATATTCAAACTTTACTAGGTGATGGTGATATGAGTATTTTTCGCTTGCTAGAAAGTATTGGTGAAAAAGAGTTGGAGTATTTCTCAATTGTTGATGTTAATCACGCTTTAGCATATCGTTTAATTGATTTAGAAGCGTATCCAAATATCATTCCAGCAGCAAGGTTCAATACCTTCTTTAATGGCCGTATGATTGATTTAATTGGTTATGATATTGATGTTGAAGCGATTAATGCTTGGTATGAAGCAAAGTATCCAATTGAGAAGATTGAAGAGATTGAAAAAGAGCGCACTAATTTTTTAAGAAAACAGTTATTTAAACAAGGATATGAAATCTTTGTTGATGATTTTCGTTATGATAAGCTGGGCGTTGGCGCAAGTCAGATTATCGATCAGTTAAATGTTAATTATCCCGATTACAAATATAAGAATGCCCGTGACTTTAAGAATTATGAAACCAATAATCCTAAAAGTGATTTATATTTAGAAGATAAGAATATTTACTTAGAGATTGATCAAGTAATTGAGTTAATTCGTGCGCATGGTGGTAAGGTTTTCTTAGCCCATCCATTTGAATATCGCATGGATGTTACTGAATTACTAGAGATGTTTGTTCAAAAGGATTTTGATGGCTTAGAAGTCTTTCATGCTTCAGCATCGCAAGTTAAATCTATGCGTTTACTTGAACTCTGTAAAATGACTAATAAACTAGCATCACTTGGTAGTGGCTTTGTTGGTAATGATCAACATATTCCACTCGGTGTTTATATCGATAATGAATTATTGAAATTAGATTGCTTTAAATGGATTTTTGAAAGGGGAATAGCTAATGACTAAAGTATACTTTGCTAGTCCATTGTTTAATGAAATGGAACTAATGTTTAATCGCTTTGTAGTTGATCAATTACGTAGCGCTAATGCTGACTTAGATATTTATTTACCACAGGAGAATATGGCGATTAATGATAAATCACTCTATGCTGATTCACAAATGATTGCCCAAGGTGATAATGACAAACTATTAGAATCAGATATCCTAATTGCTGTCTTAGATGGTGTTTCAATTGATGTTGGAGTCGCAACCGAAGTTGGAATCGCTTATGCTAAAGGTATGACTATTTATGGCCTCTATACTGATACACGCCAAGGGTCAACCGCAACAATAACTAAGCTTGAAGCTTTAGAAAATGAAATTGGTGAAAATCAATTCCATTACTTAAATCTCTTTACAGTTGGTTGTATTAAACAAAATGGAAAGATTGTCACATCAGTTGATGAACTTATTAAATTAATGAAATAAACCCAGTTAACACTGGGTTTTTACTTTTGCTATGATACAATTTGATTATAAAGGGGTAATACTATTAACAAAAAACTATTTAAGTATGGATTAATTTCATTAACTAGTTTTATTATTTTATCATTTATAATCGTACTAGTTGTTGCTGTTAAAGAACCATATGTTTTCGATACAAAGATTGACTTACAAATTGTTGAGCCAGGAAAAACTGATGATGTACCTATTGTGTACTTTAATTTAAAAGTAATTGATAATACATATTCTACTAGGCATATTAAGCATATTGAATTAATTGATAGCGAAGGCAATAAGTTCTTTGCAGA
>LFRM01083841.1_pt1 | contig 12066 bp, 11 predicted proteins | sample 618341 | NCBI WGS metagenome assembly LFRM01 (sample SAMN03654438, study PRJNA283298) | anaerobic digester metagenome | isolation source: pool of bioreactors CSTR01a, CSTR02a, and CSTR03a thermophilic anaerobic... | place: Denmark: Kgs. Lyngby | collected 2014-05-21
AGGTGGTCATATGATGCGTAGACTAGGTGTGATGCTGCTGCTGTTAGTGTTCGTGGGGACCATCTCCATGCCCGCCTTAGCTGCTCCGATAGTAGTTAAGTACGCCACCGGCACACCCTCCCATGACCGATTGAAGATGCCGCCTATGGAAGCGGTCTACTTTTCAAGTCGCTAGTTGAGACCAGGACGGGAGGCCGCTATCGGGTGGAATACCTGGGCGGGGCCGTTGTGGGCGGTGAGCGCGAACAAGCAGAGGGAGTCAAACTGGGTACTTTCCACATGGCTAGCATCAGCGACGGACCACTCCCAGGTTTCTGCAGGGAAATGTTGGTCTTGGGCATTCCTTACTTGTTCAGCTCCCAAACCGTCGCTTGGGACGTCCTCGATGGGCCCTTCGGAAAAGAGCTTTTTGAGCTCTTTCGCCAAAAGACAGGAATCCGGGTCCTTGGAATCACAGAAGTTGGCTTTCGCAATTTCACCAATAAGGTCCGACCCATTAGAGGGCCCCAGGATGTTAAGGGACTTAAGTTTCGGGTGATGGAGAATCCAGCCCATATGGCCATGATCCGAGCCATGGGGGGCGATCCAACCCCTATCCCCGCCCAAGAGATTTATACCGCCTTGCAAACAGGAGTAGTCGATGGTCAGGAAAACCCCGTACCCATCATCGAGATGTATAAACTCCATGAAGTTCAACGGTACCTGACCCTAGACGGGCATATCTACAGCCCCCAATTCATTCTGATCAACGAAAAGTTCTATCAATCCCTTCCACCAGAGGACCAGTACATCTTCGCTGATTCCGCACGGATTGCAGCTGCCTTCCATCGAGGGTTGCGAGCCTGGGCACAAGCTACCGGCATCGAACGGCTGCAAGCCCACGGTATGGAAGTCTATGCCCCGACTATGGACGAGATCCGAGCTTTCCGAGAAGTTGCCCAACCAGCAGCGATCGAGTACGTAGAAAGTCAAATAGGCAAGGAGTGGGTCAACAAGATTCTTAAAGCCGTGGAAGAGGCCGAACAAAGGCAGCGTGAGGAAATATAGTAAGTCAAGACGCCGCTCAGCGGCGTCTTGACTGCTGGGAGGACTAGCTAATGTGGCAAAAATTATTAGCGAATGGCCAACGGGTCTTGGAACTCCTCGTCATCATCTGCATGGCGGCAACGACGGTGGTCGTCCTCATCGGCGTTTTCTGCCGTTATGTCCTTGCTTCATCCCTTCCCTGGACCGAGGAGTTAGCGCGCTATCTGCTCGTTTGGATCGGATTCTTAGCCGCCCCGATCGCGTTGCGTCGCGGGGCCCACGTTGGCATGCAATTCATCAAGCTGATGCTGCCAAGACGGCTGCAATACTGGACAAGTCTCATGAGCAGCATCATGGTCCTGGTTTTCCTGGGATTCGTCTTTATCCAGGGACTCAATTTGCTGGCCGGCGTTTCCGGACAGTTGTCACCAGCCATGTCTTTGCCCATGGCCTGGGCCTATGCGGCTATACCAATAGGGTGTTTCTTCATGGCGTTGGAGATGCTCGGTCTGCTCACTGCCACACTTAGGTCAGTCGGGGACCAGGCCTCGAAGCAACGAACCGACGGGAGGGTTTTAGGATGACCACGGCTGTTACCTGCATCGTCTTCGCCCTTTGTCTAGTTATCGGTATGCCGATCGCCTTTGTGATCGGCATCAGCGCTGTGGCCGGGCTGCTGTCCCTGCCAACCTGGCCCCCTTTGCTGGTAGTAGCCCAACGCATGTTCACAGGCATTGACAACTTCGTGCTGCTCGCGATTCCATTTTTCATGCTGGCGGGCCAATTAATGAACAAGGCCGGCATCACCTCCGGCCTGGTCAAGTTCTCCGATGTCCTTGTCGGTCATATTCGCGGGGGCTTAGCCCATGTGAACATCGTCGCCAGCATCTTTTTTGCCGGCATTACAGGGATTGCTGTAGCCGATACCGCAGCCTTAGGATCGATCCTCATCCCAGCCATGGTGGAACAAGGCTATGATGAAGACTTTAGTGCCGCGGTGACGGCAGCATCCTCGATTATCGGGCCTATTATCCCCCCCAGCATCGTCATGGTGCTGTATGCGGTGACCGCGGGCGTTTCTATTACAGGAATGTTCCTCGCAGGCTTCATACCCGGCGTCTTAATTGGGTTGGGCTTAATGGCCGTATCATACGTGTTGGCCATCAAGAGAGACTACCCCCGCCGGGAACAGCCGGTCACCTGGCGGCAGTTCTGGACGAGCCTTAAGGAGGCTTTCTTGATTCTTCTGATGCCAATCATCATCCTTGGAGGTATTCTGTCCGGCATCTTCACCCCGACGGAAGCGGCAGCGATAGGGGTCGCTTATGGCTTGGTGGTGGGATTCTTTGTCACCAAACGGCTCTCCATCAAGGACCTGCCGGAAATGCTGCTAAGTAGTGCTATCCATACAGGAGTCATCTTGCTCATCGTCTCCACGGCGGCAGTGTTCTCCTGGCTGATGGCTACCGAGAAACTGCCTCAGCAGATTGCCAACATTATCATGTCTGTATCCTCTAACCGCTACGTCGTCTTGGCCATGATCAACATTTTTCTGCTGTTCGTGGGTTGCTTCATGGACCAGGCCGCTTCGCTAATCATCCTGGTTCCCATCTTGCTCCCCATTGCAAAGCATCTAGACATCCATCCCATTCAATTCGGCATCATCGTTGTGACCAACCTTTGCATCGGCCTGGCAACGCCCCCCGTAGGCAATTGTCTGTTCGTCGCCTGCAGCATCACCGATATTTCCCTAGAACGCATATCCAAGGCCATTTGGCCACTTATTCTCGTTGAAATCGTTGTCTTGTTCTTGATTACCTATGTCCCCGCCTTTTCCCTGTCTATTCCCCGGTTGTTCGGATTCTAGGAAACTCGAGTCGGACGGTGACCTCCTGCCCGCCATAGGACTGGCAAATCCTCAGATCGCCGGCAGCACTAAGGAGCATGCCGGCCTCTTCCCAAGTCAAGCTGTGGGCATCAATCAGCCTGACGGCCATCTCCCGCACCGCCTGCCGGGCCGCATCGAAGAAGTCGTCCCCGTAGCCGGTGGTAATCATTAGATCGGCCGTTTCCAGATAGGGCAAAGATATCCGTTGACCCTTAATCAACCCGACTTGAATGCGGACCTCTGCGGGCATCTCTAGCGCGGTGCCGTTGAGCTCCCCATCCCCCATCATCCCGTGGACATCGCCGAGGAAAAGGAGGGCTCCGGGAACTTGTACCGGCAAAAAGACCCGGGTCCCGATGGTAATCCGGGCGTTGTCCATGTTGCCCCCGGTGTCGCCGACGTACATGGTGGGGATGGACGCTCCCGCGGGGGCTGTGCCGATCACACCGATCATGGGCCGGACCGGCAGGGAGATGCGGTTAGAAAAACGGGCTTCCCCTTCAGATACGGGAATGATCCAGGCTGTTGTCTCCTGGACTGTATCGCCAAGAAGGCCTACCCCCTTCTTTGCGAGGAGATAGCCCTGGCTCCCCAGCTTGATGTCTAGAATATCGACGGTTAGAGTGTCTCCCGGCTCGGCCCCGCGGATGAAAAGCGGCCCTGTAGCCGGGTTAACCATCGGATTGCCGTTTTTTGGTTGGGGTGCGCTGGTGAGGACGTCTTCTGCCCGTTTAAGGCGACCGGTGCGGGAGTCATTCGTCTCGAGGACCACCGTCTCGCCCGGCTCGACGAAAGCAACTGGTTCTAGATGGGAACTCAATTCGTAACAAACCTTGTCCCTGCTGATGCGAAGCATCCTGACACCGCCTCCTAGCAGCTATTGGCTCTCTTTTCTAGAGAAGGTATTGTTTTTCCTCTAAGCTAAAGATCGACGAAGGGTTTGTCGACAACATAGGAAATATTAGAATTAAGATTATGCATTTGAGGGATGGCCATGCTCAAGCAGAGGGTGCCCCTTGTCTTTATCGGCGTCGCCATTGCGGCTTTGCTCCTACCGCTGATAGGAGGACATGCCAACCTTTGGCTGCTCCATCTTGTTCCGGCCCAGATATTTGGGTTTTATCGCGGCACGCGAGGAGCCTTGCTGCTTGTAGCCGCCAGCTGGGTATTATCTTTCGTCGCTAAGTTATCCGGGCCTTTCAGTGGGACAGGCCCCATCGTTATAATTAGCGTTTTCTCCCTCATCAATGGATTCCTTTTTGAAAAGCTGCACAAACGAAGCTTCCTTGACGAATTGACTGGTCTATACAACCGGCGAGGATTTCTCCTCTACTTGGAGCAGCATCTAGCCCAAGCGGAAAGACTTAATATCCCCCTATCGGTGGCCATAGTGGACATCGACGGTTTCAAGTCCATCAATGACAGCTACGGCCACATCTACGGGGATCAAGTCCTCTGCCAGGTAGCAAGATTGATCAAACAGACTTGTCGGGCAGCCGACGTAGCCGTCCGCTGGGGAGGCGATGAGTTTGCCTTGATTTTACTGGACACTTCGGCCTCCGGAGCCTTGGTCCTCGCGGAGCGGCTTCGCCTGCACGTTGAAAAAAAGGCTTCACTGCCGATCACCATCTCCGTGGGCGTTTCCACCTTTCCTACCCACGCTAGAGACAAGACGGAGCTTGTGGCCAATGCAGACAGGGCCCTTCTCCTAGCCAAGAAAGACCGGAACATGGTGGTTTTGGAGCCGGACCCTAGCCACCTTGTCCCCCAGTACTGAGCCGTCGTCTACAGGATCCGGGCGGGAAATACGGGGATAGAGGGCGTCCTGGGGACAAATCTGTCAATCACGACGACCTTTGCCCGATTTGACATGAAATCCACCGTATGGTATATTAAACGAGCAAAGGGTATTGCCCACACATAACTGAATATGGCAAGGCTACATGTACTAGAGCGCTCAATCCGTCCTTGCGGCGGAGCGGGGGAACCAACTTTCTGGGGTGAATCCCGGTGGCAACATCGGGTAGGGTTACTCTTTGATCCGAACCCGCCAGCTAACCTCGTCAGCGTGAAAGAGAGTATGTGGTAGCTCATTGCGTACCTTTTCGATGAGAAACCACAATACTTGATTGTGGTTTTTTGTTACCAAAGAGGGGGGAAATAACATGAAAAAGAGTATCACTGCTGTTGTTTTGGTTCTGCTTCTGTCTGGGCTTGTTTGCGCCAAGACGCTGATCATTGGCTTTGATGATGACCTCGTCACCCTCGACCCAGCAGACTTCAGCCACCGCCAAACAGAAGCTATGCTGCGCCAAGTCTACGAGGGACTTTCAACCTATACTCCCGATCGGGAGATCGTCCCCGAGCTGGCCCTGTCAATCACAGCTATCGAACCGACGCTCTATGAGATTAAAGTACGACCCGGCGTTAGGTTCCATGACGGCAGTCCCCTGACCGCAGAGGATGTGGCCTTTAGCATCAACCGCCTGGTCAAGGAAGGGGCCATGGCGGGAAGGACCTCTCAGCGAAGGGGCTTGATGGGACCGACCAAGGGTGCGGTGGCAGTGGATGAGGACACAGTCCATGTGGAACTGGCCAATCCCTGGCCCTTGTTTCCCCGCTTCATTCCTTGGCAGATGATCGTGCCCAAGTCGGTGGGCGACGGTTATATCGACAAACCCGTGGGCACCGGACCGTTCGTTTTCGAAGAGTGGGTTCGCGACAGCCACTTCAGCGTGGCCAAGAATCCGGATTACTGGGGAGATCCACCCAAGCTGGACCGGGTAGTCTTCCGGGTCATCGGCGATGAATCGGCGCGGGTGTCTGCCTTAAGATCCGGCGAAGTCGACATCGCTACCTTCATTCCCGTCCATGAAATCAGCTCCCTGGAAAGCCACCCGGACATTGACGTGGTCTCGGTGCTCGGAACGCGAAGTTATTTCCTGGAGATGAATGTGAACAAGCCGCCCTTTAATGATCTGAGAGTGCGGCAAGCCATGAACCACGCTGTCGATATGGATACGATCATTAACGTGGTGTATGAAGGTCGGGCTACCCGGATACCCTTCATCCTCTCGCCCCAGGCTTTTGCCTATCATGGGGAGCTGAAGATGTTTGACTACGATCCAGAAAAGGCTCGCCGCCTCTTGGCCGAGGCAGGTTACCCCGACGGGTTTTCCTTCGAGCTGGACACAGTCGATAACCACCGGGCCAGGGCGGAGATTTACCAGGCCATGCTTGCTGAGGTTGGGATCGATGTCAAGATCCGCACCTGGCCTACCTGGGGAGCAGTTCGGGAGGCTTGGATGCAAGCAAAGGATAAGCCGGTGGAGGAGCAACGGGATGCCTTCCTCAACGATTGGGGGAACGCATCGCTAGATCCCTTCGACATCCTGATCCCTAAGTTCCATTCAGACCACCGGGGCTTAGGTCGGGGCAACTTCTCCGGGTTTGCCGACCCCGAAGTAGATAAGCTCCTCGAAGCATCTTTGGAGTCCGATAATGATGAAGAGCGGCTGGGACTATTTCGCCAGGCCCAGGAGATCATCCATGCCCAGGTGCCGATGGTCTTCGAGTTCGTGGCCCATGAAATCTACGGTGTGAGGAAAAGGGTCAAGAACTGGCGTCCCAGTCCCGACAGCCGCATCCATTTGAAAGAGGTTGACTTGATACAATAATGTCCAGGAAGTTTTTCGTCGATCGAACGCTACAGACAATTCCGGTGGTGCTGGGGATCACCTTGGTCGTCTTTTCCCTCATGCACCTTACTCCAGGGGACCCGGTCGAGACCATGCTCGGGTCGGTGGGGCACATCAGCCAGGAGGATATTGAGCTCATCCGCCATGAGCTGGGGCTGGATCAACCCCTGTGGAAGCAATATCTGGGGTTTTTGGGAGGGATCTTCCGGGGAGATTGGGGCGTCTCCCTGCGCTACGGGGTGCCTGTTAAGGAGCTCATCCTGGAGCGCCTCCCGGCAACCCTGGAATTGACCCTGGCAGCCATGGCGGTCTCGTTGATGATCGCCATTCCCGCCGGGGTCCTGGCGGCGGTGCGCCGCTATTCCATCGTGGATCAAGCGAGCACGCTGGTGTCCCTGATTGGCGTGTCTATGCCGGATTTCTGGCTAGGGCTGGTGCTCATCCTAATCTTCTCCGTGGGACTGGGGTGGCTGCCAGGAGGCCTGCGGCTCGGTTTTGAGGTGACTGCACCTCCAACGGTGACGGGGCTGTTGCTGGTGGATTCGCTGCTCGCCCGGAATTGGGAGGCCCTATGGGCGGCAATGAAGCATCTGCTCTTGCCCGCCCTGGCTTTGGGAGCTCCTTTAGCTGCCCTGACCATGCGGATTACCCGTTCGAGCATGCTCGATGTAATCCAGCAAGACTACATCACCTTCGCCCGGGCCAAAGGCCTTAAGGAGGCTGTCGTCATCATCAAGCACGCCCTGCGCAATGCTTTGATCCCCACCATCACCGTCATTGCGCTGAACATGGGCACGCTCCTGGGCGGCAACATGATCATTGAGCGGATTTTCAGCTGGCCGGGGCTAGGCCAACTGGTGGTAGACTCGATCCGTACCTATGACTACCCCGTTGTCCAAGCGTCAGTCATGTTGTATGCGTTAACTTACGTAGCGATGAACCTGGCGGCTGATTTAGTCTATACCCGGCTGGATCCCCGGGTGAAGCTTTAGAAGGAGGAAAGGCATGGAGCTTGAGCAGGCATTGTACCACGATTCTTCCCCCTTGTGGTCCACTTTGCGGGACTTCTGGCGGCTTTACCGGAAGAACCGACTGGCCGTCTGGGGCCTAGCGGTCATCACCATCATGGTCATTGCCGCGATTTTCGCCCCATACCTTACTCCCTACCACCCGGAAAAGCCGGACTTTACCGCCTTGCGGAAGCCGCCGGCTTGGATGCCGGGCGGGAGCCTGGCCCATCCGTTGGGGACAGATCACTTGGGGAGGGATATGCTGACTCGCATCATCCACGGCGGCCGCATATCTTTATCCGTTGGGCTCGTGGTCATCTTCTTCGCCACTACCCTGGGCACTATCTTGGGCCTGATCTCAGGGTATTACGGCGGCCGCATCGATGCTGTCATCCAGCGCATCGTCGATACTTTGTTGTCCTTCCCCTATTTGATCCTGGCAACAGCCTTAGTTGCCGTCCTGGGGCCGGGCCTACAGAATATGCTGGTGGCCTTGGCTTACAAGGAATGGATCTATCCTTGCCGGGTGGTCAGAAGTGAGGTATTGGCCGCCAAGAACCAGGAATATGTGGAGGCAGCCAAGGCCGCGGGGGCCGGGGATTTGCACATCATGTTCAGGGAAATCCTACCTAACGTCTTCGGCTCAGTCATCGTGGTTGCCACCTTGCGGGTGGCCTGGGTCATCCTGATGGAAGCTTCATTGAGCTTCCTGGGACTCGGCGTTGAGCCCCCGGCCCCCGCTTGGGGAACCATCATCAGTGAAGGACGGCGGTTTATCAATACCCAGTGGTGGATATCCACTTTCCCTGGCATCGCCGTGTTGCTGACCGCCTTAGGGATTAATCTTATCGGCGAAGGCTTGCGCGATGCTTTAGATCCGCGCATGAGGTATTAACGATGAAGCAACCATTACTGGAAATAAGAAACTTAAAGGTTCATTTTCAAACCGAAGCCGGCGTAGCCAGAGCCGTCGACGGAGTCAATCTGACTATCGCACCCGGTGAGGTAATGGGGCTTGTCGGCGAGTCGGGGAGCGGCAAGAGCGTCACCGCTATGAGCATCATGGGGCTGATTAGGCCCCCAGGAAAAGTCGTCGATGGTCAGATCCTGTTCCAAGGCAAGGACCTGCTCAGCCTTGCTGAACGGGAGATGCAACAGCTTCGGGGCGGACAAATCGCGATGATCTTCCAGGACCCCCTGACGACCCTCAACCCCGTCATCCGGGTGGGAGAACAAATCATCGAGGCCATTGCCATCCATCAAGGCAAAGCAAACGCTTGGGATAAGGCCGTCCGGATGTTGGAGCTGGTTGGCATATCGTCGCCTGAGCGGAGGATGATGGAATATCCCCACCAGCTAAGCGGCGGCATGCGGCAACGGGTGATGATCGCCATTGCCCTGGCGTGCCATCCGGCTTTGCTCATTGCCGATGAGCCAACGACGGCCCTGGATGTTACGATCCAGGCCCAAATCCTCGACCTCATGGCCAGGCTGCAGCAAGAGCTGAATATGGGCATTTTGTTCATCACCCATGATTTGGGTGTGGTGGCCGAGTTTTGCGACCGGGTGGCGGTGATGTACGCGGGGAAGGTGGTGGAGGTTGGTGATGTCAGACAGGTCCTCACCCACCCCCTCCATCCCTACACCAGGGGATTGCTAAGGTCCATTCCCCGCTTGCAGGACACTCGCCACCGGATCGAGCCCATTGAGGGATTGGTACCAGAACTCCACATGCTCCCTCCAGGCTGCGCCTTCCAAGACCGCTGCCCAGTGGCGGACAAAAGGTGCACTAAATGGGAGCCTTGTTTGCGGGAGGCAGCCCCGGGCCGCCTGGTCAGCTGTCTGATGATTCCCTGAGTGAAGGAGGTTGCGCCTTGTTTACACCCTTAGTCAAGATTAGAGACCTGAAAGTATACTACGGGCAGAACAACCCCGTCAGAGCCGTCGATGGGGTCAGCTTGGACATCTATCCGGGGGAGACCCTGGGTCTTGTTGGCGAGTCAGGGTGCGGCAAATCGACCCTGGCGAGGGCCATTCTCCGGCTTTGTGAGCCTACCGCGGGGCAAGTCCATTTTGAGGGAAAGAACATTTTCCATCTGTCTCCCCAGGAGATGAAAGAGATGCGCCGCGAGATGCAGATCGTCTTTCAAGATCCTTATGCTTCCCTCAACCCCCGGCGGACAGTAGGTCAAATCATCGGTCTGCCTCTGGCTCTTCAGGGAGTGCCCCAGCGGGAAATCCGGGAGCGAGTCAAGGCTCTGCTGCCCAAGGTCGGCCTGCAGGAAAGCCATATTGACCGCTTTCCCCACCAGTTCAGTGGTGGCCAGCGGCAAAGGATCGGCATCGCTCGGGCCCTTGCGGTAGGCCCCCGCTTCATCGTTGCCGATGAACCCGTGTCTTCCCTGGATGTCTCCATCAGGGCCCAAATCATTATCCTGCTGCAACAATTGCAACGGGAAATGGGCCTGACCTATCTGTTCATCACCCACGATCTTAGTGTCGTTAACTACGTCAGCGACCGGATCGCCGTGATGTATTTGGGTAAGATCGTCGAACTAGCCTCGACGAGCGCCATCTTTGCCAATCCTCGCCATCCCTACACCCAAGCACTGCTCTCCGCGATACCGCGGGTTGAGGGACGGCGGCGTCGCCCGCGCATCATTTTGCACGGCAGTGTCCCTTCGCCTATGAACCCACCGTCGGGGTGCCGCTTCCGAACCCGCTGTTTCCATCACGCCAAGGATGATGCGTGCTTGGTTGAGCCGCCCCTGGTGGCTATCGATGATGGTCATTACGTGGCCTGTCACTACGCGGTCCCCAGCAAACAGTGGATCTCCGCTTGACGAAGCAGGATCCTTTGCCATTACAATGAAATCTTGGAGGGGAAGACTAGCGAAGGGAGAGTTGCCACTATGCAGACTGTCCGGATCCCTTGGGCCCGTTGGTACGGTGATGAGGAGCACCCGCTGTGGTTTCCCGATGAATGGGAAGTAGTATTGGCCGAAATGGAAGGAGCCCCCAGTATCGACGAAGAGGCCATGGAGATGGCCCTCGACAACCCCATCGACAGCCCTCCCCTCCGAGAACTGGCCCGGGGGAGGAAAAACGTCGGAATCATCATCGACGACATTTCCCGCCCCACCCCGGGACACATCCTGCTCCCGCTGATCATTCGCCGCTTGGAAGAAGGCGGGATTAAACGGGAGGACATGGCGATTTACCTTAGTCTCGGCGCCCACCGGCCAATGACTAGGGACGACATGATTAAGAAGCTGGGGCACGAAGTTGTATCGACTATTCCCGTCTTCAATCACAATCCCTTTGCCGACCTGGTCTCTTTGGGGACCTCGCAGATGGGAAATCCCATCACGATCAACAGGGGGTTTGCCGAAAAGGATCTTAAGATTGCCGTCGGCTGCATCCTTCCCCATCCCGCAGCGGGCTTCGGCGGGGGAGCGAAAAACATCATCCCCGGCATCGGGGGAATGGACACTCTAGAAGCCAACCACAAGCCAGCATATTACGTAAAAGACGGTCAGCGTTTTGCTCACCGCTGGGTTGGCAATCCCGACAATCCCCTCCGCCAGGATATGGAGGATATCGCAAGGAAGATTGGACTGGAATTCATTGTTAATGCTGTCTTTAATGCAAGACTGGAAGTGGCGGGCCTGTTTGCTGGAGACCTGGTGGCGGCCCACCGGGCCGGCTCAGAGCTAGCCCAAGAGGTCTACCGGACCCGACTGGTGCCCAAAGCCGATATTGCCATTTTCAATGCCTATCCGAAGGATACCGAATTCGTCCAAGTCAACAACTCGTTCAATGTCGCGGATGAATACGGAATGGCCCTCCTCAAGGGTAAAGACAGCACCATCATCGTCGCCACTGCATCAACCGAGGGAGCTGGCTTCCACAGTTTGGCGGGTCCCGGCATGCCCCTGTTTACCCCCAAAGACAACACCCTTCCACCTCCGTCCCTTGCAGGGGTAACCACCTGGATCTATTCGCCGAACCTGTCAGTAGCCCAGATTAGACCTTTCTTCACAGGACAGCCCCGGCCCCTCTACACCGAGTGGCAAGGACTGCTCGATGATCTCATCCGGCGTCATGGCTCAAAAGCCCTCGTTGCCATCTACCCCATGGCTTGTCTGCAAATGGGCGTCCTACCGGAAAGCTAATGTGAAGGGCAGCGCACAGGCTGCCCTTTATTCATCAGCTGCGCCATCCCCATAGGGGGAGTTGTTGAAGGGCCATTACTGGTCTGTCCCCAGGCGCGATTATCCCCACGGGGCCAATTTCGCAGCATTCCGCCCGGCCTGCCGTCCGTAGACGATACACTCAGTCAGATTGCCTCCACCCTGATAGGTGAACTTGAACACGGAGGCGATTTCACCGGCCGCAAAGAGTCTAGGTATGGGGTTACCGTTCCAGTCAAGTACGGACCTGT
>LFRM01216024.1_pt1 | contig 12064 bp, 15 predicted proteins | sample 618341 | NCBI WGS metagenome assembly LFRM01 (sample SAMN03654438, study PRJNA283298) | anaerobic digester metagenome | isolation source: pool of bioreactors CSTR01a, CSTR02a, and CSTR03a thermophilic anaerobic... | place: Denmark: Kgs. Lyngby | collected 2014-05-21
AAGTCCGAATCCCACACAAAATAAAAAAACCGAGGAAAAATCCCCGGTTTTCATCACTATTATTCAGCTGATTCTTCAGTTTCAGACTCTTCAGTAGCTGATTCTGTTTCTTCGACTTCTTCAGTCTTCTTGTAAGAATCTAGAGCGCCTTTCAAATCTTCATCTTTAATTTTAACATCAGATTCTTCAACCAATGACACCATTACTTCTTGTAATTTCGTGTAATCAGCCAATTTTTCTTCCATCATTTTTTCTTTTACAGCTTCAGCGTCAAATGCTTCTTTTTCATCTGTAGCCGTACGTTTGATAATGTGGAAACCATATTGTGATTGAACAGGTTCTTTCGAATATTCGCCATCTTTCAATGTAAAAACAGCATCTTCAAATTCCGCTACCATTTGACCGCGACCAAATGAACCCAGTTCGCCACCGTTTTCAGCAGATGAATCAGATGAATGTTCTTTCGCTAGTTCAGCAAAGTCAGCACCTTCGTCCAATTGTTTGATTAAATCTTTTGCCAACTCTTCGTCATCAACTAAAATATGTGACGCTTGAAGATTTGGTTCGATTGCATCGTAGTAAGCTTGTACTTCTTCATCTGTAAAATCAGTACGGCTCTTCACAACGTCAACCAATAATTTGTTCATGTAAAGTTGATCCGTATAGTCTTTAACGGAAGAAAATCCGGATTGACTTAGGATATACATAAATTGTTCTTCTCCGCCGTAGTTTGCCATTGTTGTGCGCGCTTCAGCATCTGCTTCATTTGCATAGTCATTTTTGCCAACTTCGTCTTCTAGCAAATCAACGATAATAAGACGTTGTAATGTTTCTTCACCAACATAGTCTTTCATTGCTGCATATAATTCATCTTTCGTTACATCTCCGCCAGTCGAAGTTGCAACCGTTTCACTATTGTCCGCACATCCAGCCAAAGTAGCTGCTGCTGCGAATGTCAAAGCTGATAGAGCCCATTTTTTCATACGTTTCTACACTTCCATTTCTTTATAAAATAACCTTTTTAACTATATCACAAACCCTATTCATTTGGTGTAAATTCAAAGATTCTTCATACATTTTTTACAAAATAAACTAAAAAAGCGAGGCAGGGGATGACCCCTACCTCGCTTCTGATTACAAATTAAACATTGGGCATTTCGTATTTAGCAGCTTCTTCTTCAATCGTTTCGGTTAATTCCGTCAGACGATCAGTCACACGACGAATCCGAGGTTGGTTTTTAGCGGCGAAATCTTCAACGGATGCAGTAATTTCCTGCGTCGCGGTATTTACAACTCCTAAACCTTCAGTAGCTAAACGATTAATAGAATCTTTCAAACGACTTAAGTCTGCATTCAATTCGTCCATTGATTCTGCATTATCTTGCATATATGCCTGTAGTCGGATACGATTTTCCTGACCACTGCGCGGTGTATTTAATAAAGTAACCAAACCACCTACAACTGCTCCAAATAGTAAACCTTGAGTGAAATCTTTCATTATGCTTCCTCCAATTCTGATTGAATTGCCTCCGCAACGGTTGTGAAATTTTCAGGCGTATAGTCCTCACCATGAGTTTCCCATTTCAAACCGAATCCGTCAATTGATGTGTCTTCGTAGCGGGGAATTAAATGTATATGTGAGTGGAAAACCGTTTGATGTGCGAGTTCACCATTATTATTTAAGATATTCATCCCTTTAATAGCCGGGTCATGTGCTTTAACAGCACGGGCGATTTGGGGAACTTTAGCAAAAACCTTTGTTGCTAATTCTTCGTCATATTCAAAGATATCTGCAACATGTTTCTTGGGAATAACCAAAGTATGTCCTTTGGTTACTTGGGAAATATCCAAATAGGCCAATACATCTTCGTCTTCATAAACCGTGTAATTTGGAATTTCGTGGTTAATGATTTTGCAAAAAATACAATTTGTCATTACGGATCCCTCTTTCGTCGATTTGTATTTACTTTACCACACTGAAATAGCCTATGCTATAATGTAACCAGAAAAAATGATGAAGAGGTAGCGGACCATGACACTGGAAATAAAAGATATAACAGGTGGCTATTCAGCTGTTCCTGTATTAAATAATGTTTCATTTTCTGTTAAAAAGGGTGAACTGACGGGCTTAATCGGATTAAATGGTGCAGGGAAAAGTACGACAATCAAACATATCATTGGTTTGATGCAACCTTTTTCGGGGACAATTTCGATTAATGGCCAAATGATCAAACAAAATCCAAAGGCTTATCGCCAAGCATTTGCGTTTGTGCCGGAAACACCTGTGTTATATGAAGAATTAACCTTAAAAGAACATATTGAATTAACAGCACTTGCGTATGGTTTGGAGAAGGAAGAGGCTATGAAACGTGCTCTTCGCTATGTCAAAGCTTTTCGTCTGGAAGAAAAGCTGGAGTGGTTTCCGGCTTATTTCTCAAAAGGGATGAAACAGAAAGTGATGCTCGTCTGTGCGTTTATGGTAGATGTGCCGCTTTACGTGATTGATGAACCCTTCTTAGGCTTGGATCCATTGGGTATTCATACTTTCCGGGAAATTGTGAGTGAAAAGAAAAAGCAAGGTGCGGCTATTTTGATGTCCACACATGTGTTGAGTGCGGCCGAAAAGGATTGTGATAATTTCGTCGTGCTTCACAACGGCCAAATTTCGCACAGCGGGACGTTAGCTAATATGCAAGAAGCATTAGCTATGCCGGGCGCAAGTTTGGATGATTTATATTTCCATCTGACGGAAGAAGTGATAACACTATGACGTTAGAATCTGTTTTAGCGAAGCGCCGTGCGACGTATCAAAAACGATTAAGTAAGTATGTTAAATATGTCATGAATGATCACTTCGTCATTGCTATGTTATTCCTTATTGGCGCAGTAGCGTTTCAATATTCTAATTTTATCAAAGCCTTACCGACTGATTTTATTTGGGGCAAGCTGGCGGCATCTTTCCTGCTAGCTGGCGTTGTCTTCTTCGGGAAAATTGCGACCATGGCTTCAGCAGCCGACCAAGTATTTTTGGTTACTGAAGAAGAGGGCTGGCAACAAGTCATTAAGGATGCGAAGAAGCGCAGTATGGTTCTACCGGGACTTTTACTTTTATTCCTAGTTGCAGTAGCAATGCCGGTTGTGTATGTCGGCCAAACTTTTTCCGGAGCGGACATCGCAGTTTTATTTATCATCGGCTTAGTCTTGAAATGGGCGCACTTGGGATTGGAAGAGGCCGCATTGCGATTCGGAACAAGAGGAAAGATTAAACATTTGAAATGGTATTTGTTTGGTGTAGGTGTGATGAGTTTCTTGGGAGCATTCTTTGTGCATCCATTGGTGGGACTGACAATCGCTGGTATCATGGGTGTTGTGTTCGAAAACCAATTAAGGAGTATGCGCACGCAGCTCATCGACTGGGAAACATTAGTGACCACGGAAGAAGAACGCATGGTAAAAATAAATCGGTTTATTAATCTCTTTATTGATACCCCAACCGGAAAAGAAAAGGCAAAACGTCGGAGTTATTTAGATTTTTGCGTCCCTTTTCTTTCCGGTAAAGACAATCCGTACCAGTTTTTATTTGTACGCAGTTTCTTACGAGGCACGAGCTATTTTGGTTTGTTTGGCCGTTTAACCGCCATTGGTGCAGTGGTGTTATCTCTGTCAGAGATTGTAGTATTTAATTTAGCATTAGGCGTTTTATTACTATATGTGACTGGCTTCCAATTACTTCCGCTATACAAAGAAGTGACGGAAAATGTGATGGTGCGCTTATATCCACAGGCGGAAGAAGCGAAGTTTGTCGGTTTTTCTCAGCTGTTGCAACGTACTCTGATTATTCAAGCGATTATCTTTTCGCTTGCGACCTTAATAGGAACGGATCCTGTGTCTGGCTTAATGGCTACGGTTATAAACAGCGTGTTTGTTATCTTTTTTGTAAAAGGTTATGCACGAAAACGTTTGGCTAAACACCGTCCTAACTGAGTTTAGCTGTTGATGCTGTAGATTTACCTTGACGGAAGTAGAAAATGACCCTAAAATAACAGTAGTGTATTCAGAATAGGTAAATTCTGGACAGTGGACGATTGAAAATTCAAATGAAGCATTTAGAGAATCATGAAGCCGAGTGACTTTTCCTGTATGGTATTTAAAGGGGAGGTCACTTTCGTATCTTATTTTCTAATTGGTATTCATTAACCTAACAATGAACGAGGACTGAAATTAATGGACTACAAGATGGATTCGGGGTGGAAACTACACCCAATCGGAGGAGATACCGGTCATGCTTATATGGGCATTCGGGCTGAGGAGAAAGTGTTTTTAAAACGCAATTCCTCACCTTTTTTAGCCGCGCTTTCGGTTGAGGGTATTACGCCGCGTCTCATCTGGACGAAGCGAATCGGAAATGGCGATGTCTTGACGGCCCAAGAGTGGCTGAATGGTCGTGTTCTAACGAGGCAAGAAATGCATACGCAAGAGGTTACCGATTTGGTGCGCAAGATTCACCATTCGGAGCATCTCTTAGGAATGTTGCGGAAAGTGAAGGGTGAAGTATTTGATCCCGAAACATTTCTTGCAGAATATACAGCTGATTTGGATGAAAGTCTGGTGACAAATTCCTTCTTGGCGACGATTGTCAGCTATTTGGAATCAACGTTGTATTTGGTAAAAGGATCAGAATATACGGTGTGTCATGGTGACTTGAACCGGAAGAACTTTTTCTTGACCGAAAACAAACGATTGTACTTAGTGGATTGGGAAAGTGTAAAGATTGCTGATCCAATGGCGGACATTTCGCTTCTATTGATTCAATACGTTGCACCGGAAGCTTGGGACAATTGGTTGACCGAATACGGTATTGTCCGATCGGAAGCAATCGATGCCCGGCTGGAGTGGTATAGTCTGGTAAATCGTTTGATTTTAGCTAAACGTTTCCACGCAACAGGCGATTATTTTAAAATGAATCAGCAAATCCTAGGTATGAAAAAGACATATGAAAATAGAAATTATAAAAAATTATAATATCCTATTCCGCTAATTTGTCATGGGAGTAGGATTTTATTTTTGGGTAAAACAAGGAGGATATGAAAGAGCATGAGAGTAAGACATAAACCGTGGGCTGCTGAAAAATTGGCAGAGCATCCAGAATACGTTGTTACAGAGCTAATTTCACAAAAAGGGAAATGGCAAGAAAGTTTCAAAAATGAGGCACCGATTCACATTGAAGTAGGTTCCGGAAAAGGCCAATTCATCGTTGGTATGGCGGCACAAAATCCAGATATTAACTATATCGGAATCGAATTGCAAACAAGCGTAGCAGTTACAGCTTTGGATAAAATGTTGGAAGCACAATTGCCAAACGTGAAATTATTAAATACAGATGGTGGTTTGCTATCTGATTATTTCGAAGAAGGTGAAGTTGACCGTGTGTATTTGAACTTCTCAGATCCATGGCCAAAAGCTCGCCACGAAAAACGTCGCTTGACGTATAAATCATTCTTGGAAAATTACGAAACAATTATGAAACCAAATGGCGCTGTCCATTTCAAAACAGATAACATGGGACTTTTCGAATACTCATTAGGAAGTTTCTCGCAATACGGCATGATTATTGATCAAGTGTGGTTGGATCTACATGCTTCCGATTTCGAAGGCAACGTTCAAACTGAATACGAAGAGAAATTCGCTGCAAAAGGCCAACCGATTTACCGGGTCGAAGCGCATTTCTCAACAAAATAGATAGAAAAAATCGCAACGCAGAAAATTCTGCATTGCGATTTATTTTTTTGATAGAAAGTGCTGACTCAAACTGGCTTTCGCATTTGAGTAGTCGTTTTCGGTTAGAAACGCTGACTCAAACCGATTTTTGCGTTTGAGTAGTCGTTTTCGGTTAGAAACGCTGACTCAAACCGTTTTTCGCATTTGAGTAGTCGTTTTCCGTTAGAAACGCTGACTCAAACCGATTTTCGCATTTGAGTCAGCACTTTTTGCTTCGTTGGAAATTTACAGCTTATAAATATCTAAGATTGTACCTGTATACGCGTCTGCGATGAATTCGTATTGAACGAGCTCGTCATTTTCTTTTCTCGAAATGCCACCATAGTAGACATCGGTTTCAGAAGAGAAGCGCGTTAGCGGTACGGGATGGAGTTCAATCCACGAGCCTTCAATTGGTCCGTCTGCTAAGAACATTTTTTTTACGTTATCAAGAATTTTATCGCCGTTTACTTTTTTTCTTCTGCCAGCGCAAAGAGCTACCAGAGATGCTCCAATGACAATTCCTGATGTCAGTAGGATACCGGCAAGGATTCTTTCTCTATTTGAGTCATAAAAGGTTTCTTCATCTTTAAATAACATCGTGATCCCTCCTGATTCTAAATGTGAAGATTCTAACGCTAGTATAGCATAAATGCGTATGAGGTGTTAATGATTTAAAAACCGCATTATTGCCGGTTTTCATAAGATTATGTATAATGAAAAGTAGAATTAACGGGAGGGTTGTCCAAGTGGAAGACAAAACATTTCAACTGATTAAGGACTTAACAGAAATTCAAGGTACGAGCGGAAATGAGCGTAACGTTCGTAATTATATGCGTGAAAAAATGACGCCATTTGTGGACCGTGTAGAAACAGACGGTTTGGGTGGTGTTTTCGGAATTCGTGAAAATGAGAATGCGGACGCACCTCGTATTATGGTTGCGGCACATATGGACGAAGTTGGCTTCATGGTCACGCTCATTACGGACAATGGTATGTTGAAAGTGACGCCACTAGGTGGTTGGAGCCCGTATGTTGTTTCAGCACAACGCTTCACACTGCAAACACGGAACCAAGATATACCAGTAATCTCTTCATCAATCCCGCCGCATTTGTTGCGTGGAGCAGCCAGCAGTACAGATTTAAAAGTAGATGAAATTCTATTCGATGCTGGGTTTGATTCGCTTGATGAAGCAATGGAATTTGGTGTGCGCCCGGGCGATACAATCGTACCGCAAGCTGAAACGATTTGGACTGCCAATAAAAAGAAAATTATTGCGAAAGCATGGGACAACCGTTACGGGAACGTTGTTGTGGTAGAAGCCTTAGAAGCTCTAAAAGATGAAAAATTACCAAACACCTTGATTGCGGGAGCAAACGTGCAAGAAGAAGTAGGGCTACGCGGGACACGCGGTTCAGTTAATAAATTTAATCCAGATTTATTCTTTGCCGTTGACTGTTCTCCTGCAAATGACTTGATGACTAAAAAGGGAACCTTTGGCCATTTGGGAGAAGGATTCTTGCTGCGTATTCAAGATCCTGGCATGATTACTTTGCGGGGAATGCGTGAGTTCTTGTTGGATACTGCAGAAACGCACAATATTCCGTATCAATATTTTGTATCAAAAGGTGGTACAGATGCTGGTGCAGCGCACACAATGAATCACGGTGTACCAAGTGCGGTAATCGGCGTTTCAGCACGTTATATTCATACACATCAATCCATGTTCCATATTGATGACTACGCTGCTGCTAAAGAGATGGTTATTCAAGTAGCGAAAACACTTGATAAGAGTACATACGAAACGATTATGGAAAGAAATTAGGAGGGCATTCAGATGGAAAATTTAACACTTGAAAAATTACAAGAACTGAAACAAGCAGAAAAAACAGTGTATTTATTTACAACGACATGGTGTGGTGACTGTCACTACATCAAACCGTTTATGCCTGAAATAGTTGAAAAGTTCGCAGATTTCACCTTTGTTGAAGTGGACCGCGATGAATTTATGCCGTTTGCGCAAGAGCACAGTGTCATGGGAATTCCAAGTTTCATTACGTACAATAAAGGTGAAGAAGTAAGCCGTTGGGTAAATGGCGATCGTAAAACACAAGAAGAAATCGAAGCGTATTTAGAAGAAACACGCGAAAAAATCTAAGGGAGCCTATTATTATGTGGTTAAGTTTTTATAACAAAGATGCAGTTGGCGATACATTATTATTAACAAAAGGTGACATTACGCGTTCTGAACTGGCAACAGAGTCAAAGGGAAATGTAACACGTATTTACCGTGAAGCGACTGGCGAAACAGTAAGTATGAATGTTTTTGAAATTTCTAAAACATTTACACCGGCTGGAAATGGGCAGGTTGTTTTGACAGATGAAGAATTGGAGCAATTGAATGCTTTGATTAAAACGGTTGGTTTCGAAGATGAAATTACTGTTGATTTGTCACCAAAATTTGTGGTGGGGTATGTTAAAGAGTGTGTACCGCACGAAGATTCAGACCATTTAAATATCACTCAAACAGAAGTGGATAATGGCGAAGTTCTGCAAATTGTTTGTGGCGCTAGCAATATTAAAAAAGGGCAAAAAGTTGTTGTAGCGAAACCGGGTGCAGTAATGCCAAGTGGTTTGATTATTTGGCCGGGTGAGTTACGCGGAGTAAAAAGTAACGGCATGATTTGTTCAGCTAAAGAATTGAACGTTGAGAATCCAACGGGCAAAAAAGGTATTTTGGTGCTGGATGCCGATACTGAAACAGGAAAAGCATTTTTTGAATAATAATACCGGAAGGAGTGCGTGCAATGATTAAGGGTAAAGGTACTTTCCCGAATTACTTATTAAATACATCAGCTCATGATGAAAAAGAAACGGAAAAAAGTGAACGCCAGTCCCAGCACACAACGTTTGTTGCGTCAGACATGCACGGTGCCACTCCTTCTGTTCCATTTTTAAGAGAACATAAACATTCTTTCCAACGCTATCAAAAGGAAAATCCTGAGGCGAAAATCCGGAAAGACTATATCTCTGAAGAGCGGAAGCGGCAACGCGAGGAAAACAGTGAGAAAGCTTCTCAAGTTTTTTCATTTTACAAGAGTCGACGCCCATTTCGCGCTTCTGAGATTCCTTCAATCTGGAATACTAATCCTCGTGATGAAAAAGGAAGCACAGATTATAGTAGAATCAAGGAGCAGCTGTATGTGAATGATGCAGACTTGATTTTAGTTGATTTGAACCCATCCACAGAAGTTGAAAAGAAGTCTGCAGTTAATAGAAAAGCAAACAAAGCTTTGCACCGCTCGCTAGGGTTAATTATGGAACAAGAGCAGGCTCATTCGTGGGCACAGAGAGAAGTTGTCCAGCAAACGCCCATCGTGAATGGTGTCAAATCTTTCTTTGATGAAATGAATGAAACGTAGATGCTTGTAATATACTCAATAAGTGTTATAATTTCGTGGGGATTTTTTTCATTGAGGTCGGTTATAGATTAGTGGAGGAAACAAATGAATAATCAAAATATCTATCATTTTGTCGGGATCAAAGGATCCGGCATGAGTGCACTCGCAATTATTTTGCACGGTAAAGGTTTAAATGTACAAGGTTCAGATGTAGAGACTTATTTCTTTACTCAAAAAGGGCTAGATGATTTAGGCATACCGATGTATCCATTTGCGAAAGAAAACATTAAACCAGGAATGGTTGTTATAGCAGGGAATGCCTTCCCAGATTCGCACGAAGAAATTGTGCGTGCGAAAGAGTTAGGCTTAGAGGTTGTCCGTTATCATGAATTTATTGGCAAGTTCATCCAAGATTTTACCAGTGTAGCGATTACAGGTTCACATGGTAAAACAAGTACGACAGGATTACTGTCACACGTACTGAGTGGGATTGAGCCAACCAGTTATTTAATTGGAGATGGAACAGGGTTTGGTCGTCAAGACGCAGATTTCTTTGTGTTGGAAGCGTGCGAATACCGTCGTCATTTCTTGGCATATTCTCCGGATTATGCGATTATTACCAATATTGATTTTGACCATCCAGACTACTACCAAGATATTAACGATGTGGTGAATGCTTTCGAGACATTTGCCGGGCAAGTATCAAAAGGGTTGATTGCGTGTGGCGATGATCCATACATGGACCGCATCAAGGTTGATGTTCCGATTTATTTATATGGAATGGAAGCTGAAAATGATGTTGTGGCGAGTAATATTGAAAAGACAACAGAAGGCAGTACGTTCGATGTAACGATTCGTGGTGAATTCTATGGTCGTTTTACAATCCCAACATTTGGAAATCACAATATTTTGAACTCATTGGCAGTCATTACCTTCACGCATTTGGAAGGTCTGTCGAAAGAAAAAGTTCAAGCACAATTAGATACGTTTGGTGGCGTGAAGCGTCGCTTTAGCGAAAAAATAGTAGAAGATATGGTATTGATTGACGATTATGCTCACCATCCACAAGAAATTAAAGCAACATTGGATGCGGCACGTCAAAAATATCCTGAAAAAGAAATCATCGCTGTTTTCCAACCACATACATTTACACGCACAGTTGCTTTGTTGAGTGAATTTGCGGAAGCATTAAATGTTGCGGATGCTGTTTATTTATGTGACATTTTCGCATCAGCACGTGAGCAAAGTGGTACGGTCTCAATTCAAGACTTGGCAGATAAAGTTGAAAAAGGAGCAGAAGTGCTTCCACTCGAAAATCTGTCACCATTGTTGCAATACCGCAATGCAGTGATTCTATTCATGGGTGCCGGAGATGTTCAAAAATTCGGTATGGCGTATGAAGAGATATTGAATCACAGTATTAAACGCGTAAACTAATAAAGGCTAAATCAGAGGCTGTTCTCAGTAAAATGAGGCAGTCTTTTTTTGCGGGCGAAAGTGAGCAATGAACCAGTAATCATTCCCCAAAAACCCCAAATCGCTGCCTCACCTCATCCTCCAAACGACATTCATCGGATCTAATTGTTCCAGTTCCTTTGAAACCCTTGCGGGATTTGTTAAAATGGAAGTAATCTATTTGATACGGGAAGGTAGGATCGTATGGCATTGAAAGATATAAAACTAGGAAAAACGATTGATGAAATTCAAGAAGGGGATTCCTTAACGGTTACAGAGATTATTGAGACGCGCGACGTTCTGTTATATTTAGGATTAACAAACGATGATAACCCGCTTTACGTTCAGTACGACTATTCTCAAGAAACAACTTATCACAAGCCGCTTGTGCCAACGGTACTCCTTGTGGGAATTATTACGAGTAATATTTCCAAGCATTTACCAGGCCCTGGTTCGCATATAGTGGATCTATCCATTGACCTTATCGAACCGATTTATCACAACATCACGATTACCTTTGATTTCACAGTGAAGCGCTTGGACGAACGCCGCGAGCAAGTGACGATATTTGTCGAAGGAAACACTCTAGATGGCGAACGCCTGGTGGAAGCAGAATTGATTGTGGCGACTCCACAAAAGCTGCATTTCCCGGATGAGGATGAAGAATAAAAAAGTTAGGATGTAAATAAAATGGCAGATAAAAAGAAATTATTATTATTGGACGGAAGCAGTTTGGCATTCCGCTCCTTTTACGGCCTGTTGGATTTGAATCGATTCAAAAACCAAAATGGCCTTCATACAAATGCGCTTTACGCATTCAACCGCATTTTAACGCGCTTATTCGAAGTGGAGCAACCGACCCATATGTTGGTGGCTTTCGATGCTGGGAAAACGACATTCCGGACCGAGTACTTTAAAGAATACAAAGGCGGCCGTCAAACGATGCCTTCAGAGTTGGCAGAGCAATGGCCGTACTTCAGCGTCCTAATCGAAGCGATGGGTTCCAAAACGTACGAGCTTCCAAATTACGAAGCAGACGATATTATCGGAACATATGCCCGTATGGCTGAAGAGCAAGGGTTTGACGTCGTTATTATTACCGGCGATAAAGATTTAACGCAACTTGCGACTGACCAGACACGTGTGGATATTACCGTTAAAGGCGTTTCAGAATTGAANNATGAAAGGTCTAATGGGCGATTCTTCCGACAACTACCCAGGTGTAACCAAAATCGGTGAGAAGACTGCATTGAAATTGTTGAAAGAGTACGGCAGCATCGAAAATCTTTATGAACATGTCGATGAAATGAAAAAAAGTAAGATGAAAGAAAACCTCATCAACGACAAAGAATTAGCGTTTATGAGTAAAAAGTTAGCAACAATTGACTTGGCTACGCCGGTTAGCTATTCACTTGATGAACTCATTGTGACAGATGAAAACAAAGAAGAA
>LFRM01004133.1_pt1 | contig 12060 bp, 9 predicted proteins | sample 618341 | NCBI WGS metagenome assembly LFRM01 (sample SAMN03654438, study PRJNA283298) | anaerobic digester metagenome | isolation source: pool of bioreactors CSTR01a, CSTR02a, and CSTR03a thermophilic anaerobic... | place: Denmark: Kgs. Lyngby | collected 2014-05-21
CTATGTCTATCGAATATGTAGCTATATAGTTCCCCAGCATTAGAAGATTCCCTTCCCGGATTATGCAGGTGCCATCCTTTTGCAGTGCCAGGCACCTAAGTTACTAAGTTATTATAGCTCCGGACTAGGGTCTTATTTTTTGTAGTTCAAGCAGTGTCATCTCCCTGTAAACTAAGTCCTCTCTGGCATGAAAACCCTCATGTTCCCAAAAGGCATTTCCGATCTCATTCTTTGCAAAAACGACAAGGGCAACCTTGCTGACTCCCTCTTGCCGCAAAGCCTCTACGGCGGCGTCAAGTAAAGCTGAACCAATACCTTCATTGCGCTTATCAACTGAAACAGATAAATGGTAAATAAAAGCTCGTTTGCCATCATGGCCGGCCAGTATTGTTCCGACAATTTTTCCAGACGTTTCTGCAACAAAACAGGTATTGGGATTTCTCTTTAAATACTTTTCAACTCCCGTCTTAGAATCGTCTATGTTGTTCAGTCCCATTCCCGGAGTTGACAGCCACAATTCATATATTTCCTCATAATCATCAACAGATAATTTCCTTATCTTCATATCCTGTTTCTCCTTATTAAGAGATCTTAATTTTATAATATCTTCAAATATAAATTTAATTTAATATAACTTAGGTGCCTGGCACTTAAGTTATTTCTCAGGCAATTTGGTCCACAAATAAATCCCATATAAAATCATAATTACTGATTCGAAGATGATTAAAATTACTTTATGTGTGCCCTGGACGAGTGTAATCCAATTGATAAAATCGTATAGTGCGTGCCAGATGATGGCTGGAATCAGGCTTTCAGTTAAGATCACAATCTCCGCTGCGACAAAACCGAAAATAAACGCATTGGCTATGGCCAAAGCAATGCTGACAAATCCCTCTCCCGAAAAAGCCTGAGCAGCATGAACTGCCGCAAATAAGACAGAAGATAACAATACAGCCTGTTTTATTGAAAAACGCATCATCAGTCGTCTGAGAATTATGCCTCTGAAATAAATCTCTTCCGACAAGCCGATGGCCACCGTGAAAAAAAACAGCGCAATCAAGAGCTCTTGGCTGTGTTTGATCCCGAAAAAAAGATAGCCCATTTTCGCAGCAATGACGGGGATAAAATATAAAACAGTTTTTATACCGCCTTTTTTTACTTTGGAGAAGCCTATTTGACTCAGGCGCTGCTTGGTGATGAGCAGGATACACAAAGGAACTGCGATTGAAGCAAGCATGAAAGCACCCTGTAGCCAATACATTTGTGGCATATCCATGTTTTTGACGGTAACAATGATGCCGGATACGACCGGGAAAATCATTAAAACAATTGCAAGCGCAAATGCGGATAATAGCTCCCTTGCTTTTTTGTTTCTCTCCATTGACATTATCTTGCTTGTCTCTTTTCTTCAACTAAAAATTAGAAATGGTGCCAGGCACCTAAGTTGTTAAGTTATCACAGCTCCGGACCCAGAGCCCCTCGATAGAAATACCACAGTCTCGATGTGCCTTGAGAGGTCAATAAAGATGCCAAAGTAAGATAGTAACTCCTTGGTGGATATTTATATTCTGATATTAATCCAAAACTGATAGCCAAAGCTGCTCCGATTCTATAACCAATTCTGCTACTAACTTTATGAAAGGTTCATAATTCATTGTTGTATGTGCTAGATCTAAAACCTCATAGTATTTGGCCTTAGCTTCATTTTTAATAATAATAGGAGTGTATCCGTTTTTCATTAATTCAAAGTTTAATAAAAGTCTAGCTGTTCTGCCATTACCATCTATAAATGGATGGATTTTAACAAATTCTCCATGCAAAAGTGTGGCCTTTAATACGGGGTGAAAATCTTTCCAGTTATTATTATATTCTTCAACAAGTTCTTGCATTAAATCTCCAATTTCATAATGCTTAGGCGGAATATGTTTTGCTCCACTAATCAAAACATTTTCTGTTCTATATCTTCCAGCGTGTTCTTTATCTATCTCTTTTAGTATTAGAGAATGTATATTTCTAATATTCCATTCTGAAATTGATTCATTATTAGATACTAATTCCTCGATAAAAAAAATAGCATCACGATGGTTGATAGCCTCTAAATGCTCTACCATTGTTTTTCCACCAATAGTAAAACCTTCGAGAACAACCTTCGTTTCAGAAAGAGTCAAAGTATTTCCTTCAATGGCATTAGAATTATATGTCCATTCCACAAGAAGTTTTTCCTGAAGAGATTCTGCCAGGTCTTTTGAAAATGGTCTGTGAATATCAATTTTCTTCTTTAAATAATCAATAAAAGCAAAATCATAATCTAAGCCGGAGTAGTCTTTCTTAATTTTTTCCCTTGCATCTATTGGTTTTGCAGCATCAAAGGGAACAGCCCAATTTCTACCTATTTTTTTTGCTCCTTCGATCCTTCCTTCTCTACATAAGAGCCGTATTCTACTATCGCTTATTCCCCATTTTTCACTAGCTTCTTTTATACTCATATATTTCATCTTATTACCTACCTAGGTACACAATATACCTATATAGGAATGATATCAATTACATTCTTATAATTTATTCTTTTCAATCATAACTGTACGCAAGTTTCAATAAGTGTGTATATTTTTGATTGAATAACTTAGGTGCTTGGCAGCTAAGTTGTTATGAGCTGGTGAAGTTTGGCAGCAGAGAGTATCGGCATCTCATGCTTGTGCCATCCGATATTACAGATGTCTGTAAATGCGTACACTGTGAAGCTAACGGTGAGAAAGCAGTCATTAAAGAAGCTATCTGTCCTTGCTCTGTCATCCCCGGCAGTGTAGCTACAGCAGAGGCTATAGCTCAGATAGCAACAGAAAAGGTCGTCCAGGCAACCCCCTCTCTACCGACAGGAGAAATACTGGGAACGCTTCGGAGTGAAGCTTTCCCGCCAAATAGAAATGGTGCCAATAGAAATGGTAGAAATGGTGCCAGGCACCTAAGTTGTTAAGTTATCATAGCTCCGGACTCAGAGCCACTCGATAGAAGTACCACAGTCTCGACGTGGGATGAGATTTCTTAGGGACAGAGCCAGAGACAGCCTTCAAGCGGCATGACCATACCGAGTGACATCGGTGCGGTCATTTATTTTGGCTCGTATTCAGTCCGGCGAGGAAGTTGTCCAGAATGCCCTCCCAGTTTTCCCATCTCTTAACGGAACTGACCACAGCGTCCCGATAGGAGTCATAATCCATGCCAAGCAGCGAAAGCAGCACAACCCGGTAAAGATGGCACAGCTTAACCAGATAAAGAATGGACTCCGAATCGGAAAGGAACTTGTCCTTCGTCTGATTCCTCTTGATGTGTATGATACGATTCCGGGTATTTACAAGTACCTGCAGGAATCTTTCCTTGTTCGCTGAATACTCCCTTGCGAAGATGTCGGTGCCGTATTTGGAGATAACGGCATCGATGCACATCTTCAGTGTTGTCGTTCTTTCACCGGGTTTGAGTGAGGGAAAGAACCGCTTGTACTCGTTGATGATTTCTGTCATGGGTTCCAGGCACTCGATGAAATTAGCGCATTTCACATCATGCGTAATCCCGGTGTCAGCAATGTTATACAGTACCACCTGATGTACGATATCAAGCTGCTCCTGCAGAGCGAACCATCTTGACAGCAAATCCGGCGTAATAACATCTTCAAATTTCAGAAAACAGTGGTCGGTATAGCAGTAGGCCGGATCGGTTTTACAATAGACAAGCCGCTGTTTTCTGCATTCGTCAGCATATTCTCCGTACTCCACCTCAGACAGATTTTCGCCGGAAAACTCCATTTTCTCGATAATGAGAAACCGACCGTCAAGCAAAACAAGAAGCCGTTCCAGCTGACTGTAGAAGCCCCACAGGGCACTCATGGATATAGGCGATACCGCTGTTAGCCTCACCCTCCGAATCCCTGCCTGCTCAATATCGACTGAAATATCGCGGCCTTCAACGGCATAATACATTTTCAGAAAATGAGGGCCACCAAGGATGCCTTCATTTCGTAATACGACCGACAACGCCGAACAGTTTTTCTTGCCGTCTTCTATGAATTTTTCTTCCTTTTGTTTCACGGAGAATCCCGTGTTATTTGTCAGCATCAAGCCTGTCCTTTTCCTCCATCGCAGCATCCGCCCGTTGCTTGCTCTCGACCACCGCATAAAGCATTTTGAAATGCAGCTTCACAAAGTGGATGAACGCATCCGCTCCTTCAAGCAGTACAGGGTTCTTATCTTCCGGCAATTCCCGTCCCACCTGGAATTCGATCTTATAATCATCCAGTCCGACAACGGTCTGGTAGAAAGCCGCCGATGAAAGATGAATGAATCCGCTTGCCCGGTTATAGACCTGTTCAAACTTCGGATCGATTTTTGATAATTCATGTTTCAGGTGTCCGTCGCGCAGTTGCTTGCCGTTTACGTCCACCTGCTTATCGATCCGTTCTCCTGAAATGATGCAGTCAATGACCGCCTGCTTACCCTTGGCGATGAAAGCGGCATAGGTGCGCATACAATTGTCCATCTGCACGCGGAGCAAAGCGCCGACACAGGAGAGATTCCTGAATTCCAACATAGGAATAAAGCCGTCAATCAAACTCATGCACCTATCGAGTGCTGAGCAGAAATATAAATCCTCCTTGAACAGGCTTTCTCCGATTATGCCCCTCGCAATCGAAATCGCTTCTTGCCGAAGGTCAGCAAGCTTCTTTACTCGCGGAGCAAGTGCTGTCTGAAATTCATTGTTTGTCATTTCAGTTTCTCACACAGTGACAATATTTCATCAACCTTTGCAACAATGCGTTTTTGTAGAAATGGTGCCTGGCACCTAAGTTGTTAAGATTGTCCCGAAATAATGAGCGATAATTTTAACATAAATCCGAAAAAATGAGCGACTTTATTCAGTTTTGCCCGAGAATATAACTATTTTAGGTGAGAATTAACCCCATATTCAGCAGTAAATTAAAAGCGCTTTGAGAGTAATGATTGAGAGCATTAAAAGCTCTTTTAGTGCCGTCAACAGGTCTCTCCCTTTTTGGGGGGACGTGCTGGTATAAACTGTACCTTTTTATTGAAAGTCAATTATATAACCTCTAAAATAACATATCTTGCACACTCAGTAATACATGAATTAATATGCCTATGAATCTATATTCCTCAGTTTGCCTTTTATTAATAGTTTTGAAATAATGCCGATTAGCAAAATTACCAAGGTGGCTAATCCATATATTTTTATACCTGTGTACCAGGGCGCTGATTGTATTTCATATAACCCTGGATTTCTTTTGTAATCAACATACTGATATATGCTGTAACCTATAAATACACCAAAAAAAGATCCCATTATAATATTTAAAACTTCGTTCAATTTTTTCAAGATATTACCTTCTTCCACATTTATTTAACATTTTACTTTATTAAACAAATTCATTTGTACGAGATAATGATAAAGATTACTACATACCCTTTTGAAATCGCCGGAAATCTGATAGCAATATCATTGTCTCGACCATGTCTGCACACCCTCAAAATAAGAACATATCTACATTCACTCTTGCTCTATGTGTGCTGCTACCACCCTGTAGCTATCATTCTCGATAGCGAACCGATTATTGTGAAGGAGGTCTTCGCCCTCTGCAAAATCAAATATATGTCCAAGCCTCCAAGGCTGATGAGCAGGCTTTCCGTCTTCGCCTACGACAACATAAATGATTTCGTAGCTCGCTGCGTTATTGCAACCGAACCGAAGTTCACTGTCGGAAAGAAGGAATGTTATCTCTTCATTTCGTGACGCCTTCACTTCTATATATTGAATCGCTCCGGCATCATCAGTGTACTTAATATCGTATCCGCAAGTGTCATCGCCCTTGGGAATCTGTCCTGCCTTCTCCGCATTGCCCGATACCCATTTTGCACCTGGATAAAGAGCAAGCAATTCTTTGTAAACACAGACTTCTCCAACGATTCCTATTTCCTGTTTCTTGCGGTCAGACAGTTCAGAGTGAGCCTTTTTCTTATGTTTCCGAGGCTTTGTGCCATCGCCCTTATCAGCATCGTCTTCTATCGTTTGAGTCCCCACAGAGGCAAACCCTTGTGCCGGGGATGCGAACACTTCACCGGCAAGATTTTTGATTTTCTGCTCCGCACTCTGTTCAAGAGTTTCCTTCTCTTCCTCCTCCGCAGCCGGCGGATTGATCAAGTCTTCAATCCGTCCGAGAATCAGATACGTCTCGATTTTTGTTGGCGAATAGAGACTCTTCAGCTTCTCCCAGTATTCATCAGAAACCTTGGATTTTTCTTCTGCAAGAACCTCATCAGCCTTTTCTTCCGAATAAGTGTCCAGATCTTCAAATGTAACACCGCTTTCTTCAGCAAACACTTCATCGATATCTACAGAGAACGAATTCTCAATAGTTGGCTCTATGTAGTCGTATTCCTCCATATACTGGTCATACTGGCCTACGGCATCTTCTTCTCCGTCCAATTCATCGAGAAGATAAGCCTGGTACTTCGGACGGTACTCTTTCATTTTTTCTTTCAGTTTGAACGCCCAGTATTGTGATACATCAAGAGTGTGGTTGGCGGATGCATTGTACTGCATCGCATCAACGCCAAGTTCTCTAAAGATATCAGCAAGAACAGGAATGTTCTCAAACGCACTCAGTTCTTCGAACCGGATACCTTCGTCGATATTTGCCGGCAGCTGTAATGCACTTATCAGTTTATCAGCACTGGAAGCGCTAATATCAACGTTAGGAGCATGTGCAATATCTGCGATTGCCATCCAGAATTCATCCCGCAAGTTGATCTCCGAGTTGAACCTCCGCCGTGCCTCCATCAAACGTTCCAGGTTCTCATCCCCCTTGTCGATTCGCATTTTCTTTTCCCGGACAAGGTCGCTCTCGCGGAACAGGTCTCTGAAGAAATCTTTATCTTCATTAACATCCAGAATAGCCGTAATCAATTCTGCCACCGCATCGGCAAACTCGAAGCTCTGCTTTAATTTACTGAAATCATTGAACTTCCTGGACAGACAGATATATGCCGTGTTTCCTTTGCGAAGATATACTCTTTCGTATTCCTTCAATGCAGAAACGCGGGACTCTGTTTCAAACCTGTATCTGATTGTTATGCTGCTGCACAGGATGACCTTGGAGGATTTCAGCCTTCTGAAATCCGTAATCGAGTTCTTCAGATCGCTCCTGCAGGCAAATACAAACGGGATGAACCGCATGTACTCTTTCTTAAAGGCATCGTCAAGCGGATGCAGAACAGGTTCGCCGTTGATTTCCACGTTCGTGTATTCTAATGGTTGTACGCCGAACAGCTTCTTTATCTTTTCTTCACCGGATCTTGCATCAATGGCGAACATGCTGAAGCTAGCAAGGATATCCTCGCTGAACACCTTCTTATCAGCATATCTGGCCTTGGCTACTGGAACGTATCGTTTCTTGCCGTCCTGCTTCGCCAACACTGATCCGTTCTTGATAAACGCTTCGTAGTCGGGATTCTCTTCCTTGTATTCCTCCGGAGTAAGCCCTTCTCTGATTATCTTTCTGTAAAGCGGTCTGCCGAGTTTGCACTCCGGGTCAAGTTCCGGCAGTTTCATCAGCGCCTGGTAAACGACGGTGTTCTCCATCTCCTGGAAAACATCTGCAATGCCAATCCTGCTCAGAATTGCATCTGCTTCCTTACGGCAGTTCCTGCCGACCTCTGCTTTGATATATCCATAGTCTATTTTCGGAACGATGATAAAAGGATCAAGAGAATTATCTTCGAAGCAACAGTATGCCGGTATTTTCTTGTTGCCTTTGTCATCCGGTATCCACTTTGCCGTAGACAGATAATAACGGATATATGATTTCACATAAGCCGGTGTAACCTTTCGCCTGTTCTGCTTATAACCGGGCCAGCCTGCAATGCATGCAAACGGATTCTTCTCTTCTGACTCCGAATAGATTCTCTGATTAATTTCAGTGTCAAGGACAAACCATGCCAGCAAGTCGTTGAAATCCGACTCGCTGATTATCTGTTCAAAGTTTTCTATAAAGCCAACGGACACTTCATTTATATTGGTGAACTCGGAAGGATAATACCACTCGTTGTCCTCTTGAACATAAAGAGGATAGCAAGTCTTCAGGAACGGCTTTTGTTCGTCAGCGGACAATGTCTTCTTGACTATTCTCGGATACTTTGCCACTCCGAGCCATTCGAGGAATCCTTCGATTCCAGCGACATCGCCGCTTTCAATTCTCAATTCCTTCAGTGCTACAAAATTCTTGCTATATAGACTTATGAGTTTTTCTCCGAGCGCATTGCCGTACTCCGCGCCGACATAACACTCCTTGGCGTAACGGATAACGCCATCCCTGCAAATGACTTTTACACGAACGTCTGGTATAGGCTGACGGTCTTCCCGATTGTAGTACTTCCACAGCCAGTTCAGTACGTCGGAGCATCTTTCCGCAGACTCTTCCGATGTATCAAACTGGTTTACAACGCTCCGCAGAAGCCTGTCGAAGCTGTACTCCTCTGTGTTATATTTTGACAGTTCAGCGACCAGTTCTCTTCGTACATTGCGGATATGAAGTTTGGCGTATAATAGCTGTTCAAGGTCAGGATTCAAAAATCTGATACCCACCCAGCTTGGAAGGTCGATCAGCTGCTCCTCATTTGGCAATGGGTAGACTTTTGATACATCAGAAATACTCTCCCCATTACTGTCGATAAGCAGATGTGGGAAGACTTTGTCACTTGAAACATAGCGGAATTCGTTTCTGATAAGTGAAATCAGTTCCGCACGGTCTTCCAGGGAGTAATCCTGTGCATTTTCATTGAGTCGATTACAAAATTCTTCATACATATAAAACTCAATATCAAGATCTGACATAATGTATTCTTCAATAAAATCGTCTTCCGCAGTTTTCAGCAGTTCCGGGAATTTTTCCGGGGAAAGTATGTCCGCAAACAATACGTCTGTATATCTGGGTGCATCATTAATTGAAATATATTTGTTTCCTATCGTCGGAAGAATATTTTTTTCGCGGACCTCATCCCGGAGGAGTTCGTCCAATTTATAGATATCCTTCAAAACAATGTCCATATCCGAAGAAATGACAAGGCTGAGAGGCTTGTAATCGCACTCTTTCTGCTCTTCAGATATTTCAACAGCAGTATGCACCATAAACTCTGCCAGCAGCGGTACCAGCTGCTTATTGACCTGGCTCTGTTTCTGAAGGCTGTTCCTGTCGCTCGTAAGTTCGAACGTTCCATGAACCAGAGCCGGGAATCCTAGTTTCACATCCGTCTTAAAGTATGAGTACAGAACCTTACCCTGTTGTTCGCCTGAAGAATCATAGGCGATAATAAACTCGTAAGTCTTATCTTTTCCATTTTCATCTTTGATGACGCCTGACTTCTTATATAGCCTCCAGCTTGCGCATTCTGTTGTATCGTCCGCAAGATTTCTGGTCTCGATTATTACTTCTTCGCCTTCGACAACCTTATAAAAAATCCTGTGATAATCGTTGCAGACGATTTCTATCTCTTTTAAGTTCGGCAGAAATACAAGTTCCTCGAACTGAAGGCCGACTATCTGTTTCTCGATAGTATCCGCAAGTTCTTCCCGGCACTCCATGATTATGCTTGTAGCATAGCCTTCTTCCAGGACGCTTTCCGATAACACCTTCGGACAGGTAAGAGTGGCTATAGGCCATTCATCCTGAGAAAGATTTTTAATTTCCTCCCTGAGTCCCGGCCTGTCATCGAGTATTCCCTTTAGGAAATCTCTGGCATAGTCCTTCGAAAACTGAATTGTAAAGTCCCCGGATGCAACCGTCACGCTTCTGGCCCATGTCAGTATGGATCTAAAGCCGAGACCTTTACATCCAATTTTGCCGGCATGGATTCTCTTCGGACTTGCATTCGGATACAACAAAGACTTGACGCCGCTGAAGCTGAATGGGACGCCGGTGTTGGAAACAGACAGAGTCCTCCCGTCAAAGGTCACACGGACCTTTCCGGAAGAACCGGCAGCTTCATCATCAGCATTCTGAAGGAGTTCGAACATCTGGCGTCCTTCATAATCTTTGGATAATTCACTTTCTCTGTTATATCCGCCGACTATTTCTTCAGCCGAACCAAGGTATTTTCTCCGGATTTTTTCTTTTTCAACTTCAATAGCCTCCTGCATATTGAAGTTGTCAGCAACTGAATCCATGCTTCCTTGTTTCTCCTTTAACATGCCATTACTTCTTAAGTTTCGGCAACTTGATATCAAATTTCCCGCCAAGTGCCGCTACTCCGATGCCGACTCCAATATAGAAATAGTGCCAGGCACCTAAGTTGTTAAGTTATCATAGCTCCGGACTCAGGACCTCATTATTCTCCTCTAGATAGAAGTACCACCGTCTCGACGTGCCTTGTTGCTGTGATTCTGATGACCGTTGAACCTGATAACCCCTTGGCGGGGAGGCTTTATTCGATACGTCTAACTATCATTATCGTTTTCGTCTGCCCCCTTAATAACATCTGTAATTAGCTGCGAAAAGTCAATGGCGTTCTTTTCTGTTATCACGGGCTTACCTGTATCAGCTTCAATTTCTTTGCGTGCATTTCCGGCAATCCGTCCGCCAGATTTTGAATGGCTCAGCTTTTGATGATGGAATGGACTGTCAACATCAATAATAGAAAAACACCATTTCTGCCCATGTTATACTGTCATATCAATCACAGCATCCAGCGAATTAGCACCGATGGTTACTCCATAATATCCGGGGTCTATTACTGCACCCAATTTTATTGGAGTATTCCCTTCGTTTATCATTTTTGTTGTTTCAAGAAAAGATGCAAAAGAGCCTTCCATAATAGCAAAACCAAGTCTTCCGGCCTTTTCATAAAGTTCCATTGCACGTTCAATTGAAGTAAAAACAGGGAGATAAGCGGTCTTATCCTGAGCTGGCAGAACAAACAATCGGCTCTCTCCGTCTTTATGGTCTCCAAAAGGCGTGGAATAAAAAACTTTCACTTTACCGAAAGAACTAAGAAAGGACTTGTCATCAAGCAAACCACTTTCATGCTTATCAAGCAAGGAAATCCCATCAATAATATCTGCATTATTTTGCATGGTTGGTTGCGAATCTTGCTTCTTTTTGAATAAACCCATATCACTTCTCCTTTTCCTACTTTTTTAGGTATTGAAAATCAACTGTAGCCGCTAAGCTTTCAGACTCCTTCATTTTCGAAAGTAATTGATAACCCTCTTGCGATAAAGGAATTTTCGCCGCTTCATTAATAATAATCCGAATTTTTTGCAACATACCAAGAAAAACATTTTCGAAATCATCAATACCATGATTTCGATTGCGGTAAGGCTTGTCAATAAAATAATCAAGATTTTTATGGATGATGGAGTTAAATGCATTCGTTTTTTTGAAACGCAAAGAAAGTTCTTCAAAGTCTTCAACTAAATCAAGGGCACGACCAGGGCTGTCATCATAGGGGAAACGAGCTAAAATCTTATTGATTCTATTAAGATTGATTTGCTCAAAGGGTTCGCCAATTAATGCAAACAGTTGCTTGGACTTTTCATAAGCAATTCTACGGGAATCACTGTATCTTACTCGGTGTTTAAGTTCAAAGTCGGAGGAGTAACCCCAAATATAAGCTTGGAGTATCCAATTTAAAACATCATCGTCAGACGTGAATTGCCAGTGCTCTATACATTCCCCCCTTTCAAAAGCACGATAGTGATAAGCATTACCTTCAATTTGAATAGATGAGTGGAAATAATAAGAATTTTTATACACAAAATAGTCCTTAATATCCGCTTCGATTTTTGATTTATCAAATTCAGGAATTTTGGATAGCAATTGTATGGCTTTATCTTGGATCCGCTCAAGACTAAGCATATAAAACACCTCCCAGTGTTAGATTTTTTCTAATTTACAAATTACTTCACAATGTGTGGTCCAGGGGAACATATCGACAGGCTGTAGAAATAGTGCCAGGCACCTAAGTTGTTAAGTTATCACAGCTCCGGACCCAGGACCTCATT
>LFRM01288662.1_pt1 | contig 12060 bp, 11 predicted proteins | sample 618341 | NCBI WGS metagenome assembly LFRM01 (sample SAMN03654438, study PRJNA283298) | anaerobic digester metagenome | isolation source: pool of bioreactors CSTR01a, CSTR02a, and CSTR03a thermophilic anaerobic... | place: Denmark: Kgs. Lyngby | collected 2014-05-21
CAGCGGCCATAGGGCGTGATGTCCTTGATCGCATTGAGGTTGATGATATAGCTTTTATGGCATCTAAAGAATGCGCTGCTCTGTAAACGACTCTCCATTTCAGTGAGCGAATCCCCTGTCACATAGCGGCCTTCATCGATTGTATATAGAACCGTCGATCGATCTTCACGCTGCACAAGGAGTATATCCTGCAAGTCAATGAAGTTAACACCTTCTCGGTGGCGCAGCATCAATCGACCATTCACCGAACGCTTTGGTGCTTGTGCGACCGGTGTTTCCAGTGGCTTTACATCGCGCAATAGCAGCCTATCCCTTGCTCTCTCTAGCGTTTTAATTACCCGATCCACCTTGAATGGCTTGACCAGATAGTCAAAAGCATAGACTTCAAACGCGTCTCCCATATAGGTATCATGTGCAGTCGCAAAGATGATGATGATGGATGGATCCATATCCTGTATGGCATGCGCGCATTCAACCCCGGTCATTTCTGGCATTTCCACATCCAAGAATACAACATGAGGTCTTGTTTTCTCAACCAATGCCAATGCTGTCTTCCCATCCTCTGCTTCTGCAATCAGTGAAAATCCATTGACTTTAGCAATCATTTTGCGCATGATGTTTCGCATTCCACTATCATCATCCGCTATCAATACGCGCAAGTCTTCCATGATTAGTATCTCCTCCATTTTGTTTTATGCCTATTTAGTATTTCGTTCATGACAACACCTTGCACAATCGCATTTGGTGTCAAGTCAAGTACTGGCGCGATATCAGTATGAATATCATATACATCATCCGTAGCCGCAGCGACAGATCGCCCATGTCCAAGTGATGGATCGCAAGTATCTCTACCCTCCGTAGACTGATACATGCTGTCGCCCGCAAAATTCGAACTGATTGTATCCATTCGATGACCGATTGGTCGATAATCGCTTAAGCTCCCGCTCTGACTCGTACCTTCACTACCGCTGCCCTCAAAGCCTATGCTTGGAGTCATTGGTGTAGATGCTGTTGATTGGCTCATGGCGGACATCGGAACTTGTACTGGTTTTTTCACATTGTCTTTTGTTTGATCGGCCGAGAAAAGCTCTTTGACAGATTTTTCAACATCGCTATCCCAAAACGCTTGTTTTGCAACAGACTTCCAGTCACCCTGTCCAGCATTCTTTGTTTTTCCGTTCTTATTGCTTTTCTTGACTGCATTAAACACCCAAATAATGAGACCCACTATTACCAGAAAATCCAAACAATCACCTCCCATTCATTATTTTACGAAGCCGCTGCTTCCAGCGGCTTCATGAATGAGCATTACTTCCGAGTGTCATCTGGTGTAGTGCTGGAAGTTGGGATACTTGCTTTAGCAATACCTTCACGCATGCTGGTATCAGCCGCAACATTTTGCATCTGATAATAATCCATAACACCAAGCCTGCCTTCACGCAAAGCCGCTGCCAAAGCCTTTGGCACTTCCGCTTCCGCTTCGACAACTCGAGCGCGCATTTCCTGTACAGACGCCTTCATTTCCTGCTCATGAGCTACTGCCATTGCACGGCGTTCTTCAGCACGTGCCTGTGCAATCCGGCGATCAGCTTCCGCCTGATCCATTTGCAATTGTGCGCCTACATTTCGGCCCACATCAACATCTGCAATATCAATGGAGAGGATTTCGTAAGCCGTACCAGCGTCCAGTCCCTTGTTAAGGACCGTTTGGCTAATCAAATCAGGATTTTCAAGCACTTGCTTATGGGTCTCGCTCGAGCCAACCGTCGTTACAATACCTTCGACTACACGTGCAATGATGGTTTCTTCGCCCGCACCGCCGACAAGACGCTCGATATTGGTACGAACTGTCACGCGTGCTTTTGCACGAAGTTCAATGCCATCCTTTGCAATAGCTGCAACGATAGGCGTTTCAATCACTTTGGGTGTGACGCTCATTTGAACCGCTTGCAATACATCACGTCCAGCAAGATCAATTGCTGATGCCTTCTCAAAAGGCATTTCGATGTTTGAGCGCTGTGCCGCAATCAATGCATTGATCACGCGATCTACATTGCCGCCAGCCAGAAAGTGAGTTTCAAGCTTTGAAAGCGTTACATTTATACCTGCTTTTCGTGCCTTAATCAGGGGATCAACCAAGCGCTTTGGCTGGATGCGGCGTAGACGCATACCAATGAGAGAACCGATGCTTACATGCACACCTGCTGCTAAGGATGTTACCCACAAACCGAGTGGAACAAAGCGCAGAAATACCGCAACCAAGATAATCGCTAGGATAAACAATCCAACAATCCAGATGATCGATGTTTCGTTCTGATTAGCATATTGGTTGAATGCCAATGCTGAGAGTAAAATAGACTGAACAGACATATCAAATCCCCCTTATATAATATAAACTCCTTTTTGATGCGCACCTGCCCATCAAGGTGGAGGAAACCTGGTTCATTCATGCAAATTATTAAGAAATAACTGCTTTTTTGACAACGATGCGTGCACCCTCTACATGATCAATTCGAACAGGCACATCTTTTGCAATGTACTCGCCGTCTGCAACTACATTGAGCTTCACACCTTCAAACTCCGCCATACCCGATGGACGCAGAACTGTAGTAGTAACGCCTTCCTTGCCTAGAAACACTTCCATATCCTTCATTGCGACATAGCCTTCCGATGCCGTCTCCTCATCGTTTAGGATGATTGGAGACTTGGATAGTCTGCCACTATTGACAGAGCGCAATGCAAGAGAAACAAGAATGGCTATCACCGATAAGATAATAAGGGTTGCTCCAAGCGCTGCAATGCCGCCGTGTGACATGTAGGTTAAAACCACCGCAATAATTTCCAGCGCGATTCCACTGATTCCAGGCAATCCAAATCCAGGCATAAATACTTCAATTACCAGCATCACCAAACCAATTAAAAAACATAGGATGATTGGTAAATTTGCCACAATCAGTTCCAACATATTTCTTACCTCCAGACATTCGTCAATCATTGCTGATTGTTATCAACGTTAGCTTAACATAAAAAGAGGTGCATTGTCACAAGCAATCACCTCTGGGATACGATTTGTGTGTTCAAATGTCAGTGACATTGATTGATTGCACATTGAGCGATTGCGCCAAGGTATTTAGATCATCGTAGTACGTCTCTTTTAATGCAGCCCGATAGATGATCGAAGCGGGGTGGTATAGCGCAAACAGCGGCAAAGTAAATGCAGCTTCTTTTGGGGATGAAATAACGGCACGATGCCATTGTCCATGCATATTTCCAATCGTCTCTTTGATGAACGCTTGAAGGGCCACATTCCCCAGCGTAACAATTGCACCCGGTCTGACAATCTCAATCTCTCTCATGAGCCAAGGTGTGAAAAGCGCCTTTTCTTCCCTTGTCGGCGGTCTATTCACAACACGTCCAGCCGCACTGATCTTTGTGGGTCTGACTTTTACAACATTTGAAATATAAATATCTGAACGCTTCAGATTTAGTACTTCTAAAAACTCATTGAGGTTCTTACCTGCTTTACCAACAAACGGTTTACCAAGCAATGTCTCCTGTTCACCGGGAGCTTCTCCAATGAGCATGAGCACAGGTTTTTGTGATAAACCATCACCAAAAACAAGCGGTTTTTCTTCGCTGGGCGAAAGCGAATCAAAAAACGCTGTACAAACCTGTCTAAAACGGGCAATTGGCTTCATTTAGTATCCTCCTTGAGAAGATCCGAATACACAGAAAGCTCTTGCAGCTTTCCTTTGACTAGTTTTAAATCGTTCCATGCATCGCGCTTTTTGCTTTCATCACGAAGCAAAGCGGATGGATGATATGTCGCTAGGACATGGCAATTCTTAAGCTGAAACCATTGTCCCCTGCATCGGGTTATGCGATAATCCGGACCAAGTACGGTCTTCACGGCAGTCGCTCCTAGAAGAAGAATGACCTTGGGCTTCACCAGTGCGACTTGTCCGCGCAGATGAGGAAGACAAGCACTCATTTCTTCCGGTAGTGGCTGCCTGTTTCTCGGCGGTCTGCATTTCACTACATTGCAAATGTAGACCCGCTCACGCGGCAGCTCGATTGCTTGAAGCATCTTAGTCAATAGCTGCCCTGCAGGTCCAACAAAAGCCAGCCCTTGTCTATCCTCTTGCTCGCCAGGACCTTCTCCAATGAGCATCAAGGGTGACTCTGGATCACCTTGTCCCGTGACTTTTTGATTGCATGTCTGATGCAGTTGACAGGACTCGCAATCCATTATATCTTGCCTAAGTTGTGCCCAAGAAATACGCATGAGATCGTCCCCCCAATCATTGCAAGCCGCTTTGAATGAGTAGCACAGAATGCATGATGTCTGATTCAAGCCAGCTAATCAGGCTCATCAGAATGGCTACAAGCCCTAAGATCACTAGAATGCCCATGAAAATGCTAATGGTGTCAAATACACCCATTGCAACCTTAAAACGCCCTAAGATATCCATTTCCTCGTGATAATCCGAGTATTCTTCATATTGAGAATCATCATTTTGAGCATTTTCATACGATGGGTCCGCATACGAAGTATCTTCATATAGCGGCTCTGCATAAGGCTGCTCATCATATCCATGCTCAAACTCTTGTTCATAGGAAAATTCCTGGTCGTAAGCCTCATCCTGACCATATGGTTCAAGAACATGTCCAAATTGCAGCAGGTCTTCCTCGCCATCATCCAGCACTTGATAAAATTGCGTGTCTTGCTGATCCATTTTGGCTCACTTCCCTTCAAAAACATCTAACGTACACCTAGATATAATCCATCCATGGTGCACTCTCATCTTCTCGTCCAGTCAAACTGCCAGCCTTCAATAGCCCTTCAAAATCCTGTGATCTTAACGCCTCATACAATACAATAGCAACTGAGTTGCTCAAATTCAAACTTCTAGCGCTCGCCACCATCGGTATTCTCACGCAACGGTCATATACTTTGGTGAGCAGACTTTCAGGCAGTCCCCTTGTTTCACAACCAAAGACAAGAAAATCATCAAATCCATAGGTGGTCTCTGTATAGTCTCTGGGCGCTTTGGTAGAAAGGAAGTGCATATGCGCATTGGGATACATATCTAGCAACTCTTCGATGTTCTCATATGTGCGAAATTGCATCATATCCCAATAATCAAGACCTGCACGCTTCAAGTACCGATCTTCCAGAGAAAAACCAAGTGGTTTGATCAAATGCAGCATACTGCCTGTTGCTGCGCAGGTTCTTGCGATATTACCTGTGTTCTGTGGTATCTCCGCTTGATAGGGTACAATGTGCATGATTCCGTTCACCTCGTGCTTATATTTTACCGCTTATTGCGCATTAAATCAATGGTTCTTTGCTTTCGCTTCTGACGAAGCTTAACTGATCGATACACGATCGCTGATATCATCTATCAAGTATTCAGCCAGTTTTTTGACGATAATCCATTCATCTTGGTATATCGGATTTGATTGTAAATCTTCTGCACATTGTGCCGCTTCATACAATAACTGCATATTCCCAAAAGCAGCCGAATCACCCTTGAACATAGCATTTCCATGCTGTTGTGTTCCCAGAATTTCACCAGGACCTCGCAGCTCAAGATCGGTTTTCGCCACTTCAAAGCCATCATTCGTTCGTACTAAGGTGCGTAAACGCTCATTGGGATTTGCTAGCAAAAAACACCAGCTTTGTGCTGTTCCGCGCCCCACACGCCCGCGAAGCTGGTGAAGCTGCGCAAGTCCGTAACGATCAGCATCTTCAATTACCATGATGGATGCATTCGGCACATTCACACCGACTTCTATCACTGTGGTTGCTACAAGCACCTGAATTTCGCCGCTTGAAAACGCTCGTAGCACTTCATTCTTATCATCAGAAGACTGGCCGCCGAATGTCAGTCCTACATGATATCCCTTTAGCGGTCCTTTTCTAAGCGCTTCAAAATGTGCTTTCACCGATTTTTGTTGATTGTCATCTTCGCCTTCATTCACCAATGAACATACGATATACGCTTGTCCACCTGCATCTAATTCCTTGCAAATAAAATCATACATACCGCTGCGCTTTGATTCCGCAACAATGCGTGTTGAAACAGGCAAACGCCCCGCTGGCATTTCATCAATGAGCGAGATTTCCAGATCACCAAACATAATCAAGGCGAGCGATCGCGGAATGGGCGTAGCGGACATAACAAGCAAATGCGGAGCGTTCCGTTCTCCCGTGTGATCTGTCGCGCCCTTGTTTATCAGCGCAGTCCTTTGAGCCACACCGAAGCGATGCTGCTCGTCCGTGATGCAAAGTCCTAAATCCTGATACATAACCCCTTTGCTAATAAGCGCATGCGTGCCAATGACAATATGCCATGCACCACTGGCAATATTCGCAAGTGCTTCGTTGCGTTCTTTGGTCGGCATACCACCAACCAACAATCCGCAGCCAAAACCACGTTCCTCAAAATAAGGCTTCATACTCTGATAATGCTGCCTGGCAAGAATCTCAGTAGGAGCCATCAAGGCACTTTGTCTATTCGCACATGCGCATAGAAGCATGGCACCCATAGCAACCGCCGTCTTGCCGCTGCCCACATCACCTTGTACCATCCGCGTCATAGCGCGATTCTTCGCCATATCAGATGCTATTTCGCGCAATGTCCTTCTCTGTGCACCTGTTGCAACAAATGACAATGAGCGCCAAAAAACATCCAAATCGCTATCGCTAAATGGAATTGACTGACTCTGTTTTCTTGTATCTTTCACCATGCGTATAGACGCCTGATAGATAAGCATTTGTTCAAAGGCGAACCTTCGCTGCGCGTGCACAAGATCGTCCATGGAACTGGGTGCATGCAGCGTCGTAATTGCCTTTGCGCAGGACCATAAACCATAACGCTCAAGCAATGTGCTTGGTAATGTTTCGTGGCAGATACTCTCTACCTCTTCAAGCGATTCAAGAACGATACGCTCATGGGTTTTCTGGGGCATTCCATCAAAAGGTCGATAAACAGGTACAATACGCACATCCGATTCAATGCTTGGATTGATCAGTTGTTTCTTACTGCCTGTCATTTGAACAAGACCATATAACAATACTCTTGTTTTATTATTTAAATTTTCACGCATCCATGGCTGATTAAACCAACAGGCGCTGATATGTCCTGTTTCATCGGAAAAAGTGCAGGTAACGCGTGAGGTCTTTCCAAAGCGGGAGAGTTTTGCTTCGCCTTCTCTGACAAGATAAATGCTCACGCGTTCGCCGACAGATGCTTCCATAATACTCGCTGTTTTACTTAAATCCTTGTATTTATATGGCACTGCATATAAAAGATCACGCAACGAGAAAATTCCCGCTGCGTGTAATGATTCTAATCTGGCTTTGCCTATTCCCTTAAGACTTGACAGTTGCATTTTTACTCCACTGATACTAAATAGTAGTAAAGAGGCTGCCCGCCCATTTGCATTTCAACATCACAATCATCATAATGCTTAGAAAGCTCGTCTGTGAGGTGTTGTGCATCTGCTTGCGCAACATCCTTGCCATAATAAACCGTGATGAGCTCATCGTCATCTGTGATGATCTCGTTCATCAAATCGCGCGTTACATCGTGAATATCATTTCCGACCGTATGAATTTTGCCATTATACAGTCCGATGATATCGCCTTGCTTGATATGAAGATCGTCAATATCAGTATCGCGTACAGCATAGGTAACAGTACCTGTGCGTACACGTTGAGCAGCTTCGTCCATGTGCAATACGTTGAAGTCTGCTGTTTGCTCAGGCTGGTAAGCAATCGCTGCCGCAATACCCATCGCAACATTCTTTGTCGGAATTACGAAAACTTCTTTATCCTCACAAAGTTCTGCTGCCTGCTGCGCTGCTAAGATGACGTTGCCATTGTTTGGCAGCACGAAAACCGTTTTTGCGCACGTTTTATTAATTGCTTCGGAAAGATCCGCGATGCTAGGATTCATGGTCTGCCCGCCTTCAACTACCTGATCAACTGTCAGGTCCGCGAAGATATGATTAAATCCTTCGCCCAAAGAAACAGCAACCATGCCATAATCCTTCACTTCGATCTCTTCTGCTTCACTTTGTTGCTCCGCTTGGTTATCACGGCGCTGCTGCACCATGTTCTCAATCTTTAGATTGACAAGCTCGCCAAGGCTGAGACCATATTCAAGTGCTTTACCAGGCTCGTTGGTATGAACATGAACCTTAACCAAGGTCAAGTCACCAACAACAAGCACGCAGTCACCAATACGGTTGAGGCGGCGGCGGAAGGAATCGATATCCTCGTCCAGAATATCCGAATAGAGATTCTGAATCAAGAATTCTGTGCAATACGCGAATTCGATATCACCAATATTCTCATGGTCATCTTCAAATCGAACTTCGCCATCCGCAGAAAAATCGAGTTTTTCAGTAGGTACTTCCTCACCGCGCAAGCATGATACATAGCCCATGTAGATGAGGAGAAGCCCACGGCCGCCAGCGTCAACAACGCCCGCTTGCGTAAGTGCCGGAAGCATAAATTGCGTCTTTTTAAGAATCGTATCACCTGTTGTAAGGATGTTTTGAAACAGTCCCTCATAATCCTCAGGTGAGCGTTCTGCCTGCTTTACAGCCTCTTCAGCAATAACGCGGGCAACCGTTAAAATGGTGCCTTCTTTAGGCTTCATAACTGCCTTATATGCTGTTTCTGCACCGCTTTTCAGTGCAGCTGCAAACTGCGGTGGTGTAATCCGATCAATACCGTCAAGAGCTCTTGCAAAGCCGCGAAATAACTGTGACGTGATAACACCGCTGTTTCCGCGAGCGCCTCTGAGTGCACCTTTTGCAACGGCATTTGCTGCATCACAGGCATTGAGAAACTCTTTTGTATTGATTTCTTTGGTTGCTGACATCATAGTCAGGCTCATGTTAGTTCCCGTATCACCATCTGGAACAGGAAACACGTTTAATGCGTCTACTGCTTCACGGTTTTGCTCAAGCATGGCTGCGCCTGTCACTACCATATCGCGCAGCAGCACACCATCGATTGTTTTGATTTGAATCAAAGGTTATACCTCCCGACACGCTAGTAATTTAGACGCGAACGCCCTCAACTGAGATATTGACACAGCGAACTTTTACGCCTGTCATGCTTTCAAGCTTGTAGCGCACCGTTTCAACGATGGTCTTGCAAACCTCGGCAATTGAAATACCGTACTCAACAATGATGAAAAGGTCAACATCAAGTTGATCTTCCACTAGTCTAAGCTGAACGCCTTTTGAAAGATTTTCACGTCCAAGCCACTGAACCAGTCCATCCTTTGCGCGTTTACTGGACATTGCAACAATGCCATAACATTCCAAAGCTGCATATCCAACAACCTTGAGCATAACATCCTCAGTGATGTAGATTGTGCCTATGTCGTTCTTGATTTTGCATTCCATATGTTCTTTGCCTCCTTGCGCGGCGGAAAATCGCCCACAATGCTGGCCTATTGCGCACTTGCATAACAGGTCATGGTAATTATACATGATTGTTGCGGTTTTCGCAACTCATTGACAAAAGGTTTTTATTTCCCACTCGCTAATATTTCCTTTTTATCACGCCTGCAATCATGATTTACAGTAGTTACTAAATACCAAATTCGACTGGTGGTATAGATTACCAGCTTCAATTTCCACTAAGAAAGCCTTTTGTATCCTACGTTATGTTTACAAAGGAGCATAATGTGATATAATAGTAAAGAGTTTGCGCAAGAGCGCGATCTGCAGTAAAAACGAGACTATGGTTACGCTAGGAGATGTAACATGAACGCAAACCGCATGAGATATGCATCAACCCCTACATATGGTATGCAAAAGCGCGGCCTGTTAGGACGAACTGCTGCACCGAAAGCACAAGAGACACCAGATTTTACACAAGCACCACAGCCCATTTCGCCAACGGCGACACCTAACTTCACACCTGTTAAGCAGGTGGTCAGTGTGCCTGGACAGTCTTTTCCTCAAACCAATACATCCTTTCCAAATTCAATGTTTATCAATCAAAATCAACCAATGCAAACCATTCAACCCATGAATCAGACAACGACCATTCCTTTTGCTGCGCCTAATTTTATTCAGCCCAATGCCCAAAGAAATGTTCAAATGCCTATGCAGCAAACCAATTATTTTCAAAATTCAATGCCTATGCCCATTGGCAATAGTGCTCCCGCAATGTCTGGCAATATGAATGCAAATCTTTTTTCTCCTCACACTCAGGGATATGTTCCCCCGCAAAAATCGAATTCACATCCCACAGTGCAGCCTTTTGCCAGCATGCAGCCAACACCAAATCAATCCCCTATTCAATCCAATCCATTTCCCGTCCAGAATCAAACGCCCAATTTTTTCCCAATGCAAAGCACAATGCAGCCCATGCAAAATTTTAATCAAGGTCCCATGCAGCAGCAAGCTGCGCCTATGTATATGAATCAGCAGGCTATGCCTGCCATGCCTACAAGCAATGGTCAGCAACCCATCTATAATGGTGGATCACAGTCGGCAAAAAAGAAACGCGAGCCGCTAAATCCAGATACGTTATGGACCTTTTTCCTGTTTGCGTTGCTACCCATCCTGTTTGTGCCCTGTCTATTTGTACCAAGCAGTTACGATTTTATACGTTATCTGTTTCTTGCCCTCAGCGTTTGCGGTCTTGGCGGGATGTGGTATCGCCAGATGTACACGCCATCCACTCGGCTTATCGTAAGTGTCGTCTATGTTGCGCTATCCATTGTAACCATAGCCTTGATGCTGCAAACCGGCAATGATGTTACAGGAACGAGTGCAAACGCCGGTTATCAGCCGCCCGCCGCTCAGGTCACAATCGATCCGAGTGAGCAAGATCTTGTGGCTGCCGCTGCGCCATCAGCAGAACCAACAGCCGCTCCTACAGCTAGCGGTCCATCTGAAGCAGAGCAACGGCTTTCACTCTTTATGGAACTTTGGAAAAGCAACCAAACCCCTGATATGGTCAGTTTGATACAGCCTAGCTGGGCCAGCATACAGGAAGCGCCAACAACTGCACTGTTTAATGTACTGTCAAATCGCACCGCAACCGATTATACCATCGAAGAGATTTCGGGATCGGACAGTGACAATAGCCGCACCGTCACCATGACAACCACCATCGATAAAAACAATGGTAAGACACCATCCATTTACCGCTTCATGGTCGTCATGGTCAAGGAAGGCGGTGCGTGGTACGTTGATCCCAGATCGCTTGCAACCAACGATGAAGTGACTGACTCCGATGAGAACGTCGTGAATGATACTTCATCAAGCGGACTTGTTTCCGCCCCGCCGCGCACAACCGTGACTCCCGTTCCCCCAGATTCAACAACACTTTACTATAATACCAACGGCGGCAACTTTTATCACACCGATTCAGAGTGCTCAAGTATTCTGAAAGAGTATTTACCCCTAACCGGCAATTTTCTTTATTCGGATTTGCAGTCTGTTCTAAATGAATTAAATCTTCAACCTTGCCTCAAATGCAACGCACCAATCAATCCACTCTCATCTGACGAGGAGTAAGGACAGCTCAAATGAATCCTATACTTAAGAAGGTATATTCGTGAACATCAAAACCAAGACCAATGTAATGCGAATCCTAGATGGTCAAAAAATCTCCTACCAGCCTTACTACTATGGTGATGAGGCCTTAAGCGGTATAGAAGTTGCAACGCTCTTGCAGCAGGATCCCGCACGTGTTTTCAAAACATTGGTGACTGTCGGCGCTTCCAAGAAATACTATGTTTTTGTCATTCCAGTTGCTGAGGAGCTATCACTGAAGAAAGCTGCTAGCGCCGTAGGCGAAAAGAACATAGCCATGATCAAGAGCAAAGACTTATTACCACTCACAGGATACATACATGGGGGGTGTTCTCCCATCGGCATGAAGAAGTTCTTTCACACGACGCTCGATGCAACTGTGCAATCCTATGAAAGCATTATGTTTAGCGCAGGTAAAGTCGGCTATCAGGTCGAGATGTCCCCCGCAGATCTGGCCTCCGTAATTCGTTATGGAGTTCATGA
>LFRM01143096.1_pt1 | contig 12058 bp, 10 predicted proteins | sample 618341 | NCBI WGS metagenome assembly LFRM01 (sample SAMN03654438, study PRJNA283298) | anaerobic digester metagenome | isolation source: pool of bioreactors CSTR01a, CSTR02a, and CSTR03a thermophilic anaerobic... | place: Denmark: Kgs. Lyngby | collected 2014-05-21
ATTATTCGTAGGACTTCAAGCTGGAGTTATTATGATTATTGATCAGCTTATCCACAGCGGACTCCCACCAGTCGGTAATATTGGTTTTTCTTGGCTATCATTTTTAGGCTGGGCAACGTATTTTATGGCAGGTTGCACAGCATTTGACGGATTACGAGCATTCCTTGGCTTCATAAAAGGAATTGTGGCATCAATCATCATAATAGTCCTGGCAGGTTACTTGAGCTTTCTAGGGTTTTTCGCTGTTCCCATCTCTGTCGCTGCTATTGCGTGGTTGCTATTTTATTTTGAAGGAGCTCCCCAACTTTTTAATTTTGTTCCCTCATTTTATGTAGCATCAGGTGCATTTTTTGGATGTATGAATTACGTTCCCAACGCTACTTTTGGGACTATATTTCTCACAGAAATGATTTATTTAACCCTGGGTCTACTCTTTGGTTGGATGACCATAACATTTAGAACTTGGTTTGATGGGAACATTCAGTTTGGCCATGAAAAAAATGCCGACTAAAATTGAATATGACAGTATGTCAATTCATCTTACTCACTTAATCTACCAATTTAATTTAAATTGAATTTTTTTAAGAGGCTCCCTTTTTAATATAAAAATACAATTAGCTGTAGTAATACAAGATGTGCATGATTTAAACAGATAGTTAAATCTATTAGGACTAATTATAGTTACCTCAGGTTTTAAAAAAGAATAAAATATTGACGTGAAACTTAAAGGTGTCCAACTTGTAAATGAATAGTAATACCTAGTTCACTGTTTCTTTAATTTGGTATGTTATCCTATTTGTAACGAATAAAAGGAGAGTTTAAGAATGATTAAAAGAAAAATATTGTCCCTTGTCATGCTATTGGCCTTATCAATTACAGCCTGTAGCCCAGATAACACGAATTCAACAACTACAAATACCGGGGCCCAGGACAGTGGGACCTTAACAGCTACAGAGACAATAACTAATACAGAAACGAACACATCCACTGACACAAACATAGATCAGGGATATGCTGATCTAAAGATAAAACCAGAGCAAGCATTTGATATTTTTATGGAGAAATATACAGGCGCTAAAATTACTAAAGTCCAACTCGATGAAGATAGTGGAAACTACACCTATGAAGTAAAAGGGTTTGTGGATAACACAGAATATGAAATTGACATTAATTCCATGGATGGAACAATCATTAAAGAAGAAATGGAAACGGATGATCAACCAGACCCAGAGATTACAAGACTTCAGGTTGAAAAAGTTCTAGCCCTTGTGGATAAAGCTTTGACAGACGCTGGCGAAGGGGCCCGTTTAGACGAGTGGACCTTGGAAGTTGAAGATGGCATAGCTAAACTTGAAGTGGAGTATGATCGAGATGGTTTCGATGATGAAGAACGAACCTATAATGTGGAGACTGGAGAACTTCTAGAGTTAGATGACTAAGTTCTATTAAAAACGAGGTGCCTTTACAGGTACCTCGTTTTTATATCGAAAAATTGATCCAAGTTTGACCTGGATTTTAAATCCATCTGTTTTAGACCGTATAAACTAGAAGATAGTGGGAAAACACTCCCTTACCTAACCCAACTACTTAAACTTAGTTAGTTGATTAGCTCCTCTTAGGGTAAGCTTAAATCTTTTAATGGAAAATTGAGGCTTTCTTGGATCCACGAGATGTCTAAAGCCCATGTTTTAACTAGATTCAATCGATTAAAATGAATTCTTGCCTCATCACATTCATTTTGAAAATCCACCAAACCACATTGATTCACTGTAAGGAATTGTGTGATAGCTTCTTTTCCAAAGCCGATTTTTTGTGCTCGACCAAAATGAATGGTATTGTGGCAGGGTTTACAGACTCCGACTATACCGACTAGTTTTTGTATATGGTGTTCTTCATCGAATTCCCAAATTTCATGGGCATCTAAACTCTTTACGACTTGCCCACAGGTGTGACAACAAGAGTTTTGATTGGCTAATGCTAAGTGACGAATTTTTCCCCAATCTGAAGCCTTGAGTTGTTTGCTTAGACTGGTTCCCCAGGCTGTTCGCGGTACTAGTTCAATGTGTAATTTCATAGAAACCTCCAAAACATTAAATTAGGAAATGCTCTGAACATATTCCCTTAATAAGGGTTCAAGCTTCCATTTTTTATTACTTAAAGTATAACCTAATATATAGACAAAAATTCAACTAATATGTCTTTTAAAAGATTAAATGTTATAAAAGATTATATAGTATAATCAATATGATTTTATGCATGGATTGAGGATGCAGCTGAAGTGAAATAAGATAGAACTGATATTTTTAGGCTATATATAAAGAAGAGTATTATAAATTAAAGGGGCTGGAACTAATATAGTTTCAGTCCTTGTCACATAGCATAAAGTCAGAGAATAGCTGAAGGTCTTTTTAATCCCTTTTAACCCTGCTTAATAGGTTTTCAAAATTAACAATTGCTTAATTAAAGCTCTTCATTGTGCATTGACATAAATGGCTGTAAGGGTAAGGCTAACACCACTTTAGCGTAAAAAAATCTCCCCTGGTTTAGTCTCTTCGATCCGGAGGAGAATTACGAATATTCATTGACATCTGGTAATTAAATCACTGGCTGCTAGCTTGAGGATATTCATAAGTAAATTCTTATCCTTTTATTGAGAGCATGGAAAGAATGAAAGACTTTATTATAGGTTCGCATCATATTGAGAAAATCAAAATAGGGAAAAAGAGGTTGAAGTTTGTGGCCTAAAACTGGAACAGACAAATTCAGGTAAATAAAAAAGCCTTTGTTATTCAATAAATGGATAGAAAAAAATAAATTTTGCAAATAAATTCATTTTAAAAAGTAGCATTAAGAATAGTGTGAAAACTACTGATACTTATGATAATGTAAATTTAATAAACCCTTTTCAGTGAGCAATTCTAGAATAAGGACGATTATTATAAATGTGAATTTTTGTTTTAATTTCACATTGAGGTAGAAGAAGTTATACAAAAGCAGTCATGAATTATGATGCATGTAGGATTGGTTAATTTATAATCCATGTCTAGGGATATGAGGTATTCTAGGAGTAAATTATGGTGGTAGTATCACCCCAACTTTTATTCTTCTTGTTCCATATTGAGAGGTAATCCATTGCCAATGGTTTCTCGAAGCTAATCGTATAATTTTATGGAGAGGAGACTACAGGAAACAATAATTTCTAACTGGTTTTTGATTCCTGAATTAGTAAAATTAATGGGCGCTAACATAAAATTCTCTTTATTTTGCCTAATAGTGCCATAAGGGAGCGTAATAATGAAAAAGATTTTAATCCTGCTTAGCTTTTTAATCCTTGGTGGTTGTTTTCAAAAAGAGTCTAAAGATTTTTCCTCTTTTCAACCATTGTATCAAGAAGCTTTCGTCAATCTAAACACAGATGAGAAAGAAATTTGCAAGCGAATTATTGAGTCTACAATTATTGAAAATTTCAAATCCTATGAAATTATAAATTGGCGGAGGATTAGGCCTGAGAGTAAATCAATAGATGAGCCGATCCTCATCGCAGCTGAGATGGTATTGGATAGTCAACCAGATCAAACCATTATAGAAATATATAGGGTTTATCCTGAGCCACTGGTCGACACGGATAGTTATCTATTCTATACAGGAGATTATCCAGGTTTTTTTGAAGTACCAGAAGACACTGTTATTAAAACCTCACATATGGATTTAGATCGTGTAAACTCAGCATTAGAGGTGTTTATTCATTTGATCAAAAATTATAACGTAAGAACTCCCCTATGATTAATAACTTACCTACTAGAAACTGCATAACAGCTTCTAAAACATATTATATGAGGTGAAGAACGATGAAAAAAGTCATAATCATCATTTTTAGTCTACTCTTTCTCACAGCTTGTAATCAAAGTGAACCAAAAGATACTAAAGATTTCTCTGTATACAAGCCTTATTATGAACAAGCTCTTAGGGAACTTAATCAAGACGAGCAAACTTTTTGCAAACGAATCATTGAATCAATTCAGATTGAAAGTTTTGATTCTTTTGAAATATTGGAATGGAGAACCCCCGTTCACGGCACTCACACCGTTGAAGATGAAATATACATTAATGTTGGTGATTCTATGTATGAGTCTTTCAACATAGTTTACCCTAAATGGCAAAATGGTTATACAGGCTATTTTAAGGGAGTGCGATTTTTAGAGTTTTATGTGACACCAATCGACATGGATCTCTCACCAAAGGGAATGGATCTTAACAAAGTGAACTTGGGAATTAAAACCTTTTTAGCACTCACTCAAAAAGACAATGTGAATGCTCCACCACCTATCTGGTAAGGCAAGTTGTGAAGATATAACTCCTTTATGCCCAAGTTGCTGGTTTCTAATGTTGATTAGTGTCAAATGTTTTGTGAAACCATTTTTGTAGTAATAGTCTGTTGGCCGCCTCTGCAAAATGACTAGGTGATTCTGGAATCTATTTATAATACCGTGTATCAAAGGTCTGCTACTCAAAAATATCCAGTAGCTACAATATCTTTAGCTCTGAGCAGATTGTATTCACGAGGGTTAAGGACCGTCACATTAACACTTATAAGGTCAAGCAGAAGCTCTCTAACTAGTTGCAAGAGGACAGAAGTCAAAGAAAGATCACACCCTCAAAGCTTCAGGCATACACATTGTAGCCTGCTTTTTGAGGCATGAGCTACAGTGAAGAAAGTCCAGGATCGGTTAGGGCATACGGGCATTTATACTGATATGAGCGAATAGGTCCATGTCACTAAAAAAAGACTGGAAAAATACAAAGAGCTGAAACTAATTTTTAGTTTCAGCTCTTTGTCATATGGCGGAGAGTCAGGGATTTGAACCCTGGGATGCTTGCACATCGCCGGTTTTCAAGACCGGTGCCTTCAGCCGCTCGACCAACTCTCCATATTTACGACTATATTATAATACCAAACTTTAGCAATGGGTGTCAATATGATTCAGCTATTTCTTTCCATTCATTTCTAATTATTCAAAAACACTATTAGAATAGCTTGTAATTTAAGTAAAAGAAAAGCTAGAGAGCTACCAGTCTCTAGCTTTCTATATATTTGTAATAGTTCTAAATTAAAATTTCCACCTGTATTAAACTTTCTCTCCTTTAAGAGCTTTAAAGAGTGAGATAATAGCGAAAATCATAATAAAGATAAACGGAAAGGCTGCAATAACTGAAGCTGTTTGTAAAGGCAATAATCCACCAGCTAATAGTAGAGCTGTTGCTAAAGCGGATTGCGTAAGCCCCCAGATTATCTTTTTAGTGTTTGAAGGGTTTAAATCACCCTGCTGAGTAAACATGCCTAGAACAAAGGTAGCTGAGTTTGCGGATGTTACAAAGAAAGTGATTAGCAGGAAGATGGTGATAACCGAAAGGATTTTTCCAAGTGGATATTGAGCAAACACTTGGAACAGTGCCGTTTCAGGAACAGTAGCAATTTCTGACATTTTATCGAGTCCGAGCTTTTCAACCATATCAATGCTCATAGAGCCGAAAATGGCAAACCAAACCACAGAGGTTAATGCTGGTGCTACTGTAACGCCAAGGATAAACTCCTTAAAGGTTCTGCCCTTTGAGATCCGTGCGATGAAAGAACCAACAAAAGGTGCCCAAGCAATCCACCAAGCCCAGTAAAAGATAGTCCATCCGTTAATCCAGCCATTGTCTCCTAAAATATTGATATGTAAAGACTCACTAATAAAGTTTTGAAGATAGCTTCCGAAACCTTCAGTGAAAGCATTCATCGTAATTAACTTGGGACCTACAAGGAAGCTTAATAGTAACAGAGATCCTGCTAAATAAAGGTTAATATCACCTAAAAGCGAAATTCCTTTTTCAATTCCAGCTACTGCAGTCCAGATGAAAATTACAGTGATTACTGCAATAATAATGACTTGAACCAATGAATTAGACGGAATTCCAAAGACATAATTAAGCCCTGAGTTAATTTGCATGGTTCCAAGACCAAGAGAGGTTGCTACTCCTGCAACAGTAGCAAATACGGCTAAAATGTCGATGGTTTTTCCAATTGGTCCGCGAACACCCTTTTCACCAATAAGCGGTACAAAGATGGAGCTTATTAATCCAGGGTATCCTTTGCGATATTGGAAATAGCCAAGAGCTAAACCGATAATGGAATAGTTTGCCCAAGGGTGGAAGCCCCAATGTTTAAAGGATGCTGCCATGGAAAAAGTAGCGGCTTCATTACTTCCTGGAGCAATGCCAGCTATTGGATTTGCTAAATGAGAGAGTGGCTCAGCAATTCCCCAGAAAACTAAACCAATTCCCATGCCTGCTCCGAAGAGCATGGCAAACCAAGATTTGGTTGAGAATTCAGGAACTGAATCATCCGCTCCAAGTTTAATTTTCCCATACTTAGAGAAAGCCAACCCCAATGCAACAATAACAAAGAGCAGCATGGAAATTAAGTATAGCCAACCAAATTTAACTTGCAAAAATTCAAGGGAGGCGGCCATGGCATTAGCAAAAGGATCTTTGAAAATAAGCCCAATAACAGATATCGATAATACGATAATCATTGAGATGATAAATACAGTTTGGTTCTTTGGCCTATTGTTAGGATTTAGAGCCTTTTTATTATCATTCATCTTATTTTACCGCGTAAACTTTTTGTTCAGTGATTTCATCGGTAAGTGCTTCCAAAGCAGTTTTTACTCGAGAAAGTCTTAACTTCCATTGAGCGTCTTTGCTTGTAGCTGGATCACCTAGAGGATATGGGATGGATATCGTTGGTACGATCTTGTTGGCACCAACAGTAGAAGCAACAGGAATTAAGTTACACATCTGAACGATAGGGAAGCCAGCTTTTTCTAATTCTTTGACCATTGTTGCGCCGCAACGTGTACAAGTTCCTCACGTACTGGTCATGATGATAGCATCTACACCATCTTCCTTTAGATAAGGAATCATTTCATTAGCCATTCTGGCAGCTTCGTTTTCAGTAGTTCCAGTTCCAACAGTTGAGTAGAACCATGGATGTAATTTTCCGATGAAAGCTTCTTTTTCAAAGTGTTTCATTGCATCAATGGGCATGATAACATTTGGATCAGCATCTGCAGCAGCAGGATCGAAGCCGGCGTGAATGGTCTTAAATTCACCACCTGCTAGTCGGTCCAACTGAGAGATATCATACCGACCCCAACGAGTGGCAGAAGCTGATTGAATGCGATCAGGATTATCAACAGGCACGATTCCACCGGTGGTAATCATGGCAATATTTGCTTTAGAAAGGTCCTTGATAGCAGGAGCAACAGGTACTCTTTCTTTCAAATTGATAGGTAGCTCACTGATGAACTCTTCACCTTTGACTTTTTTTAGAATCATATCAATGGCACGGTCCACTGCTGGACGCCCATCAGGAAGCCAAACTTGATGGCGAATTCCACGAACAAAGAACCCACCTTCTTCTTGAAGGATTCGCTTTTCACCAGCCAAGATGCGGTGAGCAAGTCCAACTATTTTTTCGATGTCCTTTTTCATGGATGCAGCACTTTTGCCACCAGGCATAATATAGACATCTTGTTTAAACATCTCTACACCAGGATTTTCTTCATGCATTGATGTTATAGCTGGAATACCATATTTTTCTTGAATATGTTTGGCTACATTACCACAAGCAACACCGTAACGACCAGCTTGGAAGGCGGGTCCGGCCAAAAGAATGTCGAATTCTTTACCTTCAAGTAATGAGTCAATCTCGGCTAAAGCCTTTTCTGTATTTGATCCCATATAGTTATCGCCGCAGATTATAGCACCTATAATGGTGGAATCTTTAAGCATTGATTGATAAGCCAAGGCAGGACCCTTGATGTCTTCCCGGAATTCTGGGGCTACATCGGCCATATCTTCTCCGCCGATACCTGCGAAAAACTGATTCAGATATAAAAGAACCTTTTTCATTAATCTGTTCCTCCTAGAACTCTTTCATAGTTTTGGGGGACCAACCAATAATTCGGTCACCACAAAAAGTACTATTGTTTTCGATGATGATACTGCCGTCTTCGCGAACTGAAGGTCCGAGGTTTTCATCATAGGCCCAACCTCCGGATAGACCATCTCGGCCTGCTGCTTCCAACTCACCGATGACATGGTCCATGGCAGGAAGTTCAATGAGTTCAGAAACGTTTCCAGTTGAAACAATGGCATTTGCCAGTTCATCTAAAACTACGAGTGGTTGGCTTTTTCCATCACGTCCCGTACATTCATTCGTCATACCAACAGTTTTAACACCAGCTTTTTCAAGTTCAACAAAACAAGCAATAAAGTCAGCATCTGGATTACCATAGCCTTCTTCAGCTAAGATTGCTCCATCAGCTCCAATAATATTGGCAAGTTTTGCAACAGCTTGAGCCGAGCGTTGTTTTTGCTCAAGAGAAACATTAAGGTTTGACATGATTACTCCCAAGAAATTTAGAGTTTTTCCATGTTCTTCATATAAGCGAGTAATGACTGGATTATTTTGGTAGTCAAAAGTTGACCATTTTGAGGAACAAGGCATGAAGGAACCATCGATCATAGCTCCATCTAATACTTCGTTAGGGTGGACTAAGCTAGGAATGAAATGATTGAGATCCCAACCATATAATAAAGCATTATAGCCCATCTCTTCCATTTGGGATTGAGGTTGCATAACATAGACAATAGCGGGAAGCTCTTCAACAGCTGCATCACGATTGCGAATGGATTCCAACTCAAAAGTAATTAGCTCATCTTCTTTCTCTTTTCCAATGCAAAGCGCTAAGTATTCAGCAAAACGGTGGGTTGCCCAACGAATTGCATGATTCTTCTTTTGCTGTTCTCTTTGCTCAAACAACTCATCGGTATCAATAACGAGGCAAACGTTGATTAGTTCTGAGAAGTGGGTTAGCTTAGCACCTTCTCCACTCATATCGATAATACCGTCTCCGAATGAACCCCAGTGCATTCCAACACCTAAAACAGATACTCCTTTGAGACAATTAGTTCTCCCATCGCCGACTTGTACTACATCACCAGTTACTCCAGGGAATGCAGGTCGTCCATCAGTTTTAGCTCTAGGTTCCGCTGCTTCCTTAACAGGGACAATCCGAGTTGAATCACCTGGTTTTGCGATCTCAATATCGCATTCTGTAATATGCTCATCTTCTTTTACGTATTGGATAGCTTCTTCTTTGTTGATAGTTAAGATACCATCCTTAAAGAACGTGCGATCTCCAAATACAACGTCTTTGACCAAATAATTGGCCAGCTGTAGTTTCATTTGACTACCTCCTCAGGTTGAGTAGTTATTCATCAAGCCTATTATAGTAAACGAATACACTTTTGTAAACATGTTTATTAAATAAATATGTTTATTTTTTTCGAGAAAAAAAGCAGAGGTCCTAGTCTCTGCTTTGAGGTTAAATATACTTTATTCTACTATTTCGGATTTAGTATAAATCGATTAAAGCTTTCATAAACGCAACAGTTTTTTCTACTTCTTTAGCTTTTTGTTTATCAGACCACTGATCTTCGATACATTCAGATAGCTTACCGCGGTATATAGTAATCATCATTTCATTCATTTGAATAATTTTTGCTACGGGTAATTTGTGTTCTCTTGTTTCCATTACCAAGGATAAAACAGACATATTCCGAGACTGCAATTGACATCCTGTCATCATCTCTTGAATATCCACTGTATGTTGATTTAATTCCTCTGGAAACATCTTAAAGTAAAAATCGAAAAAATCACAAAGCGTGTACCGTGGCGTCTTGAAAAACAAAGCTTGATATATTTTAGGATTTTCAAAGGAGTAGAAACAAAAATTTTGCCAGATAGCAAGAAATCGTTCTTCCGGATCAGAAATTTTTTCGACGTTATCTTTTAAGCTTTGATGATAGGTTTGAAGATACTTAATGGAAGCAAAACCCACTAAGTAATCTAAATTTTCAAAATAATTATATAAAGTAGCTGGGTTATACCCAGCAATTTTACTTACTTTACGGACAGTTATGGCCTCAAATCCCTCTTCTTCAATAACTTTATGTGTTGCTTCTACAAAATATGACATAGTGCGGATTCGCTGAATATCTTTATTACTTACTTCCAATTTAGTCTCCTCTTAATCGTAAAGAATAGGCTGATTTCAAAACTGTGATGGCAATAGTGTCTTGATAATACTAAATACACGATAAGTTAGAAACTGCTGCGCCTTTGATTGATTCTGCTTTACAATATACTTATCGAGTTAATTTTTGTCAACAGCCTAACTGTAATCATATCACCTTTAAAACCTTTTAAATATAAAAACAGAAGTAAGGGAGAATTGAAGAATTATTATATGTTTTTGGTTAAATTTCATAAAAGATGATTTGATAGAAGGCACTTTGATTGTAAACAAAATTAAGCAGCTGCCTCATTTAAGAAGCAGCTGCTGGGATTAAAGAGTTTCGTTCTTATTTGACTAGATAGGCTGTAGGATCAAATTCATGATCAAGAGTTCCGATGGCTTCGATGTAGTCAGCCAATAGAGCTCGAACAGGGATATAGGTATCAACGACATTCATAGCTCCGCTAAAGTCGTATTGATCACCACCGGTATAGACAAAGTCAAGGGTTGATACAGAATAGTACTGGTCATCCATGACTGGATCACCATTTTGCAATGTTATTTCAGTAATTCTTGAGCCATATGGTTTTGTTAAATCAGCTTTAACTTTTACTCCATAGAATTGTCCATCTCTAAAGGTTGGTGGTTGGATACCATGTTCAATTAATTGACGAAGTTTAGCACCAGTAACCTCCAGGGTAACAAGGGTGTTATCGAATGGGAAAATACTATACATGGTTCCCATGGTAATATCTCCGGCTGGCATTGGCTCTCGAATACCACCACCGTTTACGATGGCAATATCAGTTTCACCTAAGTAAGCTAAGCTTTTGACGGTCCATTGTCCCATTGGAGTAAGACCAAGATAGGCGTTATGAGCTAAATCTCGTGCGTTAGTACCAATTACTTGGTTGAGAATACCACCGACAGCTTGTTGATACTCTTTGACAACTGCGTCAACTTCTTTATTAATCGGAAGATCAGCTACACGCTGGTAAATATTATCAATGTAGCCATCTACTTTATGAAGTTTTCCATTTTTGTTATTAAAAGTCAGTTGACCCACTTGGAGAGAACGTCCATTGTAGTAAGCTTGAAGAACTTGAATGCCATGAATTTTGGCATCAATGGTTTGATGGGTGTGACCCGAGAAAATTAAATCTACATTGTTAATTTTCTGGGCATATTCAGCAATTTCACCAGTTACTTCGCCAGTTTCTGGATCTTGGAAACCACCTAAATGTGTCAAAGCTACAATGGCATCGACTCGCTTCACTCTACGAAGGTATTTAACCCACTTTTTGGTTGCTTTAACAGGATCAGTAAACTCCACATCGGCTACATTGGCAGCAGCTGTTTTATAAGCGGTTTCGGGTGTTGCAATACCGATAATACCGATTCGAACAACTTTCCCACTTGAGAGCTTAATCTTTTTGACCATATAGGGATCTGCATAGTCAACCGGCTCCCCTGTGTCCTTATAAACAATGTTGGAGGCGAGGAAAGGATACCCCCCTTCTGCTGACCATTCGGTCATTAAATCAGAACCCCAGTCATACTCGTGATTTCCGACAGCAGAAGCTTGAAGATCCATTATTTTAAAGGCTTCATTGACCACGGCACCGTGGGTGAGATTGGAGATGGCTGTGCCTTGGAAATTGTCACCAGCAGAGAAAAAATAGGTTGGATACTCTTCATTCATTTCATCTAAAACACCAGCAATCTTTGCAATTCCAGGATTTTTTCCGCCTTCGACAACATTCCCATGGAAGTCATTGATCGAGACAAACTGAATGGTTTCAAATTGAGGCTGACCCTTTCCTTTGTGCTTTTGGCCTCCTTGATTATGGAGGGCATTTTGATTGGGAGCAGCGACTACGGGGGAGAAACCGGCAAACAATGATAGAACCAGGGTAAAGATCAAAATGAGT